>Ga0255753_1003869_pt1 | contig 15320 bp, 9 predicted proteins | sample 041ome_10_FD_179953 | JGI IMG/M metagenome (GOLD analysis project Ga0255753, IMG submission 179953) | Coastal salt marsh microbial communities from the Groves Creek Marsh, Skidaway Island, Georgia - 041412US metaG (version 2) | ecosystem: Environmental > Aquatic > Marine > Intertidal zone > Salt...
CTTATACGCGACGCCGAAGAATATGCGCGCGAACAATCGGGCGTGCCCAAGGCGCCTGAGTCCTTGGGCTGGCTGGTGGGGTACCTTCGCAGCCTCGCTCGGCCCATGGGAAAAATCTATGTCGACTTTGGAGAGCCCGTAATACTTCCAACCGCCCCCGAGCCGGAAGATCGCCTGGCGCTCTCAAAAGTTGCGTTTCAAGTTGCCGTTGAAGCCAACCGCGTGACGCCCATTACCTACCCCGCGGTTGTATCGATGGTGCTGCTGGGTGTTTATCCTCGGGCGCTGACGGAGGCAGAAGTTGCGGCCGATGTCGACGAAATTGTCCAATGGGCGCGGGACCGTAACCTGCGTATGTCTCCAGACTTTGACCGGCAATACGCCGAAGGAACCGAGAAACTTCTGAGTTTAATGATTGCGGAGGGTTTGGTTGCGCGCTTTACCGGTGGACCCGCTACGGTCTATGGAATCGAAACGGGTCAAGCGTCGGTGGCCAGCTATTATCGCAATACCATCGTCCACTTCTTTATTAATCGGGCCATTATTGAACTCTCACTGACCGCCGTTGCCGAAGCTGAAAGCGGTGCAACAAACCTGCTCGATTTATTTTGGGCAGAAGTGCTGGAAATAAGGGATATTTTCAAGTTCGAATTTTTCTATCCACCCACCGATGAATTCCGTCTTGAGATCGCCGAAGAAATGCAACGAGTCGACATTCACTGGGAGCAGTTACTGGAGGAGGGCCCCAGCGGGGCGCGTAGCTTGTTGGCCACAATGAAGCCGCAAGTCGCTCACCTTTCTCTTCAAATGTTCGCTGAAGCCTACAGTCTGGGTGCAGACTTACTCGCAAATTTGACCGAGAATGAAACCATCGACGAGGAAGACTTTATTGATCGATGTATGAACTATGGCCGCCAGTCCTTACTCCAAAGGCGCATCTCCAGTGAGGCCTCCATGCTGAAACTGTTGTTCAAAAATTGCTGGAGCACCCTCAGCGCGCGCCAACTTACAAACCACTCTTTGCCGGACTACATGGCAGCACGGTCTCGGCAAGCTGAGGCTTTGAACGCGTTGATTCGTCGCATCGAGATTCGTCGCGCATCGGCAATTGCACGCCGCGGCAATTCAACATTGAGGGATAAGGCCCGTGGCGGATTATAAGCTCGCGGTCCTGGGCGGCGGGAGCTGGGGCACAACAGTTGCCTCTCTGGCAAGCCGAAATGCCGATGTCATGCTGTGGGCCAGGGACAGTCACACAGTGGCCGACATTAATACCCGCCATGTCAACAGCCGCTACCTAGGCGAGGCGAAGCTTAACCCCACCCTGGTAGCGAGCACTGATATCGAAGCTGTTGTCACGGACGCAGATGCCGTTCTCGTCGCGGTCCCCTCGGATAATTTTCGAGCCGTTCTAAGCTCTGTTGCAGATCGACTGCCCAGCGGTGCCCCGCTTATCTCCCTCACCAAGGGTCTTGAACGAGAGACCCGACTTAGCATGACCGAGGTTTGCCGGGAGGTAGCTCCCGGCAGACCAACTGGGGTGCTCACGGGCCCAAACCTGGCCCGCGAAATTGTCGCGGGTCAGGCCGCTGCCAGCGTGCTCGCTCTTGACGACCAAGCACCCAATAGCTGGTTACAGCCGCTTCTCAACGTGGGCTTGTTCAGGGTGTACACCAACCCCGATGTCATTGGATGTGAACTTGGCGGTGTGCTGAAAAACATTATTGCCATTGCCGTGGGCATGGGTGACGGTCTTGGTGCAGGTGACAACACGCGCGCCGCACTGATCACTCGCGGACTCGCCGAAATCACGCGGCTGGGCACCGCGCTGGGCGGCAAAGCGGAGACCTTTGCCGGCCTCGCGGGCATGGGAGATATGATTGCCACCTGCACCAGCCCGCAAAGCCGCAACCGTCACGTGGGCATAGAGCTGGCAAAAGGGCACTCCATTGACGCTATCATTCAGTCGATGCACATGGTTGCCGAGGGGGTCAAAAGCGCGCCAACGGTAATCGAACTTGCACAAGAGCACGGTGTGGCGATGCCAATTGCCGAGGACGTCTTTAAAGTCGTCACCGGCACCTCTAACGCCCGCGGCGTATATCGCGGGCTATTACGCACAACCGCAGGCGCCGAGTCGGAGCCGGGCTGACCCAAGGAGATAACGGATATGACAGCGCAAACACTGTCGCGAAGGTTTTCCATAGCACTCGCTCTAATCCTGGTGACTGCGTGCGCTAGCAGCCCGACCGGTCGCAGCCAGTTTTTATTGATCTCTCCTGAATCCGCCATTGTCGAATCGAAAGCCGCGTATCTCACAACCGTCAAAGCGCTCGATGACGAGGGCAAGCTGGTCAAAGACCCAGAAACCGTCGGCCGCGTTGCCAACATTACCGGCCGCCTGGTTACCATTGCTGAGCAAGACTTTCCCAACAGCGCCGGGTGGGAGTGGAGCGTCGCGATCATTGATGATCCAGAAACAGTCAACGCGTGGTGTATGGCCGGGGGACGGATGGCTGTTTACACCGGTTTATTTGAACAGCTAAATCTCACCGATGATGAATTTGCTCAGATTATGGGTCACGAAATTTCACACGCGCTGGCGAATCACACAGCCGAGCGGATGTCGGTGGCTATCGCCACAACCATCGGCGTTGTCGCCGTGGGCGCCGCGACTGACAGTTCCGGAGCCGCGATGGCGGGTGCTGCCTTAGCCGCTAACGTGGCCCTCGAGCTTCCCAATAGCCGTACCGCTGAAAGTGAGGCAGACCAAATCGGCATGGAGCTGGCAACCCTGGCGGGCTATGACCCAGAGGCGGCCGTCACCCTGTGGCAAAAGATGGGTGGTCTCGGCGACGCCCGGCCCCCAGAGTTTCTGAGCACCCACCCGGCCCCGGATAACCGCCAAGCAGCGCTGCAGAAAATGGTGCCAGCCATGAACTCGATCAACCCGACAAGAACCAAAGCACCGATCACGGAAATCGAAATCCTGCGCTGAGGTCGCTAGCGCAGGGTGTGTAAAAAATGCAGGTGATCTTCGTATTGATTCAGAATATCCAGTAGCACCTGCTCTCGCGTCCACCCCATAACATCGTAGTCCTGCCCCCCTTCGGCGAGATGAACCTCGGCTCGGTAAAACAAATCTGTCTCTGTCATGGAGTTCATCGGCTGCCCTGACAACGAGGCATCTGGACGCGGATGAGGCCGACACTGAACCTCGTAGACAAAATCGATCTCTTCGCCGTGGTAGACCTCCAGCCGCGACGCGCCCTTGATGGCGGTGCGCACTTCGGCACTCACGCCGTGCTCCGCCAACTCCGCCGCGAAGTCTCGCATCGCGGGCACCACGGTTTCTCGCTGAAAAACCCGGATACTGGCATCCGCGGGGTAGGCCAACAAATTTCGCAGACGATCACGCCAATGATCAGCCTCGGCTTCACTGGGCGGATGCACAGAGATTGCGGTCCGCTTTGCCGCATCCCGCAGAAGAGCCCGCCAAAAGCCCCAGCAGGCACCCAGCAGCGCCACGGAAAATGGCAGTGCGCTCGCAATGGTTGCGGTTTGCAATGCCTGAAGCCCGCCCCCCACCAGAAGCACCGAGGCAATCATCGCAATAACCACCGTCCACACCGATCGCTGAATAGCCGGCGTATCGTCCTGCCCTTTTGCGCTCAGCATATTGAGCACCATGGCGCCGCTATCCGCTGAAGTAACAAAGAAAATAACGATCATCATCAGGCAAATCAGGGAAAGAATTTGGGTGCCCGGCAGATAGTCGAGAAAGCGAAAAAGGCCCACTGCCTGGTTTTGTTGAATCGCCGTTCCCAGGTCCGCATATCCCTGATTGCCGATAAGGTCGATCGCGCTCCCACCGAGCGTCCCCATCCAGAGGCAAATAAACAGGGTGGGCGCAATAATGACACCAAGCAAAAACTCTCTGATGGTGCGGCCCCGGGAGATTCGGGCGACAAAAATGCCGACGAAAGGTGCCCAACTAATCCACCAGCCCCAGTAAAAAATGGTCCAGCCCCCGAGCCAATCCGAGGGGTTATAGACATAGAGATTGAAGGTTTTTGGAATCAAGCTGGCGATATAGCCACCAAAGTTTTGCAGGGTGCCTGAAAGCAGTAAAACCGTGGGTCCCACGATCAGGATGCCGAGCAACAACAGCACGGCCAGTATGGTATTGGCTTCCGAAAGTTTTTTAATCCCGGTATCCAGGCCCAAAAGAACAGAGATCGTGGCCAACGCCATGACGCAAAAAATGAGAATGACCTGGATCCAGGTAGCGATAGGCAGATCAAAGAGGTAGTTCAAGCCGGCGTTGATTTGCAGCACCCCGAGGCCAAGGCTCACCGAAATGCCGTAGGTGGTGCAAATCACCGCAAAGACATCCACCGCCGCGCCCATGGGTCCATAGATCCGCTCGCCAATCAGCGGATAAAACGCCGAGCGCAGGGTCAGTGGCAGGTCGTGTCGATAGGCAAAATAGGCCAGCATCATGGCTACGACGGCATAGACCGCCCAGGCATTGAACCCCCAATGAAAAAATGTGAGCTGCAGTGCCTCAGCGGCGGCAGCCGAGGTTTGTGCCTCCCCCGCTGGCGGACTTAGGTAGTGCATGACCGGCTCGGCCACACCGTAAAACATCAGGCCAATACCGACGCCCGCAGCAAATAGCATAGAAAACCAGGAGGCGAAGCCATAGGCCGGCTTGGCGTGATCGGGACCGAGCTTGATATCGCCGTACCGGGATAGCGCCAAAATCACCACCATCACGGACACGGCGGCAATGACGAGTACATAAAACCAGCTGGCGGTCGCCACAATGGCACTCTGTAGCTCGGCGAACACAGACCGACCCTCTCCGGGGATCAACAGGACCCCGGCCGTTGCGCTCAGAAGAATGAGCAAGGCGGGGAAAAAGACTGGTCTGTCTATATCAAAGCGTGTGCGAGTACCCAAAATTTCCCCTGCTTTTATGTGTGTTGTTTTGTGTATTGTGTTGCGTGTCGTTGCGCGTGTCGTTATCTGCCACCTTTTCGGCGCTGCAATCGGTCCAATCGACGCCGGAGCAAGGTAGAGCTTACACCGCTAGCATCATACAGATTTCGCAGTGACGCTGTAGGACGCCTGGCGGGCGCACCCGCTACCCTCGATCCCCAGCGTAGCGAGGGATGTTCGAGGGAAAGTGACGCCACCCCCCCGCCCCTAACTCGAGTCGGGAGGGCACGAGCCCCGGGGCCACGGCCTGCTGTCAATTTTGTTTGACAGTCACAAATCCGGCCGCCAAGGCCCGGATAATGGGATCAAACCCCCAAAAGCCCACAATATTTGTGCGTATTAAGGCGGCGAGCCCGGCTGAAAAAGCATTTATTTCAAACGCTTATGTGTTCCTCATAGCGGGATGCAATTGAAAAACACCTGCGTTAGACTTTTTAACTGGCACCATGAAACCAAAAGATCAATCACAGAATGGAGTTGCCCATGCCTTATCCCCACAATCTTAGACGCCACACGCTCGCCACTGCGGTCGGCACGGCGCTTATGCCCATGCTTGCCGCCACCCATGCGCAGGCGCAACTGGAAGAGGTCGTGGTCACCGCGACCAAGCAAGAGGCGAGTCTGCAAGACGTGCCCGTCGCGGTTTCTGCGCTGACAGAAGAGTCGCTGAACCAGCGTGGCGTAACCAGTTTTAACGACTACCTGATCCAACTGCCCAACGTATCAGCGGGCGGCGCGGGTCCCGGTCAGTCGACCATGTATATCCGTGGTATCGCCTCAACTACACCAAACCTGACCACATCCGGGGTGGCTGGCTTGAGCCCGAACGTGGCGCTCTATCTCGACGAGCAGCCGCTGAGTCAGCCAGGGCGTAACCTCGACGTATACATCGTCGACATGAACCGTGTTGAGGTGCTCGCCGGACCTCAGGGCACGCTGTTCGGCGCAAGTTCTCAGGCGGGCGTGATTCGTTTGATCACGAACAAACCCGACACCACCGGATTTTCCGGCAGCATCCGGGCCGGGGCGTCCACCATGAAAGATGGAGAGTCCAATTACAATATTAACGCCACCGTTAATATTCCATTGGGCGACAACTTCGCCGTGCGGGCCAGCATCTACACAGACGAGAAAGGCGGCTACATCGATAACGTACCCGGCCTTAGGTCGGCACGTGAAAGCGCACGCTTCCGTCCCGCGGGCACCGTACGCTCGAATGGTACTGTGGTTGCCGACTATCGCGGTGGATTCCAAGCCGGCTCTGACCTGAGCAATGTCACCTTCTTGAACGCGGACAATGCGGCCCTGGTTGAAGACGACTTCAACGACACTTCTTATCAGGGTGGTCGTATCAGCGCGCTGTGGAACATCAATGATAATTGGAGCTTGCAAGTTGGCGCCATGATTCAGGAGATCGACAGTGACGGCACTTTCTACACCGACCCGAATCTTGAGGGCGACTATGAAATCCAGCGCTACGAGAAGGAATTTGTCAAAGACGAGTACACCAACCTGAACTGGACCCTGCAGGGCCGTTTGGGTGCACTTGACGTGATTTACACCGGAGCATTTACCGATCGCGAAACTGACCAGCGGGTCGATTACTCCGACTATCTGTTCATTGGTCAGTACATCCCGTACTACATCTGTGACTACTACGTTTCTTACACATTCTACTCGCCAGGCGGATTGCCCACAGGTACCTGCCAGCCGCCAAACCTCTATACGACCAATAAGGTCGACAGTGAATTTCAAACCCATGAAATTCGCTTCAGCACCGACCAAAGTGCGAAGGTCCGGCTCACCGCGGGTGCTTTCTACAGCGACATGGAGTTAACCGAACGGGTTGATTTCTCCTATCCCGGGAACAAGCTAGTTGATGCATGGGGTGCGGGTTCAGGCAATGGCTTCGGATTTGCCCCGAACTACAATTACCCCTATGACGGCCAAGGCGGCTATCGACCAGGGGAAGGCCCCTACCCCGCGGATACTATTTTCCGCAACGATATTCTGCGCACCGATGAGCAGATGGGACTGTTCGGAGAGATCAGCTATGACCTTTCTGACAGCCTGACCATTACCGGTGGCCTGCGATACTTCGACTATGAAGTGGATTTGGCAGGTAGCGCGAACTCGTCGTTCTATAACATGAGTGGTTCCGACTACAACAAGTTCGGCACCAACATCAATGACCTGTACGATGGCGATCAGTCTATTCGCTGGACCTACTCTGGATTCTTCCCCTACGAGGAAAGCCCGGTGTATACGCCGAACAACCTGCCCGATCCCAGTGATCCCAACTACACCCGGATCGTCAACAGCATCTACGCACCTGACGTGGCGGAAGACGACGGGGTGATTGGCAAGATCACGCTATCTTGGGCTCCCGATGATGACAGCCTCTACTACATCACCTGGTCAGAGGGCTTCCGGACAGGTCTACTGAACCGTCCGGGCGGGGCCTATCAAGCGGCAAACAACTACACGGTACCGTTTGATGTCACCTCCGATGAGCTGACCAACCTCGAGGTTGGCTGGAAGCTGGATTTGTTCGGCGGTAATTTCCGCTTCAACGGTTCACTCTTCATGGTGGACATCACCGATCTGCAAACGACGATCTTTGATACCAGCATTGTGAACCTGTTCTTCTCGGACAACGCGGCAGACGCAGACGTCAAGGGCATCGAAGGTGACATCACCTGGCTGGTCTCTAGCAATCTGACCGTCGGTGCAGCGTTCTCGTTCCTCGATACCGAAGTCACCGCCAGCAAAACGCCTAGTGAGGACGTTATCGTCGGGTCCGAACTCGCCTACGCACCAAACTACCAGGGCAATCTCTGGGCGCGTTGGGAGTGGTCGATGGGTAACGGCTTAACGGCGCACATGATGCCTTCAGTCGCCTACTCCGACAGCTCCTACAGCGACATCATCTCTATCAACAGCATGGAAGTGCCAAGCTGGACGAAGGTGGACGTTACAGGTGGTGTGTCAGGTGATCGCTGGATGGTGGAGGCGTTTGTGACCAACCTGACCGATGAACAGGTCATCACGGGCGCTAACTACGTCAACGATACGGAGCGACTCGCTCTGGCGCCTCCGACAACGCTTGGCGTACGCATGTCGTTCGACTTCTAACAGCGAGCTTGTCGCAACCAACGCAAAAAGTGCCCCCCATGGGGCACTTTTTATTTGTCACACGAAAATAACGAGTTCTATGTCAGAGACTGCTACCGTCGTGGATCAAGAAGAGATCCAAAAGCTTATTCAACAGGCCAGGCTGCCTGAAGCCCTGAGCGCACTCGACGCTTTACCTGTAGATAAACAAGAGTCCCAAATGGGGCTCTATATGCGAGCGGTGTGTCTCAGGCATCTAAAACAATGGGGAGATGCTGAAAAAGTTCTCCACAGGCTGATTGGCCTGTCGCCCTCCTACGGGCGAGGATTTCAGGAATTGGGTCACCTCTACAGAGATGCGGGTCGACCCCCGGAGGCGGTAGGCGCTTACGCTACCGCGTGCCATTTAAACCCCGCACTCAAGGCCAGTTGGCTGGGCCAATATAAACTTCTTGATCACTCACGCTCCGCCGATCGCGTTGCACAGGTAAAGGAGCGGCTAGATTGGCTTGAGGCCCTCCCCCCGGTCCTGCTGGCTAGCTTGGACATGCTGCATGAGGGCAAGCTCATCAAGGCCGAGCAGCTCTGCCGCGGCTTCATGCAAAAAAATCCACAGCATATCGAGGGTATGCGACTGCTCGCGGATATCGCCATTCGCCATGGGGTCCTCGAAGACGCTGAATTTTTGCTTGAGAGCGCCGTGGCTTTTGATCCTGATCACCAAAGAGCCCGGATTGATTACGTCCAAGCACTGAGCAAGCGACAACGCTACCAACAGGCGAGCGAAGAGGCCAAAGCGCTACTTGAAGCCAGCCCAGAAAACCCCCAATTCCAGTCGCTCTATGCGATCCAGTCGATGCAGCTCGGTGACTACCAAACGGCACTCGATTTATTTGACCAAATTCTCGAGCGTATCCCGCAGGATCCGGTGACCCACGTATCAAAAGGCCACGCACTAAAGACCGGCGGCAAAACGGCTGAAGCCGTTAGCGCTTATCAAGCGGCCATTGATTCGCAACCCATGCACTGCGACGCCTGGTACTCCCTAGCTAATCTGAAGACTTACCGGTTCGATGATGACCAGATTCACACTATGCTGGAGCTGGATAAAAACCCTCACCTGGCAGGGCAAGATCGGGTCTACCTGCAATTTGCTCTCGGCAAGGCCTTCGAAGATAAGAATGAGTTTGACAAGTCTTTCTTTCACTACAGCAAAGGAAATGACATCAAGCGAAATCAAGTGCAGTACCGTGCAGACGGAACCAGCCGTGAGTGCGAGGAGCAGATCGCTGCCTGCACTCCCGATACGTTTAAACATGTATCCGGTCATGATGCCCCAGACCCGATCTTTATTGTTGGCCTGCCGAGAGCGGGATCAACGTTACTCGAGCAGATTTTGTCCTCTCATAGCCAAATCGACGGCACGCTTGAGCTGCCCAACGTGCTTTCCATAAGCGGCAAGCTTCGGCGTCTTGGTCAGCGAGAGGGCAATAACCGGTATCCGGAAATACTCAATGATCTCACGCCAGAGACACTGCGCGAGCTGGGCGAAGAATATATTCGCGATACCCGAATTCACCGCTTGGGTGCGCCGTTCTTTATTGACAAGATGCCGAATAACTTTCGTCATGTTGGCCTTATTCGGCTCATGCTGCCCAACGCAAAAATCATTGACGCCCGTCGAGATCCCATGGCGTGCTGCTTCAGCGGCTTCAAACAGCTGTTTGCCGAGGGTCAGCTTTTCAGCTACTCGCTCGATGATATCGGCCGTTATTACAAGGACTATGTGAAATTAATGGCGCACTGGGACGAGGTCATTCCGGGCTACGTGCTTCGAGTCCAACATGAGGACGTTGTTGCGAACCTTGAGACACAGGTCACGCGTATGCTCGATTTTTGCGGCGTGCCCTTCGAGGAGTCTTGCCTTGAGTTTCATAAAACCGAACGCAACGTCAGAACACCCTCTTCCGAGCAAGTCCGGCAACCAATTTTCTCCACCGCCCTGGAGCAATGGAAAAACTATGAGCCCTGGCTTGGGCCCTTAAAGCAGGCCCTTGGTTCAGAGCTAACTTCAGGCTGACGATACATAGCATCCACGGCAAGTCGTTATTGATCCTCACCGTATCCCCCGTACCGGAAGCTTCTTCAGCCGAAAGTTAAATAACACATGCTCCAAAACACCGCTGTGTGTGCTAACGTCGTGCGGCTAATCAGATTACTCGAGGCTCGCGCAATAATTCACTCGTGAGAGTTATTACATCACTTCCTGATATCGATGGCCTGAGAGCATTCGCTGTGCTTTCAGTGGTGCTATTTCACCTGCAAGTGCCAGGCTTTGAGGGTGGATATGTGGGCGTCGATATCTTTTTCGTGATTTCAGGCTTCTTAATCACTGGGCTAATCCAGCAACGAATTTCCAATAAAACCTTTCGTCTTTCTGAATTCTACGCCAACCGGGTTAGACGGCTGTTCCCTGCTATTTTGGCCACGGTCACCATTACAGCTGTCGCAAGCGTCATATTGCTCCAGCCCCAAATGCTGGAACTGTTCGCACGTTCTGCTATTGCTTCGATTGTTAGTCTCGCGAATTTTGTTTTTTATTTTGAATCGGGGTACTGGGACAGCTCAGCGGAGTTAAAGCCTCTGCTGCATCTTTGGTCGCTCGGTATAGAGGAACAGTTTTACCTATTCTGGCCGCTGGTGCTCCTCGGACTAGTGCGTTTGAGATACGCCAATTATCTCGTGGGGTTGCTACTACTTCTCGGGCTGAGCCTAACAGGCTGCATTATCTATACGCCAATTGATGCTGCCGCCACTTTTTACTTAATCCCTTTTCGTGCTTGGCAATTTTGCCTTGGAGTTCTTGCGCTTGAAATATGGCGGCATTTCAATGGCAGTCTTTTTCTTTGCCAAGTGCTCCGTTCGGTGGGGCTTGCTCTTTGCGCCATCAGCGTCTACACGTTGGGTGACAGCACCTCCTTTCCGGGATGGCAAGCACTGATTCCAAGTCTTGGGGCCGGGTTGGTCCTCATCGCCTCGAGCGAATTGGAACCAAGCCCTTGGCTTTCTAATTCCCTAGCCCGATGGCTGGGGCGCGTCTCTTATTCCATGTATCTAGTTCACTGGCCACCCATTGCCCTTTATCGAGCTTACACGCTTTCAGAACTGAGCTATGGCGTTTCAGCGGTGTTGGGAGGTGTCACTCTCCTGCTCACTCTCTTTTTGCACTATCAAGTTGAGCGGCGGTTCTATCAGCGGCACGCTAGAAAATCCACTGGCTGGGGCGGTGTTCCAGCAATTTCTGGCGGCATAGCCCTGTTGCTTTGCGTGGCGCTTGCGACCCTTCAAATTCGAGCAGATCTCGTAAGCCAGCGGCAAGCCGTGCTAAGTGCAGAGCAAATAAAAACCTACAAATCCGGCCGTTTTCAACTCATTAGGCGGCATTGCCGCATCGACCAATTAAGCGATCCGAACCGGTGTGCAAACCCCGAGCAGCGGACTGTGTTATTTATCGGAAACTCGCATGAACCTGACGGGTTCAACATTCTGGCATCTGCGTTGCCTGACAATAATCACCAATCCTGGGTTAGGTTTGGTGCAACCAATGAATGTGCCAATTTGCAGGCCATCGCAGACTGGGCAGTCTCTACGTCGGTGGAGTGCCAGGCTAGGCTTGATCAATTACGAGAAAGTTCAAAGAACGGTCAGTGGCAAACTATTGTTTACAGCGCTAGACGCCCTGCCATTCAAAATAAGTTGCCCTTGATCACAATCCTCGAAACGATGAAGAAAGAAACTGCGTCGCTATCGGTCATTGTTATTGACGACTACATCAGCACTAAACAGGAGTGTGCCAGCATTATTAACCAGACCGGAAGCGCTATCGGATGTAAAGACTCGAGGCATCTCGATTTTTTCCCGGGCATGCATCCTGAAGAGGAGGTCTACCGCCAACGGCTTGAAAATCTTGCTACGGATTGGATAAAGAAAACCGACTTATTGTGTACTTCCAATAGTATTCGCGACTGTCAGGTCGTGACTCCTGACGGCCACCCAATGTTCATTGACTCGCACCACTTAACGTTCGAGTTTGCGAGCTACATCGGTGATCTTCTCCGTCGGGAAAATCCCGAATGGTTGCAAACGCTGGGGTCACAATAACCTTGAGGATTTAACCTTTTATGCTTTCCAAAATAGACGAAAAATCCCGGGCACCGTTACCCGCCTTCTGGTGGGATTCATAGAGCGCAAGGGCAAGCTTTCCCATGGCATTATCGACATTACACCCCTTTGCAACATCGTTAGCCAGACCAAGATCCTTCACCATTAAGTCAACCATAAAACCGGGCTGGTAGTTATTGCTGGAAGGCACTCCATCCATCACCTGTGGCCACGGGTTGTATACCTGCAGCGACCAGTTGTTCCCTGAACTAGCCTTCATGATGGTCGATAACACCGCCGGATCGAGGCCATTGGCCGCCCCCATTGATAGCGCCTCACAGGTCCCAATCATATGGATAGCCAGCAGCATGTTGTTGGCGGCTTTTGCTACCTGCCCTGCCCCCGCGGGACCGGCATGAAAGATTTTTTCAGCGCTTCCCATCGCTTCGAGGATTGGGCGAGCCCTTTCAAAAGCGTCCGCACTGCCTCCGCACATAAAGGCCAGGGTGCCTGCCTGCGCTGCCGCCACCCCGCCGGAAACGGGGGTATCCATGAAGTCAATGCCACTGTCTTTGGCGGCATCACCCACCTCCCTTGCGGTTTGGGAATCGATCGTACTGGCGTCAAGCACCAACACCCCTTGGGGTAGCAGCGCTAATAATCCCTGCTCACCCTCGTAGACCATTTTCACGTGCTTGCCCGCGGGGAGCATGCTTATGACCGCATCTACACCCTGACAGGCATGGGCGGCAGATTCGCAGGCCACGCCGCCCGCGGCGGTGACATCCGCCAACGCGTCAGCTGAAAGATCAAATATCTGAACGGTGTGTCCAGCCTTGAGCAGGTTTTTGGCCATGGGCCCGCCCATATTGCCAAGTCCAATAAATGCGATAACGGCCATTAGGTTCGCTCCAGATTAGGCAGGCAGGTTGAGGGAGGGCATCTCTTTGGGTGTCTCAAAAAACCCATCGAGAACATCATCGGGGACATCCGCCACCTGCGGGTAAGACCACTGGGGATTGCGATCTTTATCGACAAGCAGCGCGCGCACCCCCTCGGAAAATTCGGGGTGCCGCATAATGTTGGTCCCTAAAATGAGTTCGCTTTCAAACACCTGTTCAAGCGTTCGTCCCGCAGATTCATTCAATTGACGAAATATCCAGGACGCCGCCAGCTTGGAGCCGTGGGCAAAACCATTGCAGGCCTTGCCTATCCAAGACTCTTCATCCCGGCTGTCAAGCAACCTGTTCGAGATCTCCTGTAGATCATTACCCGCCATGAGGGCGTTGATGGTATCGAGTGCCGGTTCCAACTGCGGGGCGGGCAAGTCGGCGGTGGCGGAGGTCGCAAGAGCCTTATCTACAAGCTCCGCATTTGTCTTTGCGTCGTCAGTCCAAACAGTCTCTGCGAGGCGATCAAGCACCGCCTGCTTCTGTTCGTGAGCCAAAAATGTGGTGCCAAGCCCACAAAATAGGGCGTCAGCAGCGTTGATATGCGCCGCCGTCAGTGCAAGAAATCGCCCTACTTGTCCTGGCATTTTGTTGAGAAACCAGCTGCCGCCCACGTCAGGAAACAAGGCGATGGTGACTTCAGGCATGCCGATTCGTGTTCGCTCGCTCACTACACGGTGACTGCAGCCTGCCAAAATGCCAAGCCCACCTCCCATCACGACACCGTGACCCCAGCAAACGACCGGCTTGGGAAACGTGTGTAGCAGGTAATTCATCCGGTATTCCCGGGCGAAAAAATTCTCGGCGTAATCGCAGGGACCCCCGGGATTTTCGATACAAGAATTTCTCAGCGCCTGCACATCGCCACCCGCACAAAATGCCTTTTCGCCGCTGCCATCAATAACAATAGCGGCAATGCTGGGGTCATCTCGCCACGCTTCGAGTGCCTCTGTCATTAACTCAACCATCTCGCGGGTCAGGGAGTTCAGTGTTTTGGGCGCGTCGAGGGTCAACTGCCCTACTCGCTTAGCGCCCTGCCCAATGACTTGCTGATGCACGCCTGTCATTATCGATTCTTCCACTTTGGTGATCGCTTCTCGAGAAAGGCATTGACGCCCTCTCGCTGGTCTTCGGTGCTGAAAAGCTGGACGAACTCATCCCGCTCCTCAGCCAGCCCCGAGCCAATAGCAATATCTCGCGCACTGTGAATAAGCCGCTTGCACGCCGCAATGGACGTAGGGCTTTGCTGTGCCACCCGCTCAGCGAGCTGAGTAGCGACAATCAGGGACTCACCAGAGGGCACGACTTCCTCAACCAGTCCTAAGGCCAAAGCCTGGTCAGCCGAGAGGCGCTCGCCGCATAAAATCATGCGCTTGGCCCAGCCCTCTCCCACCAACTGAGCCAATCGTTGCGTCCCCCCCGCACAGGGTAATAAGCCGACCTTCGCCTCCGGTAGCGCCATCTGGGCGTGGCTTTCAGCGATGCGAATATCGCAGGCCAGTGCCACCTCTAGTCCGCCGCCCATGGCGAAGCCATTAATCGCTGCGATAGATACACCCCTAAAGTCCGCCAGCGTTTCAAAGGCGGCGCCAAAAGCATCGGCCATGCGTTGAGCGGTGGCGGGATCGCCATCGGCGAACAGCTTGAGGTCGGCACCCGCCGAAAAGAATTTCTCTCCCGCTCCTGTCAGCACCAAGGCATAGATGTCCGGTTGAGCATTGAGTGTTTCCACTACGTCTTTAAGGGCGGGAAGGCTCTCCGTATCCCAGGTATTCGCTGCGGGATTGTCAATCGTAAGGCGGGCGATATGCCCCTCGAGAGTGACTTTGATTTTTTCTGATTGGCTAATACTCATTTAATCACCTCTAGGGCGCCGTCCATCATGAGCTTGCGACCAATGATGACGCGCATAATTTCATTAGTCCCCTCAAGAATTTGGTGCACACGGGTATCGCGCACATAACGCTCAACGGGGTACTCCTTGATGTAGCCGTAACCGCCAAACAGTTGAAGCGCCTGATTGCACACCGAGAAACCGACGTCGGTGGCAAATCGTTTGGCCATGGCACAGTAGGTGGTGGCCTGAGGGTC
>Ga0255753_1003875_pt1 | contig 15294 bp, 16 predicted proteins | sample 041ome_10_FD_179953 | JGI IMG/M metagenome (GOLD analysis project Ga0255753, IMG submission 179953) | Coastal salt marsh microbial communities from the Groves Creek Marsh, Skidaway Island, Georgia - 041412US metaG (version 2) | ecosystem: Environmental > Aquatic > Marine > Intertidal zone > Salt...
TGCTTCTCTCCCTATCTGGGTTATTCGCTCTAGCGATTGTAGTGAACTACTATTTTTCCAAAAAAGCACTCATCATCTCCAAGAGAAAACGACTCTTTGCCGAGGTGAATCATCGCAGTTCACATGAGGATCCTGTCCCTTCATTTGGGGGGATCTCCTTTTTCATTGTACTTGTAGCCGCCATATTGGGAATTGTAGGTCTGGGTTATAGCGATAGTATCAGTTTTATCCTTCTCGGATTATTCTTTCTGTTTCTTTCTGGGTTAAAAGACGATCTGATGGGTACCTCAGCAAGAACCAAATTATTGGTTCAAATCGCTACCGCTCTAGTGGTTTTATTAAACACCGATTTTCAAATCAATCATTTAGGAGGTTTTCTTGGGATAGAGGCCTTATCTCCCACCTGGAGTCTGATCATATCTGTGGGATTTATCGTCTTTTTTGTAAATGCCTTCAATCTGATTGATGGCATTGATGGACTAGCAAGTCTTACAGGGATGGTAAGCTTAGCGGTTTTTGGATTTCTTTTCTTTCTTCGTGATAACTTACCGCTGCTTTTTATTTCGGTCGCCCTATTTGCGGCTCTTTTTAACTTTTTGTTCTTCAATTTAGCCCCCAGAAGAAAAAAGATGTTTATGGGGGATACGGGTTCTTTAGTAGTGGGTTATATTCTCTCGATTTTAGCCATTGCACTGATTGCCGATCAACCTATACAGCCAGAATCCGATTATATTCCTCAAAATGCGGTGGTTTTCCTTTTCAGTGTCCTAGTGATTCCAATACTCGATACCCTCCGCATTATTGTGATTCGATTAACCCGCGGTAAAAAACCCTGGGTAGCAGATCGCAATCACCTGCATCATGTACTGCTACATTGCGGCTTAACCCATATTCAAGCTACAGCTGCTTTGATCGGACTACAAATAAAGGCTATTGTCATAGTAATTCTCATCAATGATTTGGGGCCTATTGCCCTACACGGATACCTTGTTTGTCTGTATTTAACCTATGGTGCGGTATTTCTTGTTCTATCGAAGGCTAAGACTCAAAATTCTGCAACCTTTAAAAAACTGACTTGGGTTCTCCGAACATTACTACCATAAACTGGAATCCATTATTTTTAGGTTAAGTATTTTGTCTGATGAAAGGGATAGCGGTAAATTCGCAAAAAGAAAAAGGTAAAACGCCACGAGCGGCCCTACCAGCAGTAATCGAAATTATTAATAATCTTTTTTAATTCCAGATGGTTGACATGAAACTTTGATTAATCAAAGTTTTTCAATTTTATGAGCAAGGAGAAATACATAGCAATACAAGAAGAAATAGAAAGCTACGGCTTTACGGTTGTAGCTAAAGATTTTGAGCGCCCTTGGGGTGCTTTTTTAGTTATTAAGGAGGAAGAAGTTCAGGATTTTGCAAACCGGTTTTTTGATGGGATTAATCTGGATACACTTCGGGTAGAGGGGAAATTGAGTCCAAAAATCTTGATTGTAAAACCGGGTGCTCGTCTCTCTTGGCAGTATCACCACCGACGCGCTGAGATTTGGCAGATATATCAAGGTGTTGTTGGAATTATCCGAAGTGATGATGATACCGAAGGAGAATTAGTTCTATTTGGTGAGGGAGATCAGTTGAGACTTGCACAGGGTGAACGTCATCGATTAATAGGATTAGAAGATTACGGAATTGTAGCTGAGGTATGGCAGCATACCGATATCGTCCCTTCAGATGAGGAAGATATTGTTCGCGTTCAAGATGATTATGTAAGAGTCTAATGGGGAAGAAAAAAGCAATAATAGTATCCGGATACTTTAACCCTATTCATAAAGGGCATTTAGAATATTTTAATAATGCCAAGGCGCTTTGTGATGAGCTTTTTGTAATAGTTAACAACGATCATCAAAGAAAACTTAAAGGAAGTAAGGAATTTCAGAAGGAAGATGAACGAATGATTATCGTCTCGAATATAAAGGCTGTTGATAAGGCGATCTTATCGATTGATCAAGATCGTACCGTTTGTGAGACTATTCGAATGATCGCCAGTAAATATGGAGCGGAGTATGAACTGGCTTTTGCAAATGGTGGTGATCAGAATAATGATACCATTCCAGAAAGACCGATTTGTGAAGAAATGAATGTAGCTCTTATTGATGGGCTTGGAGATAAAATACAGTCGAGTAGTTGGCTTCTAAAATAGTGGAGTATGATTTTTGATAAACTCACAAGCTATCCTGTTTATTTTCAAACCTCTGAGATGAAATCCATCATAGAGGATGTAATCCAGAACTATTCAATAACAACTAAAGATGGAACCTATCAGGAATTTGATCATTATTATATAAAGGTGATGTCACCTGAAACGCTTGAACTTTCAGATATAATTGAAAGTCATCAAAAAGAAATCGATATTCAAATCTTACTTAGTGGGACGGAAAAAATCAGAATCTTTTCTGAAGAGAGCGTTACAATAAAAAGCGATTATAATCCAGAGATCGATTGTACTTTTTACACTCCTAATAGCGATCCACATTCTGAAGTTATCTTACAGCCTGGATATTTTGCCATGTTTTTCCCACAGGACATACATAATCCTTTGATCGCTTATAACACAATACAATCACTCAAAAAGATAGTCGTTAAATTAGATGTAAATTGGTATAAAAGTTTAAAATCATGAAGCCAAAGGTTATCGCATTGTTACCAATGAAGGGGAACTCCGAAAGAGTGCCAAAAAAAAATTTAAAGAATTTTAATGGAACCCCTCTCTATCAAATTATTTTAAATAAACTTCTGGAATCAAAGATTATTGACGAGGTTATTGTAAATACCGATTGTCCAAACATCACAGAGAGTATACATTTAAATTATAAGCAAAAGGTTCTTGTAAGAAATCGACCTGAGAACATACGCGGCGATTTTGTTTCAATGAATAAAATCATTGAAGATGACCTAAATAACTCAGATGGGGAAATCTATTTTCAAACGCATTCAACCAACCCATTATTAGAAGTTAGATCTATAGATAGGGCACTTGAAAAAATGCTAAAAATAGGCACTTCGAACGATTCTATTTTTTCTGTTACCAAAATCCAAACAAGATTTTACGATATTAACGGAAAGGCTATCAATCACGACCCCCGAGAATTGGTACGAACACAAGATTTGCTTCCAATTTTTGAAGAAAATTCATGCTTTTACATCTTCACTAAAGATTCATTTAAACAATCTGGCGGTAAAAGAATCGGATTAAAACCTTTAATGTTTGAACTAGATAAGATTGAGGCTATAGACATTGATAATATCGAAGACTTTATACTTGCAGAAGCTGTTTATAAATCAAGACAGTCATTATGAAAACAGTAAACTATTCTCATAATGAGTTAAAATCAAAACTCAAAAATAAGTCTTTAACGATTGGTTCTTGGATTACTATTCCATCAACTGAAATTGTTGAAATCCTTTCAACTGCTGGTTTTGAATGGTTAGTCATTGATTTAGAACACACTTCTATAACACTCAGTGAAGCAAAGAATTTGATTCAGACTATTCAAGCAAATGACATGAATGCTTTGGTTAGAGTTTCAAGTAATAATGAGACCGAAATAAAAAAGGTATTAGATATCGGAGCTAATGGTATTATTGTTCCGATGATTAAATCTAGAGAAGAGATAGAACGAGCTGTTTCTTTCACACAATACCCACCAAATGGCGGTCGTGGAGTCGGATTAAATCGAGTTCATAAATACGGAACTGCTTTCAAAGAGTATAAGGAAAGTTCTCAATCAGAAATTGTTGTGATAGCTCAAATTGAACATATTGAGGCCGTAAATAACTTGGAAGAAATTCTTTCTTGTCCTGGACTAGACGGCACAATCGTGGGGCCTTATGATCTATCAGCATCTATGGGTTATCCAGGAGATTATAACAGAGATGATGTGCTAGAAGCCTTACAAAAAGTTGAAAGTACAACCTTAGCATCCAATAAATCCTTAGGATTCCATGTAATTGAATCAGATCATTCCTTTACGCTACAGAAGATAAATAAAGGATATACGTTTTTAGCTTTCAGTATTGATTTTTTCTTCTTAGGCGATCTTGCAAGAAATCAAATGGAAATTCTAAAAGGAAAAATAAAATAGCGGTATGAATAAAATCTTAGTCACAGGAGGGTTTGGATTCATAGGCAGTTATATTACTGAAGAATTGCTTGGTAATAAATATGAAGTAATTGTTGCAGATATTTCTAACGAACATGCTATTGCTGGGGCTAAGTACATTAAGTGCGATATTCTATCCCATGAAGATTTAATTAAGGTTTTCGAGGAAGATTTCGATACCATTATACATCTAGCAGGTTTCTCGAACCTACGGGAATCAATTAATAATCCAAGCTTAACTTTATCGTTGAATACATTATCCACTGCTAGAATCTTAGAACTAGCAGTAGAAAAAGGAATTAAGAAATTCATTTATGGCTCATCAGCTTATGCGAATTCCAATAAGGGATCTTTCTACGGTATATCCAAATTAGCCTCAGAAAAAATTGTTGAAGAATTCAATCGAAAATTCAATCTTAACTATCTGATTTTAAGATTTGGATCTGTTTACTCAGAAAAGGAATCTCACAATAATTACATGTATAATCTCATATCTAAAGCCCTAAAAGAAGAATCTATTAATCATCATTCCGACGGTCTAGAACTTAGAGAGTATATTCATGCATTAGATGTTGCAAGACTAACCGTACAGGTTATGGAAAATGAGGAATATTCAAATGAGTCATTTATCCTTACCGGAATAGAACAGTATACTAGACTCCAACTATTTCAAATGATTAAAGAAATATCAGGGAAGGATATTAGGATAAATACATCTAAGGAGGAAGACAAAACTCAATATAAACTCTCACCTTATAGTTTTCAGCCAAGTAGTGCCAGAAAATTAATAGCAAATCCGCAAATCGATTTAGGTCAAGGCCTTTTAGATATAATTAGAAAAATTAACAGTCATGAGATCAAAGCCGACTTATAACAAACTTAAGAATATCATATTTGATTTCGACGGGGTGATTCTAGACTCTTTAGATTGTAAAACTGAAGCCTTTTACCAAATGTATCTTCCCCATGGTGAGGATATTGCCAATAAAGTGAAACAATATCACATCCTAAATGGTGGAGTTTCAAGGTTCGAAAAGTTTAAAACTTGGCACAAACAATACTTGAATGTCGAATTGTCGGCAAAGGAGATACAGGACCTAGCTAATCAGTTTTCAGATTTGGTAATGGAAAACGTTATCAATTCTAAGCCCATCCCTGGAGCAATCGAATTTATCGAACGTTACTCTAAGGATTTCAACTTCTTTATTATTTCAGGAACACCTGACGACGAAATAAAAAAGATCTGTGAGGCAATTGGTATAGCTAGCCAGTTTAAAGAAATTTTAGGGTCTCCAAAAAATAAAAAGACATGGTGTAATGAACTCAAAACTAAATATGATGAGTTAAAAAATGAAAATACCATTTTCTTAGGTGATGCATTATCAGATTTTGAAGCGGCTCAGGATAATAATTTCTTCTTCGCATTAAGGTCTGCGGAATATAATGAGTCTATTTTTTCAGATATTCAAGTAGATGTAAAATTTCAAAGCTTTAACTCTCTATCAAAAAGTCTAGAGTTTCCTAAAACCAAAATTTTAGTAACAACAACTTCTTTTCAGGATTCTCCAGGAGAACATCACAACTTACTTAACGCTCAAGATTGGGATATTGATTATTTACGTGGTCCTTTAAAAGAATACGAATTATTGAATATTATACATGAGTACGACGGAGTTTTATGTGGTGATGATGAGTACACAAGAAGAATAATAAAAAAAGGAGCAGAAGGAAAGCTTAAAGCATTAGCTAAATATGGTGTTGGCTTAGACAAAATAGATTTAGAGGCAGCCAAAGAATGCGGTATAAAAGTTTCAAATTGTCCAGGCATCAATCAGGTAAGCGTTGCCGAACATGTTCTTTCATTACTCTTAGCGTTCGAAAAAAATATACATATACAATACAACTCTGTTCAGAAGGGCAGCTGGAAGAGATTTGTTGGTCGAGAAATACGAGGTAAAACAATTGGAATTATAGGACTTGGGTCAATTGGTAAAGAATTAGCAATACTTATGTCGAATATAGGGATGAATGTAATCGGCTTCGACGTTTCCAGGGACGAGAGCTTCCTTAAGGAAAATCCTCAGATAAAATTTGAGAGCTTAGAATCTCTCTTCGGACAATCTGATTATATCACACTCCATGTTCCTTTAAATGAATCGACAAAGTACCTGATCAATAAGTTGGTTTTAGGAAAAATACGATCTGATGCTGTTATTGTTAATACTGCTAGAGGAGAACTTGTAAATACAAAGGACGTTTTAGAGGCTCTTGAGAACAAAAAACTTCGTGGTTATCTATGCGATGTCCTTGAAAACGAACCGATTGAACCAAGTGAATTATTACTTGGCAAACCAAATATTTTAATAACACCCCATGTCGGTTCAAGAACATTAGAAAATATTGTCAAACAAGGGATTGCTAGCACAAATAATTTAAAGAACGATCTTGGACAAATTTAGGATTCTTCTTAACAATCCAACCTTATCTACCTGGTACTATACATTTACTAAAGGGGTAATTTTTGCTGTTCTCACGGGATATATTATTACCAAATTTGATGATTATTTCATCACTTGTTGGTATCTATTTTCAACAATTTCAGCCCTAATTCATTTCTTCGATTTAGGATTTTCAACAACAATAATTAGGTTCGTATCATACGCCAGAGTATCTAAAAATACAGAGGAAGAATTAAAAAATCTTTATAAGATATTTAATAGTATCTACGGTATTTTAACTCTCCTAGCACTAATATCAATCATTACAGGATATTATATATGGGTTAAACCTATTTTGAATAATGACTCTTATGAAACAATCTACTATAGTTATTTAATTTTTTCTTTTGGAACATTGATATCCTTTTTTCTGAAAAGGAATGATGCTTTTCTAAAAGGTCTTAATGAAATTTCACTTTACTACAATTGGAATAGCTTATTCACTATCATTCAAGGTATAATTTTAATTATAGTAATTAGCTTGAATGGTGACTTTCTATCACTAATTATTACGCAGCAGTCAGTAATTCTTATTAATTCCATTAAAAATTTCTTATTGACCAAGACAAAAATGCGAGGAACTAATTGGGTATTTGCATTGAGTAAATCTGAATTTTTAAAATATTGGAGGCCTACTTGGAAATCAGCAATTATTTCTCTTTCAACAATGGGAGTAAATCAATTTTCCGCAGCATTTATACCTATTTGGTATGACGTAAAAATTAGCGCATCCTACTTCTTTTCTTTGAAATTATTAACATTTATTGGAGAATTTTCATATGCACCATTTTACTCGCGTATTCCAAAGTTTATTAAAGGTTTTAAAGATGGGTTATTTACACAAACGAGTGATGAAGAGAGAAAAGTCTTGTTTGGATCAATCAAAAGTACATTTCTAATTCTATTGATAGGTATAATTTCTCTTAATTATATCGGCCGTCCAATCATTGATTTATTTAAACCAAACACGAACTTAGTTTCTAATAACCTTTTTATACTTCTATGTTATTATTTTTTGATCGAAAGAGTCAATGGGATTTTTTCCCAAATTATTATGTTCAATAATGACGTGGATCACTATAAAAATTATCTTCTTTCAGCGGCTATATTCCTAATTACAATTATTTTATTTAAAGACCATGGAATCTGGGTTTTACCAGTAGCTTATATATTTTCCTATAGCATAACTTCAATAAGTATTGTAAAAAAAGCTATGCATACAATTAACAAGAGTCCGAAAACAATTATAAAGTATATGGCTTTTACTATTTTTCTTTGGTGTATATGTTCAATTTTAATTAAAACAATTTAGCATGTCATTTAGAACCGTATTACTATTGATACACCGACTAATGGTGACTGTTTATAAAAAAGCCTATCAACTTAAAAACCACAAAAAGCCAAAAATTTTAATCTATACTGATTCCCGAGGATTTGAAATAACAAAGGCTATAAATCGAAAAGCTCCTTTTCAATCTTATGTAAATACCTTGATTAAAAACTATAACTGTGAATTTTACATCTGCCCGGAGAAACACACGACATTTTATGACTTTTTCAATGTCTTAAACGATAAAAACTTAGATAATTACTCTAAAATTATCTGCCACATTGGAGTTGTTGATTTTTCACCTAGAGGATCAAAGACGGTTCCAGAAATATTAAACTTAAAAGAAAATAAAATATTATCTCAGTTTGGTAATAATTTTTTAAAAAACCTACGCGCAGAAGCAAACTACGAAATAACTTATTATGGTGACCAAACAAAATCGCTTCTAGGAAAAAATCAATTGAAAGAATTAGCAGCTAAACTAAACCTAATACCTAATTTAATTTGGATAAGCTGCAACCCAGTTCTTTTAGACTGGAATGGCAATTATTTTCGGAAAAGACCAAGAAACATCAATATAGTCAATGAATATTCGAAGGACCTTTTAGAATTACTAGATAAAAATATCGATGTGATAAATTTGACCAATTTATCGAAGAGTGAAATCAAAGAACTTACCTGTGATAACATTCATTTTACTCCTAAAGGCATGGAGTATATTTCAAAAAAAATTGAGGTCCTACTGAAATGAAAAAGTTATCAATGATTTGTGCCACCTATGGGAACAACAAACAAGATTTACTTCTTAAGTTGATAGATAGTATAATCGAAAATACTTCAGATAATTATGAAATTGAATTTATCCTAGTAGACCAAAACGAAGAGAACCAATATCAAAGAATAATTCAAAAAAGAATAACTAATACTAAAATTCTATTTAAATATTTAAAATCCGAAATCGGATTGTCCAAATCAAGAAATATTGGGTTAAAACATGCCAGCGGTGATATCATTTGTTTTCCCGATGATGACTGTATTTACCCTCAAGGATTTATCGGAAAAATGATGAGTTACTTTGAAAGCCCCGAAAGTAGTGATTTCCTTATAACGAAAGTGCGAGATCTAAACGATAAGTATGATCTCAGATTCACTAATAAAGAGAAGAGTGGACATCTTTCTCCCAATGAGGTGTTTGTAAATTGTTGTTCTATATCTATTTTTCATAAAAAAAGGAAAGAAAAAATACTTTTCGATGAAAATTTGGGTTTAGGTTCAAAATTTAAAAGTTGTGAGGATTATGACTACGTACTTCAATATATGAATAATGGCGCTAAAGTTTACTTTACTAATCAACTATATGTACTACATCCAGATTCAAATGTTTTAGACAATAATATAATTTTAAACAAAATAAAAAACAACGCAGTTGGTCACGGAGCTTTGTTTCAAAAGCATTTTTCATTAATCTTTAAAACATCAGTTTATCATTTAATTACTCCATTAATAGGAGTTTTTATAGGATTAATCACCTTCAATAGCTTTAAACAAAAGCAATACTTTTTACTTTTAAAATATAGAATTATAGGCTTTATACGATATGAAAAAAATGATTAAGAAACAACTTAAAAAATATGCACCATTATGGTTCTTAGAAGAGCCAGGAAAGATTTATGGGTGGGATAAGAAACAATTAATAAAATTGAAGAATAAGTGGAAGGGAGAAAAATGTATTATCATTGGAAATGGCCCATCACTGAATAAAATAGATTTCAATATACTTAAGGGAAAATTCACATTTGGCGTTAATGGAATTTTTTATAAATCAGATGAAATCAAAGATTTTAAACCTTATTTCTATGTAGTTGAGGATACTGCAGTAATGCTAGACAATGCAAAGAGAATTAATGAGTACGAGTGTGAATACAAATTTTTTCCAAGTATCTACAAAAAACATTTAATAAATAGAAAGAATACACTATTCTTTAATCTGAACAGAGGCTTCTACGATTCTCGCTCTGAATTCCACGAATTTCCACGATTTTCACCAGATATATCTAAACGTATCTATGCGGGTCAGAGTGTTACTATGGTCAATTTGCAATTGGCGTATTATTTTGGTTTTCAAGAAGTTTATTTAATCGGAATGGATTTTGAATACAATCAAGTTGGAAGTGAAATTATTGAAGGGCATAGATTGATCAGTCAAGAGGACGATATCAATCATTTTCATCCTGATTATTTTGGAAAAGGTAAGGTTTGGCATGACCCAAAACTACATAATGTCTTAAAATCTTATAAACTCATAAAATCAATTTACGAAATAAATGGAAGAAAGATTTATAACAGTACTGTAGGCGGTAAATTAGAGATATTTGAGCGAAAAGAATTATCTGATGCTTTCAATTAAAAATTTCCATATCGTAAAGTATTTTATATTAATCAGCCTTTATCAATATCTCTTTTTCTATAACGGCACAAATTATAGTTTCTATCTGCTACTGATAAACATCTTATTTTTAGTAGCGTTTACCTTATTATCCATTGTATTAAATCAAAAATCAAGCAAAATTATCCTAAAGTTAAATCGATCTGATTTACTTGTTCTAGTGTTTTTTATTGGATATCTGTCATCAGCAATAAAAGGTGTAATCAGTATTTTTACCTATTTTATTTTAGTCTTTTATCTTATCCTGATTTGGATAAATATCAAAATTGATTCGGGCCTCAATTATAAATTTTTTCACAGTTATATAAATAGTATTGTTCTAATAATAACATTTAATATCATTCTTTTCTTTGTTGGCATTTCCTCATCAGTACTAATCAATAAGTACCCCGAAATGCAAGTACGTTTAGCCCAAATTATTGGTGTCAACCTGAATAGATTTAATTTTTTTATTTTCAGCAATTTTGCGTATACATCAATGCTATATTGTCTACCCTTAATTTTTTATTTCAAGCGATCTAATACCCTACTAAACAAAACAATACTGTGCCTAACAGCAACTTCACTAATATTACTAGATGCTCGTGGGCCATTTTTGGCAGCTATCATTATTCTTCTATTAGGGCGTTTATTTTATAATTTGAGTTTATTCAAACAATTCATTTTAATTTCAGGAATCATAGTTATACCATTTATCACGAATGCTTTATTAATTTTGTTAGATCTTAATAACGCAGAAGCTATTTCTTTATTATCAAGACGTGATGCGATTTGGAACATAGCTATTTCGAATTATTCCCCCAATCTATATGAACTTATTTTTGGTTATGGTTACATAGGTCAATTCTCCTCAGGTATATCTGAATTATATTCTCATCTATTTCCAGGCTATGGTAATCAGGAACAGATCAGTGTTCATAATAGCTATTTACAAATTTTACTTGACTATGGTTTATTAGGATGGCTTTTACTAGTTGTAACATGTTTGAAATTGCTAAAAAAATTCAAAGAAAAAAATCAGATGGTTTTACATATGATTTTAGTATTCCTAATAGTTTGTGGTGTAACAGATTTAAGCATTCAGCCAAACAATATCAATGCTCTCATAACATTTCTAATAATCGCCAATACTAAAGTTGTATGAAGATTTCAGTTCTCATTTCAATTTACTCATATGAAGTTTAGCATCTTACTTTCAGTATATAGAAATGAGAAGTCCAAGTTTTTAAAGGATTCTATCGAATCAATTTCTTTAAAGCAATCAATCCAGCCAGCTGAAATAGTTTTGATAAAAGACGGTTTGTTAACAAAAGAACTAGAAGATATCATTGCTAGGTTACAGCTAAAAATACCCTATTTAAAAGTTTATGGGTATAAAGAAAATAGAGGCCTAGGATATGCATTGAATTATGGATTAGATAAATGTTCTAACGATGTAATATTCCGAATGGATACAGATGATATAGCTGTTAGTGACCGCTTCGAAAAACAGTTAAGCGTTTTGAAGAATAACTCAAAACTAGCTGTTATTGGAGGCTATATGAATGAATTTGAAGATGAGACCTCAAAGTCTATTGGAATAAAGAAAGTACCCTTGTCAGAAAAAGAAATAAAACAAACTATAAAATTGTCAAACCCATTTAATCATCCCACTGTACTTTTTAAAAAATCGATAGTTCAAAGAGTTGGAGGTTACAGCAGCGATTTTTTAAGCTTTGAGGATTATGAATTGTGGGCTAGAATTATAAAAGAAGGATATGAGGTGTTAAACATACCTATAGTATTAGTTAATTTCAGAGTCAACAAGGCTCAAATTTCTAGAAGAAAAGGGACTTCATATATAAAAAAGGAGTTTAAATTAATACGGCAACTAAACAAGCTTGGACATATTTCATTGATTGGTTTAATCAGAAAACTTATGATTTCGATTGTACTTCGAATAATTCCAAATAGCTTATTTCGGTTTATAATCACGCAATACCGAAGAACATTATGAACGTATTAATTACTGGATCAGGGGGTTTCGTTGGTTCAAAACTTCAAACAGAACTTCTTCAGAAAGGTTATAAAATTTTTCTAACAGATAGAATCGATAAGAGAAAAGAAAATTACTTCAGGTTTAATCTAGGTAAGGATTCTTCGGAAGATTTTATAAATAATTTCAAAGGCATAAAAATAGATATAGTTATTCATCTCGCAGCGGCCAAAGGTGATTTTATGCTATCCGAGGATGATTTTTACAGAGATAATGTTTTAGCTACTAAAGAACTTCGAAAAATAGTAGAGCTAATGAACATTCAGAACATCATTCATTATAGTACGGTCTCAGTTTATGGTCACAAAAATGTAAAAAAGGATGAAACAGCTGAATTAAATCCCAACAATGTTTACGGTGAAACTAAGCTAACCTCTGAAAAAATATTAATCGAATGGCAAAAATTACATAGTAGTAATTTAACTATCCTAAGGCCTTCGGTTATTTATGGTGAGAATAATTATGCAAATATGTATAATTTACTTAGTCTTTTGAATAAAACATTTCCAATCACTTTAGGAAATGGTGATTATGTTAAATCCATGATTGCGGTTGAAAACCTAATTGACATTACTATTTTCGTTTCTAGAAGAATGAACGGATTGCAGATTTATAATTGTACTGATGAGCCTTACCCCACCCTAAAACAGTGTATGTCAGATATAGCAGAGATAAACGGTTTTAAAATGCCAATGATTAAAATACCCATACCCCTAGCACTACTTATTGCAATTCCTTTTGAGGTCGCATCTAAGTTGACGGGTAAAGATTTTAAAGTCACACGTGAAAGAATTCATAAGTTTTCCATGGCAACGGATTATAGATCAGATTTAATAAGATCAATTGGTTACAAACAAAATTTTTCAACAAAGGAAAGACTTCAAAATATGGCCAGATGGTTTCTGAAATTAAAAAAATAAATCTATGAAAACTGTATTACTTGGTTTGAACGAATTGAATTTTGAATACATCAAATTTTATTCCGATAAAGGTATTCTACCAAATTTTAAATTTCTATTTCAGAACTATAAGATAATAGAGACAGAGTCAGAAAAAGAATATAAACTACTTGAGCCTTGGATTCAATGGGCAACTATACATACTGGCAAAACTTATGCTGAGCATCAAATTTTTAGACTCGGAGATATAGTTAATTCAAACGAAGAACAATTGTTCGAATCTATAGAATCCCGCGGTTTTCGTGTAGGAGCCGTATCCCCATTCAATGCTAAAAATGTACTTAAAAATCCTACTTTTTTTGTGCCAGATCCTTGGACAATTACTAAAGTTAGCGGCAATTGGTTTGTAAAAGCATTGTACAAAGCAGTACACCAAAGTGTAAATGATAATGCTAGTGGAAAATTAAGTGTTTCAACCCTAGCTACCCTGGCCATTGGAGTTCTCCGAGTAATTCCTTTGAAAAAATATCCCGAATACGTAAGGTATTTCTTAAACAAAAATAAGCCTGGAACAAAAGCTGTCATTCTAGACGGTTTATTAGCTGACACCTTTATTTATCTTTTTAAGAAACACAAACCTGATTTCTCAAATCTGTTTCTAAATTCGGGGGCTCATATTCAACACCACTATCTTTTTAATTCTGAGGCCTATGATGGAGAATTTTCGAATCCAGAATGGTACATCGAAAAGGGTTATGATCCATTAATTACCATTCTTAAACAGTACGATAGTGTAATTGGAGAATTACTAAAATCTAATGTGAATTTATTTTTGGCAACAGGATTACATCAACAGCCTCACAAAAATCTTACTTTCTACTGGAGGATAAATAAACATGAAGAGTTTATTCATAAACTAGAACTAAACGGGATTAACCAGGTTTTACCCCGTATGTCTAGAGATTTCTTGATTGAGTTCGATTCTATCGAAAATGCATCTAAAGGAGAGCGAATCCTTAATTCCATTGTAATGGATAAAGATGAATCAAATATATTCAGTGTAGACAATAGAGGTAATAGTTTATTTGTAGAATTAGTTTATTCATCAGAAATATCAGAAGATGATAGTATCTCATCTTTGGACACAAATCTGACAATTACTAATTTCAAGAACCTAATAAGCTTTGTGGCTATTAAAAATGGCGAGCACAATGGTACTGGGTATTTCGCATACGATCCAGAGAAAATTCAAGTATCAATTCCATCAAAGATAAAACTAACAGAAGTGAGAGGAATAATTGAAAATAGCTTACTTTCCTAACACTTGTTGAAAAAGAACCATATAATCTCTCTTTACTTACAGCATTCACTGCCATAACTTTATCTAATGGCATTTACATCAGAGACAGCCCGTAAAGCAGGTCAAAAAAGCAAGAGAGGTCCAGCTAAAAAGCTAGAACCGAATATTAAGGAGAAAATGGAACTTCTTTATGAAGAAGTTTTGGATCATCTTATCATGCACCAAGATGAGCTTTCGAATTCAGATAGAGTTCGTTTAGTCCAGAGTTTATCAAATTATATCCTTCCAAAAATGAAATCTGCTCGTGATGAATTCACTTATGAAAAAGTGTGCGAAATACCCTATCCAATTTGTCCAATTCTAGATAAAAAAACATGCTACTCGCGTGTTTAAACTTTTACTAAAACCTAAAAATTAGATGTTTATTTCGACTACAATGTAGTTATTTTTCGTGCTAAAAAAACAAAAACCCCAGTAAATACTGGGGTTTAGCGAAGAAAACTTTCAGTTTCGACTACGGACTGTAGTCGCGCTAAATTAACTACCTCAACCCCAAGGAGACTCCTGCAGAGATGGTCTTATACTCTTGAAGACTATATTGGGCATAAATTTTTAGAAAGGCCAAATTC
>Ga0255753_1003882_pt1 | contig 15278 bp, 12 predicted proteins | sample 041ome_10_FD_179953 | JGI IMG/M metagenome (GOLD analysis project Ga0255753, IMG submission 179953) | Coastal salt marsh microbial communities from the Groves Creek Marsh, Skidaway Island, Georgia - 041412US metaG (version 2) | ecosystem: Environmental > Aquatic > Marine > Intertidal zone > Salt...
AGGAGAAAGCTCGAGAGCAGTCTGACATCGACGATGCGTGCGTTGCGTGGCTTGTATCCGTTCGTTTAAAAGAGGACGGAAAGATCGCTTCGAGCCTCTCCGCATTGCAATGTTGGGAAAATACGAACAGTGGTATGGCACAGGCGCTGTCGCCCGAATGGGGGGCGAAGAACGTGCGTGCTGCGCGAAGGCAGTACTTCACCAGCCGTAAAAAGGAACCGTACATCAAGGCACGAGTAGATGCTGAGTATGACATCGCCGTGGCTAAAACGCCGTCGCCGGACACAGAACCGGCCAGCGACGCGTATGCCATGAAAAAAACATGGCAGTTTACATACGCAAATCCGCGAAGGAAAAAAAAGTGTATTCATGTACGCAGCACATCCGTCGAAGATTCATGCAGGCGTTCTTCGGAACGACTTTCTCCCGCCCGCCCGCCCGTCGTCGAGGTGTCGTGCGATGTGTTATGGGTATAAATACATACATGCCGGGAGGGACACGACGACGATGGGGCGGGGCTCTCTCTCTCTCGCGCGCGCGCGGGGTGGGGTCCGCATCGCGCGACGCGTGTGGCGATCGGTGCGACGATCGCGGTCGTCGTCGTCGTCGTCGTCGTGAAGACATGAGTCGAGCGCGCGCGACATCGACATCGACATCGATGGTGCGTGATGATGATGATGATGGTGATGTTGACGACCACGACGACATCGATGGTGACTTTCGCAACGAGTGCATCGCGGCGGTGTCTGGGGACGCGTCGCGCGTGCGCGATGACGCGCACGCGCGCGCGTCGGCGTCGGCGGACGCCGGGTGGCACGCCCCTGCGTCGCCGCACGTCGTGGCGTTCCCGCTGAACGCGCGCGAGACGAGCGCGGTGGTGGAGGCGTGCGCGCGGCGTCGCGTGCGCGTGACCCCGCGCGGCGCGGGCACCGGGCTCGAGGGTGGGTGCGTGCCCTATGGTGGAGGGTGCGTCATCGATACGTCGCGCATGAAGACGATTGATGTGAGTGGGGTGGAGCGCGGCGACGGCGTCGCGCGCGTGGGCGCCGGGGTGTTGAAGAGCGAGCTCAACGCGGCGTTGAAGCCGTTGGGGTTCGTGTTTGGGCCGGATCCGAGCAGTAATCCGAGCATCGGGGGGATGGCGAGCACGGGTGGGAGTGGGTTATCGACGCTCAAGTACGGCACGAGTAAGGAGAATGTGCGGTCGATGACCGTGGTGACGCCGAGCGGGGCGATTATTCGGACGCGAGCGGAGACGAGGAAATCGAGCACGGGGTACGAGTTGAACGCGTTGTATCTCGGCGCCGAGGGCACGTTGGGGGTGATTACGGATTTAGTCGTCAAGGTGCATCCGCTTCCGCGCACGCGATGCGGGGCGGTGGTGAGGTTTGCGGATGTCAAGTCGGCGGCGAAGACGGTGGCGGATTGCATCGCGCTCAATTTGTCGACGTTGTTGAAGTGCGAGCTGATGAACGACGAGGGCATCAAGGTGACGAATGTAGTGTTTAAAACATCGCTTCCGTGCGAGCCGACGTTGTTTTTGGAGTTTGTGGGCAACGATGAGAGGCAGACGATGGCGGATTGGAAGGCGTTTGAGGCGCGCGCCGAGGCCAACGGCGCTCGAGGATCAACATTCGCGGCGACTGGAGAAGAGTTGGATGATTTATTCGACGCGCGGCGCGGGTGCTATCTCGGTGCGATGCGTTATCGCGGCTTGGAAGCTGGGACGTTGGAAAAGGAGCACGTGTACGTGGGCGACGTGTGCGTGCCATTGTCTCGATTGGCGGATACCATTTCGACGACTGAAGCGGCGTTCAAGCGCGCGCGATTTCCGTGCGTCATTTGTGCGCACATCGCCGATGGCAATTTCCACTGCTTAATCCCATTCAAAGAACACGAACGTGCGGCGTTGCACGCGCTCGAAGACAAAGTCATCGGCGCCGCGATCGCCGCGGGTGGCAGCGCGAGCGGCGAGCACGGCGTCGGCGTCGGCAAGCAGCGATACATCCTCCAGGAACACGGCGCCACACACATTGGCATCCAGCGCTCAATCAAACGCGCGCTAGACCCACAAAACATCATGAATCCGGGTAAAATCTTCCCTTGGCACGCGTCACCCGACGATGAACTCCACGCCGGCGACGACGATAAGCATCGCCGCCCGAAACTCGCCAAGCTCTAGCCGCATATTCAATGTATACTGTACGTAGTCATCACCCATACCCAAATCCACGCGCGCGCCGCGTCCACGCACCACGCATACATCCTTCGCACGCATCATCCAGCGTGAGTGCGGCGCACGCGCCATCGCGACCGTCATTAAACTTCACATTCGCGACGGCGCCAGTCAAAAACATGTCAACCGGCGTAACACCCATCACCACATCATGCTGGCCGTCACATCACGGCGCGCGGCGACCATGACGCCGCACCGCCGACGCGCGACGCGCGCGAATGCGACCGTCGCACTCGCCGCGTGCGTTGTCGCCGCCCTTCGCGCCGCCGCGCACGCGTCAGCGTCGATGATCGATCCTTCGATCGCGCAGCCCGGCGTTCGACCATGGAACGTCGAACGCGCGGAATTGCACGGGTTATCGTCCAACGCCCTCGAACGAGCGAGCGCAAACGTGGAAACAATCGTCGATCGTGACTGTTTCGTCGTCGCTCGAGACGGAGCGTTGGTGCACGAATCGTATTATCACGCCGAAGGCGCGGGGGCGAGGGAGGCGTTTAGTGTTGACGACGCCGCGGGCGCGTTGGCGACGGTTTTAGCCACCGGCATCGCCGTAGACCAGGGTTTGTTTGGATTGGATGAGCCATTAGCGAAGTTTGGGTTGGCGAGCGTCGAGCGGGCGTTCGGGAGGGAGTATGCGGAGGAGGTGACGGTGAGACAGTTGTTGGCGCAGACGCACGGGGGCGGACGTCGAGCGCCGGGAAGCGCGTTTGAACGGGATAATCGCGACGATGGGTATCTAGATATCATCGGTGAACTCATCGAGGCGAGGTCGGGGATGAAACTTGAGAACTGGGCGCGAGTACACGTGGCGGAGCCGCTCGGGGTGCCAGAGTTGTTTAGCGCGGCTCGACACTCGGGGCGAGCGAGCGAGGCGTCGTTGAGACGCGGCTTGCGCGCGTCGTGTCGAGACGTCGCCAAGCTCGCGCAGGTATTCGTAAATAAAGGCGCGTGGCTCGGTGAGGATGGTAGAGTAAAGCAGTTGTTTGATCCATCATTCGCGTTGACGGCAATGTCGGTGAGTTATCCGTCGTTGAATCAAGCGCACGGCTTGATGACGTGGTTGCACGTGCCCACGAGTAAAACCGGCGCAAAGTGCTGCAAACCGCAAACCACGGCGTTGGCGTGCGGTGAGAGCGCGGAGGATATCGATGGACCGATTTTAGGCGTCGATGCCCCGCGCGCACCTGTGGCGGTTGTCGTCGGTGATGAGGGGTCGATGATTTTCATGATGCCGGAATCGCGCACCGTCGTCGTGACGCTCGGTCGCACGGTGGCGGGCACGCCGGCGTGTCCAGTCGCACCGTCTGATGTCGTCAGCACGCTCGGACACGGCAGACGCGATGACGCGTTTTTAGTGCGCACGTTGTGGAGCGCAATGAGTGATGGATTGAAACCGTTACAGGCGACGAGCCGGGACGACGACGACGACGACGACGCGGCCAAGTCACGTAAAAGCGTCGGGACATCTTCGGCTGAGCGCGTGTGGAACAGATGGGAGGAAAAGCACCATTCCAGCCGTTTTACTGAAGACGACGACGCCGACGTCGATGACGATGATGCCTACGCGACGCGCGTCAAACGCGTTGCCAGCTCAAAATTGCGCGATGGCGTCGTACGTGACGGCCACGCGACGTACGGCGAGGACGTCGACGAATATGATGACGACGACGCGGATCGCGCTCGCTCGCATCGAAAAATGCACGATAAACGCGACGACGACGATGACGACGACGACGACGCGCAAAGCGCGGCTGAGGCGTACAAGGCGAGACAACTGGCGTACGCGCACGACATGCAAGAACGCGAGTACAAAAAGTACGAGTCTCGCATCCAGCGCGACTACCAAGACGCCATCAAAGCCAATCAACAAACGTATCAAGACGCCATGCGCTCGGCACAGGAAGAACCTGACGCGGTAAGACGCGCCAAGCTCGAAGATGAAGCCGCGGCGGAGTACATGGAGGGTGTGAATACGATTGAAAACGTCGGGGCAGATTCGCTCAAACATTTGGAGACGTGGCGCGAGTCAACAATGCCACCGGATGCGAAAGCACACGGTCGCGACGCAAAGCCGCGGTTGGGTGCGGATGAAGTTTTTGATGCCGACGCAAAACATTTGGAAACGATGCAACGTGCGCTGGAGCGAAACTTGCATGAAATGTCCTCTGTCGCCGCTCGGCGTTCGGCGCCGCCGCTCGCTCGGCTCGGCGCGCCGTTGGCGACGACCACGACCACGACGACCATGAGAGGCTCATGCGTATGCGGATGCCCGAATACGCCATCTGACGCTGAATCGTCGTGCTTTGACATTGATGCGAGCGAATTAACTTCCGCTGACCAAGCGGCGCAAGCGTGCGACGCCATGCGCTCTCGCGCGCGCCTCGGCTGTCCTCACACGGGCATTGTGCAAAAGTGCGGCGACATCACCGGCAAACGCGGTCAAGCGAGCAAAGATTTAGAATGTCGACAGGTTCGACGATGTCCGCAAACCAAGGCGGAGGCAAAGTCTATCGAATTCCTAGCTGCGGTGTTTGATTGCCGAGCCAACGCCTTTGCGGGATGCGCGTATGTACCGAAGCCGTGCGCGCATTCGCACGTGCTCGTGCGTCCGACAATCATGGCGACTTCGACGGCGGCGGTCGAACCGTCAGCGGTGCGATTATCTCGCGGTGACGTCGATGCTGAGCGCTCGGCGGCGCATCGATTCTCCGACCACGACCACGTCGTCGTGCGCCACAACGCGTTGACACGATGGGCGCTTCGAGCGTCACCCGAAGTCAGCGTTGGCTTAGCCGTCGCCGTCTTAGCATTGGCTCTCGTAACCGTCGCGAGTAAATGGCCCACGACAGTGACGGGTGGTGAACATCCGTTCGCATCGTCGAGGAAGACCCCGATGACGCAAGGACCACGAGGAGGATATCATTCTCGCGGAGCGGCGCCCGCGGAATCGGCGCCGTTGCTCCTCCGCCGAAACGCCCCACCGCCTCAGAAGCCTAGCGCGCCCTCTCGCGTCGTCGCGACAATCGATAAAGACGGCGATGATGAGGAAGCGGCATTCGTGAACGTGCCTTCCAAGGCTGCCGCTGCGCCACCGCCGGTGAGCCGTCCAGTCGCGGTGCCGCAGCCGCAAACGTTTGCCTATGCGGAGGAGTTGCGCCCGACGGTTGAGATTTCACCTCGAGCACCGTCCCAGTCGGCGTCCTCGGCGTCTGAAGACGATGAATGAATTTATTTAGTGTAATAATGTGACATAGAAAACCTAGCAGAACGTACAAACAAAACACGGAAACAACTAGAGACGCATTCGAGCGAACCCGACGAGCGCGCGCGTCATCGGTACCCACGCCCGTCGACTCGCCCACGCGTTTCGCGCGCTCGACGCACCAAAGATAATTGGTGCCGAAGATGTCATGGCACGGTCGTCAGCGCTACCGCCATCGTGCGGCGGTCGATGTGCCGCGCGAGCGAGCGTATGCGCTCCGCGCGCGCTCTTTGACGACGACGCCCAGCCGAGCGGCGTAAAGAACCCATCCACCTTTCGACGCTTAAAAATCACCTCGTCATCGCCATCGACATCAGCGCCATTGCGTAGCCCCCCACCACCTGCCTCGAAACCAGTCATCTTTGTCGGCGTGAGCCCGAAATCAACCGCCATGTTTGCTAAATGATCGGCGTGCTTGTTGTACTCGCGGCGCACGTGTTCAATGCTAAACGAAGAAAATTCCTTCTTCAATCGCATAGCTTCGGCGTGCATCGGCGCCAACTTATCCGATTTGCACTGAAACAACCCTTTCACTTGATTAACGATCAATTTACTATCCCCTTTGCACTCGATGTGCGTGATGCCGAGCTCGACGGCTTTTCGTAAGCCCAAACACAACGCCGCGTACTCGGCTTCGTTCACCGTACGGTCGTTTCCCAAATACTCTGTCAGCTCCTCAACGATTCGATCATCCTTTTTCCGCTTCAACAGCGCCCCGGCACCAGCAAATCCCGGATTCCCACGACTCGCACCATCAAACTCCACCACATACGCATCCACAGCGCGATTCATATCCGGTTCGTCGCCGTCCCGCGCGCTGCTCGTCAACCCCGCGACGCGTTCCCCAATCATCGTCGACTTCGCACGCGCCCCAGGCATCGCACTCGCGCGCTTCGACGACGCAGACTTCACTTTTCCTTCATTCTTCATCACTTTCGCCCCGATGCGCGCCTCACCGGCGACGCCATCACGAGACAACTCGCGAAAATCACCAATTTGCCCGTTGCCGCTGTCGACACTTTCGACACCGCCCTCGTGCCCCTTTGCGCCGTGTTCGCGCATAAACGCCTGCGCCTCGTCCAGCGATGCGAATTTCTGGGTCACGCAAAACGAGCACGCGCCGTCAGTCGCCGTTCGCGCCGCGTCATCGCGCGTCGTCGACGCGCATTGTCGCATCATGATGTTCCGTTACCTTGTGCTTGGAGCCTTGAAACGCATCCACTTGCGCCCTCGCGTCGTCCCAGGAGGCGTATATCCCCGGCACGCGACCGATGGCGACGGAGTAATACGCGCGCTTACCCGATGCGCCGTCGCGCGCGGCGGGCATGGTGTGTCTGCGGCGCGGCGCGGCGACGAATGTGGTGTCGTGAGCACCGGGACGGTTGGCGGCGGCGGCAGTCGGCGACGCGAATGCCGTCGCGCGACGGCGACGGCGACGACGACGGCGACGACGACGACGACGACGCGACGCGCGCGTACGAAGATCACTGGGACGACGTCTATCGCACCGATCCCGCGCAGCTCGCGCGCGAGTGGCACGTGGAGTCCGACACGGTGCTCAGCGCGTGCGATGGGTACGCGCGAGCCGCGTCGCGCGACGGCGCCGTCGTGGACGTCGGGTGCGGGTCGAGCGCCGTGGGCGTGGACGCGTTGCGCGCGTACGGGTTTCGCGCGCTCGTGCTCGCGGATGTGAGCCCGACGATTGTGGCGAAGCTTGGGAAGGATTTCGCGGGGGACGCGAGAGTTCGATGCGAGACGTGCGACGCGCGCTCGATGTCAGGCATCGTTCGCGACGGTGAGGCGTCGATGGTGATTGATAAAGGGACACTCGATGCGTTGAATGGTGAGGATGATAAGCGGCGATTGCTTGGGGAGTGTGCGAGGATGATTGCTGAGGATGGGTTCGTGGTGAGCGTGTCGTTTCCCGCCGTCGCTCGATTTCGCTTTCTCGAGCGCGAAACCGAGGCTTTGGGGTTGAGTTTGCGGTTTAAAGTCATCGCCGACGGCGATCCGGCGCGCGGACATCGCGCGGTGTTCGTGAGTGTGATGTATAAGAAGGCGTCGGCGGTGATGGCGGCGGTGCCGTTTGAGAGGGACGCGTTGACGGAGATGTTGGTGAAACGCATGACGGCGTCGGGGTCGCTGTACGAAGACGAGGATCAAGACGACGTCGTGGCGCCGACGTTAGATTTTAGCAAGGATGAAGAATTGTAAAATAAAACACGGTGATTATTATAATCAGAAAAAGTCGTACAGGACTCGCGCGGCTTCTTCGTCTTCAACTGAAATTAAAATTAAAACAAAAACGCCGACGGCGGCCCTCTAAAAACTCGCATTCGCGCGCAGAATCAAAACGATGAATCCCAACACATGTGTTGCTATTTACTCATCGTTCGTCACGTGCGCGCGCGGACGCGGCTCGTTATGAAACCGTCAAAACAAAAGAGTGTCGCCCGTCGGCGCTCGCATGGTGACATGAATAGCCAAAACATAAGACGATTGATTACTTACGCCTTAAGCAACGCATCAATGTCCGGAGCGATGTTCGCGTTCTCGAACTTTGGCGAGTAACGCTTGACTGGAACGCCATCCTTACCGATGAGGATCTTCTCAAAGTTCCACGTGATATCCGAGCGTCTCACCGGAGACCACTGAATCGGCATAGAGTTTGGCTGGATGTTGTAAATGTGATCCGCACCAGCTCCCCCCTTGTCATCCGACGGGTACGGCAAGCATGCCTTCAAATACGCCCAAAATGGCTCTTCATTCGCGCCGTTGACTTCCATCTTCGTCGTCAGAATAAACTTGGGCTCGTAACCGCCGCCCGGACGCACATACTTCAACGAGTCGAGCGTCTCAAAATCCTTGGGGTAATGTTGGTGCCCGAACGTGTTCGACGGACAGCCGATGACGACTAAATCATCACCATACTTTTCTTGCAGCGCGTTCAATTGAACCATATCGCGGCAAGTCGTGCCTGTTTCGCGTGGTAACATCATGTTGCGCGGTCAGCGCGCGCGAATATAATTACAAAACACATCCTCGCACATCGCCGAACGCCGCACACGCACCTCAAAAAGCAGCAATGTTGTTCACGAGAACAACTTTACCCTTGAACTGACTCAGCGGAAGCGCCGCGCCGTCCGTCGGGGCGTCGCGGGTGCCACCACCGAGTCTTTGCAGGGTAAATTCATGAATGGAGCTCGCCGCCTTTGTCGTCGTAGAATGGCGTCGAGACGCGCGTCTGGACGCCGTGCGCGTGGCGAACAACGCCCGGGAAGGCGCGTACGCGGCTTGCGAGGCAAACATCGCGAGAAGAGTCGCGTGCGGACGTGTGACGTCGCAACGACCTCTCAAGGAGGGGGGGGTTCATTTTCAGGTTTTGGGACATCGACGACGACGCCGTCTTTGGGACATTCGAGCGCGCGCGGCGCCGACGAGACGGTGGTGGTACGCGCGTGAAGTATTGTGGTGGAAAACTATGTCTATATTTTACAACGCGTGCAACGACGCGATTATGAGGCTTTGGATGTCGTCTTCTTTTTCTTTTTCGGAGCGTCGTCGGCGTTCTTTTTGAGCTTTTTACGTGGTTTCACGGCGCCAGCGAGGGTGTCGCCATCGCCCGGCAACACGTCTTGCCACGTTCCGAGGGCTTTTTGTTTGTGTTTCTCAGCTTTTTCGAAGAGAGCGTCGATATCGTCGACGTCGGCGTCGTCGAATGTGGCTTTGCGCGCCGCGGCGGCTGACGGCTTCTTCGATGGGCGACGCTTTTGTGAAGCCAAAACGTCGGCATCTTCGCCGCCGTCGGCGTCCGCGTCATCGACATCGTCGTCGTCATCAATTTCGTCTTCGGCACTATCGCTCTCGGCATCGTCGTCATCATCGTCTCCGCGTCCTTCTTCTTGTTTGTCAGCCGCGTCGACGTCGGCGTCCATCGGCGCCGACGACTCGTCGCCGTCTCGCTCAGCTTTTTCATACGCTTCAAGTAAATAGTCATCATCTGGAGCGTTTTTATACCCATCGTAATGCGTACGAATCTTCCCTTGGGCGCGTTTCGCCTCGAATTCTGCGTGCGCCTCCTTCAACGACTCCGTCCACGCCCGCGCCGTCATCGAGCTCGCCCGCGCACATCTTTTCACATCCTCGCTCGACACCCCGCGCCCGCTCTTGGCTATAGCACAAATCTCATCGTGTCCGTTCGACACGACGACGACGACGCCGTCGGCGGTGACTTCCTCGTCTAAATTCGGATCAAACACGGCGATGCCCGGGACTTCGTCGTAAAAGCAAAACGTTGACGCAATGGGATAATGATGCATGTTCAGCGCAATCGGCTCCCGAGCGTCTATATCACACACCGTCACCGTCCCTGCGTTGGCATCAACCGCGCACTCTGGTCGGCGGAACGTCATTAACGATCCACACGCCGCGAGACTCGCCGCGCCCGCCAAGTTGCCGTCGTGCGCCAGCACCGTCACGTTACACGTGATCACCCACACCGCCTTCCCCGCGAGCACGCACAGCGATTCAACGTCTACCGCTCTCGCATCTTTCAGTCCACGCTCGAGTAAAGCACCGAGCTCGCGTGCGCGAGCGCGCGTGTCCCGGTCCCCGGCGCCGGCGCTCGCGAACCCTCTTCGCGCGCCGCTCGAAATCTCAACATCCACGCGCAGCGACCCTTCCGCACTCGAGCCGCCGCTCGTAGGTTTTTCCAACTTGGCGCTCGTGCTCGCACAGACGCGCGTGTGGCCTAGGGTGACCACGCACGTCCCCGCAGACGGACCCAAGGAAATGTCCAAGTGCTCTCGGGCGTCGTTCGGAAGCCGCGCATCCATGCGGAACACGCCCTCGTCGTCCCCTCGCAGGCAGTCGATGATAAACTCACGGTTTATCGTGGGCACGATGTCATCCGCGCGAGTGGTGAACGGACGCATGGTGCACGGACCGAGAGTGTCGCGCGCGAATGTGAGGCTGGAACCGACGGCTGCGAGCGCTTTTCGTCGCGCGAACGCGCAATGTCGCGCGTATGGCGCATCGAATGACTCACTATGATTGATTATATGTTACCATATATAGCTATGCGACCGATGTGTCGCGATGCGCTAGCGCTCACGTGGAGCAGCGAAGACGTCTTCGTCGAGCGACATCGACGTCGCGGGCGTAAACTCGATGAAATCATCCTCCGTTTGATGGTTTTGTTTCACCGCGGCGGACGATGATGCCGACGGCGTCGCGGCTGGGGTCTTGGACGGCGTCACTGTTTCTCTCGGTGGTGGAAATGAAAAATCTGCGGCCCAGGGAGAGGTGTCGTCGCCGGCGTCTTTGGTGCTCGAGGCGGTGTTCGTCGCTTCGCGGAGCTTCTCGCGAAGCGTCGAGCGTACATTCGACAGCTCGCGCCGTAATCTCGCATTTTCACGCGTGACTTCGGCTTGAATGGCGTTGAATTCGCGGCGCCGCGCAGCTATTTCTTGTTCAGCGCTCGCCTTGACTGCGCGAAGCTGTTCTTCTACTACTAGGGGTGGCGAGCGATGGTGCGACGAGTCAACCGTCGACGGATGGACACCGAATACCGCCGTCTGGTGTGACGGAACCGCGCAAACACCCGCCGAGCGTAACGTCATGTCGCGTATTTGCGCAAACAATCCCGCTAACTCGGCTTTCGTGCGCATTTCTTCGTTGAGCAATCGTTCGGCGGCGACGCGCGCGTCGGCGGCTCGTTCCACGCGCCTCTTAAACGCCTCATCCTCTTCCGCTTGCGTCGGCAAGCGCGCGACGCGCTCGCGCAGCGACTCTAACTCGCGCATCAGCGATACCTTTTCAAGTACCATCGCGTCTACTTTACTCTCAGCCACGCGCGCGCGCTCTTCGCTCGCCTCGGCTCGACGCTCGAGTCGGTCAATTTCGAGCGCCTTGGTCTGCTCAACGACATCGCGGTCAAACGCGCGTTTGGCCTCGAGATCACGCTTGAGCGCCTCGATAACTTCATTCTTTGCCTTCAGCGCGTGCTCGTGGACGTCTACATTTGCCTCTAACGCGCGCACACGCTCGCGTAGACGCTCGAAATCGTCATCCGCGGCGTCGCGCGTCCGCTTCGCCTCGAGCTCACGCCGCGCATACTCTTCTCGCGTCGACGCCAACGTCGACGTCAAACTCGCAATCGCCCGTTCCTTCGCGCGTAACGCCTCGCGCAAACTCGCAGTCTCGTGATGCTTATTCGTCCGCACAGCCTCGCGCTCGAGCTCGATGTCCCGTTCGCGACGCAACGCCGACAACGCGATTTCGTGCTCGCGTTCCTCGACGCGTAAATCATCCTCCACACCCTCCGCCTCGCGCTCAAGCGCGCGTACGCGCTGCTCAAACTCACTCACAACACCATTCCCCGGTGACGCCGGCGCTGATGCCGGCACGCGAAACGACATCGTCGATATATCGTCGGTCAACGCCGCGACAGACGCCGACGCCGTCTTCGGCTCCGTCTTCGACGGCGTGCGCAACACCTCGCTCGCGAGCTCACGAATCATCGCCGACGTCGGCGACGCGCTCGCCATCATCACAACCACCCCACCACGCGCGCGCGCACTGCCGTCTGCGCCTCCGAACCTCACGAACACGACGTGAGCTCGAGTTGAAGCCAAAAACAGTTGACCAACACACACAACGTCTCGAGCGCGCGCAGCCTCACCACCGCCTCGCCCCGCGCCGCGCCGCACCCGTCTGCGATGGACGCCACGAAACGCGTCGCGTCGACCTTTCGCGCGCGTGAGAGGCGTCGCGCGCGTCCGTCGCGTCGCACACTGGCGCACGCACTGGTGCACTGGGAAAGCTGTCCCCCATATGCCTCTGGTTATAATTGGTCAATTTCAAAAAAGTAGTTTAAAAAAGTTTGAAACTCCTGCAAAGCGCCACTTCTCGACGCGACGGCGCGCGCGTTCGCGAGTCCAACGCGCGCGAGCACCGCGGACGCGTGCATTCATTCACCTCCCGCGGTCGTTCGCGGTCGACGTCGGCGGTGGCGAGATGTCGTTTACGGAGATGTTGGCGCATGCGAACGCGCTCGGGCGACTCGATGCGTCGCTTCCACCGCCCGCGCACCGCGACGGCGACGAGGACGACGGTGAGGACGAGGACGAGGACACGTTCGGGTCGTTAGGAAGCTTATCGCCGAGCGGGAGCGCGAGCGCGGTGGAGGCTGGGAAGGCGCGGGAAGGGGAGGCGACGAGGCGCGCGCCTCGGAAATCGACCGACGCGAACCCGTGGAGCATGAAACAAGAATTGTACGCGTACGAGTGCTACATGCGCAGCGCTGGGGATTTTGGGGCGACGTGGGAGCTTATTAGGAAGGCGCCTGGGCATAGAGGTCGGTTGCGCACGCACGTGCGGAGTTTCTTTACCAACGCGCTGAGGCGGATTAACGCGTCGATTTTGAAAAAGAGCTTGGGCGTGGAAATTGACGTGAAGAATGCGTTTGAAGTGTGTTGTGCGTTCAAGGCGTATTCGATCTTTAGAATTCGTGAGAGTGTTGGTGAACAAACGTCGCAGGAGTTTGGACGGCGATTTAACAGTGAGAATGGATTGCGAGCCAAGTGCGCGAATGAACTGGCGTCGCGTTTGAAACCGCTCATCGCTCGCCCGGAATGGTGCGCGTTGCAACTGCCGTCGAGATCTTCTGAAGAAGCGTTGTCTGTGTTGGTCGATAGCGCTAAAAAGCCGTCGATGAACGCTGTGCCGAGATCGCCGGATGCGATCGCAGGCGCGGAAGGGATGGAGGCGACGCCGGCGTGCGTCGTGATGGATGGCAAGCCACGTTTCGTATTGCAATTGTTCCCGATCGATGACGACGTCGAACGCGCGATGCACGAAAACAACTATAAGCCCCTTATGGAGTTGACGTTTAGACAGAGAAAGACCGTGCCTGGTTTGATTGCGCACTTGAGCGAAAAGTGGTTGAACGCGGCGCCGAGCGCGAGTCACCGATTGCAGTTGTATCCGTTTGAAGCCAAGGAGACGCCGCCGACGACGTGTTGGAATGCGACGTGCACGCACGTCACCGCTATGGATATCTACGCCGAACTCGGCAGTCCGCGGTGCTTTCGCTTGCGCTACGGCTGGTCAGATAAGTTGACGGCGCCTCGCGCGGCGGCGCCGATGTTGGCGACGCCGACGCCGACGAGCGGCGACAAGCGTAAAATGTCGCCGACGAGCGTGCCGGCTTTGGGAGCGATTAAGTTCGATCCAATTCCTGGCGGTGTCATTCCCGGCGATGTCCATATCGATGACCACGACGTCGCGCGTAAAGCGCCGCGCGTAACGTCGACGACGACCAAGGCGCCGTTGAATTTAGGCGGTGATTTTACGTTGAGCGACTTTAACGGCTCTGGATTCACAAATTTGTTTGGCACCGACTTAGCGTCGCGTCAGCCGCTAGCCAACGTCAATTCTCCGTCCAAGCCAAAGGCGCACCGCCCGAATCCAGCGATCTGGGCGTCTCCGAGAAAGAAGGGCGAAGCGTTGCCGCCATCCGACGCGTCGTTGTTGCGCGTGTTGGACGGCATCGGAGCGCCGGATGACGGCGCCGTTGGCATGCCCGGAGACACGATGGGTATTATGACAGATTCCATCATGTTTGACGGTTCGATGGGATTCGGGGCGTTATTTGGAGACGCCACACGTTCTCGCGCGGTTGGCGCGAGAAACAAAAGCGGAGGCGTCGCCAAGGGCCCGACGAGCTTTTCTGGAATGTTTGACAAATGATCATCTGAAGATACGCCGACAACGACGACGAACAACAAGAAGAAGAAACACACATAAGTATACCATATTTGAAACACTTGCTTGCTGATACCAACCGTACGAGACACCGTACGGAACACTTGTAACATTACACACAACGACTTACTAGAAGAAACTAAAAACCGTCCTCGCCATCCAGGCGCACAAACGTAAACCTAAACGTCAAAACAACACATCCGAGCGCAAGACATACTTGACCCCGCGCCGAACTTGCTCGCCTTCGTGTTCGCAGCAATGCACGCCGTGCCTAAAAAACAACGCTCGACCGACGCGCGGCTCGACAAAGTGCTCGGGACGTCCCTTCGCGTCGTAAAATATCGTCCTCCCGCCATCCTCGACGTCGGATAAATAAAATAACGCAGTGTACGCGCTCCATCTTCCGAACGCCATCACTCGCTCATCTATGTGTGGACCGAAATGCTCACCAGTCACGTATCTGTACACGCGAATGTTTGGATTCAACCCGCTCGCGTCGTCCAAACCACCCTTAAAAAACTGTCCCACGCCGCTCGACCGCCACAGCGCCTTCGCGAACGCATCGTCATCGGTTTGAAAACGTCCGTTTCGACGCCACGCCTCGCCGAATGCCGGTCCGCGGCTCGTCGACGGCGCGAAGGCGTTTTTACTTTCGATGCAGCGGATAATGTCTGCGCATTCGCGCGCAGTTAACACGCCATCGACGGTGAATATATCGTCTCCAGCGACGTTTCGGCGCTTCAGCGCGGCGAGCGGACGACGGTCGATCGGTGCCAGCGCGGGCGCGGGTGTGGATGACGACGACGACGCGCGGGCGTGCGCTAGGACGCGCATGGGTGTGTGGTTTGACTAGGAATGACACAGTGCTTTTACAAGAGACGCGGAACTACCAAATTACAATACACTAAATCAATTCCTCCCCTGTGTCCGAGGACGATGAGGAGGTCCTATGAAATGCGCTTTAGAATTCGGCAGCCAGCGGGCGTGGTGACCCAAGGTGCTGGCAGATCTGCA
>Ga0255753_1003884_pt1 | contig 15276 bp, 12 predicted proteins | sample 041ome_10_FD_179953 | JGI IMG/M metagenome (GOLD analysis project Ga0255753, IMG submission 179953) | Coastal salt marsh microbial communities from the Groves Creek Marsh, Skidaway Island, Georgia - 041412US metaG (version 2) | ecosystem: Environmental > Aquatic > Marine > Intertidal zone > Salt...
TGTGGTTTCGCCGGGGAATTTTGAGGTGGCATCGAAGCCGATCTTGGAGCCCAGGCCGGAAACCGGTGAGGCAAAATCCAGATAATCAATGGGCGTGTTTTCTATGATGACCGAATCCCTTGCCGGGTCCATTCTGGTGGTCATGGCCCAGATAACATCCTGCCAGTTTCTTACGTCCACATCATCGTCTGTCACGATAATAAATTTGGTATACATAAATTGTCGCAGGAATGACCATATTCCCATCATTACCCGTTTCGCGTGCCCGGGATATTGTTTCTTCATGCTGACCACAGCCATACGATAGGAGCAGCCTTCAGGTGGTAGATAGAAATCAACGATTTCAGGAAACTGCTTTTGCAGTATCGGTACGAAGACCTCATTCAAGGCTACACCCAGTATAGCCGGCTCATCCGGTGGTCTGCCGGTATAGGTGCTGTGATAAATAGGATCCTTGCGATGAGTAATTCTGTCCACGGTAAAAACCGGAAATTGTTCGACCTCGTTGTAATAACCGGTGTGATCACCAAAGGGTCCTTCATCGGCAACTTCATCGGGATCAAGATGACCTTCCAGTACAAATTCTGCCGAGGCGGGGACTTGAAGTGAATTGCCGATTGAATTGGCAACTTCGGTTTTGCTGCCCCTGAGCAGTCCGGCAAAGCCATATTCCGACAGCGTGTCGGGCACAGGTGTGACGGTGCCAAGGATGGTCGCTGGATCCGCGCCAATAGCTATTGAGATTGGAAAGGGTTCACCAGGGTGTGCTGCTTTCCACTCGCGAAAATCAATGGCGCCACCACGATGAGCAAGCCAGCGCATGATCAGCTTGTTCCTGGACAGCAACTGCATACGGTATATGCCAAGATTTTGTCTATCCTTGTGCGGTCCACGGGTAATCACCAGCGGCCAGGTGACCAATGGCGCCGCATCACCGGGCCAGCAGGTCTGAATAGGCAATAAACCAAGATCCACATCATCGCCTTCAATGACGACTTCCTGACAAGGGGGTTTTTTTACCAGTTTGGGCGAAAGGTATAAGGCATTTTTAAATTTGGGCGCCTTGTCCAGCAAGTCTTTCCAGCCGGTTGGCGGCTCGGGTTCCTTGAGAAAGGCCAGTAGTTTACCCACATCACGCAAGGCGCTGACATCTTCCTGGCCCATACCCAAAGCAACGCGTTTAGGCGTACCAAACAGGTTGCCCAGTACAGGGATGGAGTAGCCTTTGGGGTTTTCAAATAACAGGGCTGGACCTTGCTGCTTGAGAGTGCGGTCGCAGATTTCCGTAATTTCCAGATCAGGATCAACTTCGGTGGTGATGCGTTTTAATTCGCCGGCAGCTTCAAGTGCCTGGATAAAGTCACGCAGATCCCTGAACATTACTCAGCCTCGGATAGGGTGTTATGGAAAGGAAGTAACAATTATATAAAACGTAGCAGTCTCGAAAAAGCTGAAAAATAATCAGTAAGCTGAATTCGAACTATTTACGTTTCATTGATTTGAAAAATTCTTCGTTGGTCTTGGTGTCCTTTAGCTTGTCGAGAATGAACTCTGTTGCAGGGACATCTTCCATTGAAGTGAGCAGCTTGCGCAGAATCCAGATACGCTGCAGTTCTTCTTCTGTCGTCAGCAGATCTTCCCGACGGGTGCCTGAACGACGTACATTGATAGCCGGGTAAACGCGTTTCTCGGCCATCTTGCGATCAAGATGCAGTTCCATATTGCCGGTACCCTTGAACTCTTCATAAATGACTTCGTCCATTTTAGAGCCGGTTTCAATCAGGCAAGTAGAAATAATGGTCAGACTGCCGCCTTCTTCCACATTACGAGCTGCACCAAAAAAACGTTTGGGTCTTTCCAGAGCGTGAGCATCAACACCGCCGGTGAGTACCTTGCCTGAAGAAGGAATGATTGTGTTGTAGGCGCGAGCCAGACGAGTCATGGAGTCAAGCAGGATAACGACATCTTCCTTGTGCTCTACCAAACGCTTGGCTTTTTCAATGACCATCTCGGCAACCTGAACATGGCGTGCAGGTGGTTCATCAAAAGTACTGGCAACTACTTCGCCGCGTACTGAGCGTTTCATTTCTGTTACTTCTTCAGGGCGCTCATCGATTAAAAGAACGATGAGTCTGCAATCTGGAGAATTTCGCGTGATTGATTGTGCGATATTCTGAAGTATCAGGGTTTTACCTGCTTTCGGCGGGGAGACAATAAGACCACGCTGACCTTTACCAATCGGTGCAACCAGGTCAATAACGCGGGAGCTTAAGTCTTCCGAACTGCCATTGCCGGCTTCAAGAACAATGCGTTCATCGGGGAAAAGTGGCGTGAGATTTTCAAAAAGGATTTTGTGTTTGGCGTTTTCGGGTTTATCAAAATTAATTTCGTCTACTTTTAACAGTGCAAAGTAACGCTCACCATCTTTGGGTGGCCGGATCTTGCCGGCAATAGTATCGCCCGTTCTTAAATTAAAGCGCCTGATCTGGCTTGGTGATACATAGATATCATCCGGGCCGGCCAGATAGGAAGCATCTGAAGAGCGCAGGAATCCAAAGCCATCCTGAAGTATTTCAAGAACACCATCACCATAAATGTCTTCGCCATTTTTCGCATGGCGCTTGAGCATATGGAATATGACATCCTGTTTCCGTGTTCGGGAAACATTGTCCAGGCCCATTTCATGAGCAGCTTCGATTAATTCAGATATAGGTTTGGTTTTTAATTCGGAAAGATTCATGGTGTAAATGCAGTTAATTTATTTAGGAGGCGAACGGCGAAGTTCGGCTAATTGAAGGTTAAGATTTAAAAGTTTTAATAAATCAGTGACGATTATATTTTTGATTTTTTTTATTTACTTGCGGGTTATTCGGGTTAATTGCTCTAGGAAAAGATGTCGGAACGACGAGCAGGTTGCTAATCTATCACCACAATATGCAGGTGTCCAGAAAAAAAATACTGATTTTTTAATCGTGCAAATAGTGGATGTAACTGAACGACAATTTAAAATGACTCTGAAGACATCACTTTGTGCAAATCAAAGTCATACTTCAGAGCCATTATTTCCATTCAGCCTGGCTGAACGCGATAGCAGAGTGTTGCTATCAGATGCTGCTATCAAGAAATGCTGCTAACTGGGATTTTGATAATGCGCCAACTTTTTTGGCGTCTGCATTACCGTTTTTAAACAGGATCAATGTAGGAATACCCTTAACATTATACTTGGGTGCTGTTTCAGGATTTGCTTCCACATCAAGTTTGCAGATTTTTACTTTTCCCGCATATTCTTCAGCAATCTCTTCAAGTACCGGCGCTATCATTTTGCAGGGTCCGCACCATTCGGCCCAGAAATCAACAAGCACAGGGCCGGTTGCATTGAGGACATCTTCTTCAAAACTGTCATCTGTTACATGGGAGAGGTTTTCGCTCATTGTGGTTTCCTTGAAATGGAGATTATTGAATTAGGGCATCTTTTGCTTGGTTAATAATAAGGGCAAATTGAGACTATTCAAGTGAATAAGCGCAATATTGCTGAAACTGTAATTTGCCGGAGCCATTAGCCCGGGTGGTTCCAGATTCTACTCCTGTTCTTGCATATATCAGCTTACTGAATTCTTTCTGCCGCAGTTTTGGCAAAATAAGTCAGAATACCGTCTGCGCCCGCTCTTTTAATGCCTGTCAGTGCTTCGAGAATAATCTTGTCTTCATCCAGCCAGCCCTTTTCAAAGGCAGCACATAACATCGCATACTCACCACTGACCTGGTAGGCAAAGGTAGGCACCCCGAACTCGCTCTTTACACGCTGGATGATATCCAGGTAAGGCATGGCCGGTTTCACCATGATCATGTCTGCCCCTTCTGCCAGATCAAGGCCTACTTCGTGGAGCGCTTCATCAGAATTGGCAGGATCCATCTGGTAATTTTCCTTGCTGGAAGCGCCAAGGTTTCCTGCTGAACCTACCGCGTCGCGAAAAGGGCCATAAAAAGCCGAGGCATATTTGGCTGAATAGGCAAGAATTCTGGTATTCACGTGGCCGGATTCTTCCAGCACTGTTCTGATGGCACCGATTCTGCCATCCATCATGTCGGAAGGCGCCACCACATCGGCACCGGCCTGGGCATGGGAAAGCGCCTGTTTCACGAGAGTATCTACGGTCACATCATTAAGCACATAGCCATCAGCATTAATAATGCCGTCCTGCCCATGAGTGGTAAAGGGATCCAGGGCGACATCGGTGATCACGCCGAGGTCAGGACAACAGTCCTTGATTATTTTTATAGCTCGCTGGGCCAGGCCATCAGCATTAAAGGCTTCCATGCCGGACTCTGTTTTGGTGGCCGGATCGGGAACCGGGAAAATAGCCATGGCCGGAATACCCAGGCTGGAAATATGCCGGGCTTCTTTCGCCAGTTCATCCAGGCTTAGTCTCTCGACACCGGGCATGGAGGCGATCGGCTCACGGGAGTTACTGCCCTCTATCACGAACACCGGGTAGATCAGATCCGCAGGGGACAATAGCGTTTCCCGCATCAGGCGCCTGCTAAAGTCATCCCGGCGCATACGCCGGAGCCGGGTAGCCGGAAATTGTCGTGTAAACCGGTTTGAAGACACGCCTTTACTCCTGAATTCAGCTAAACTGGGGCTCAGCTATTTCTGCTGTCCCCACTGTTTACCAGCAATATTGCCAGTCAATATGTCTATAAATGAGGGCGACACTATATAACATTACGCCGCACGGAGTAAGCTTTGAGGGATTTTCCGGTCTGCTCTGGTACTGACTAAATTACCCGCAAATCAACATAATAAGAAAAACTATGAGTATTAAAAAAGTTGTCCTGCTGGTCATTTTTCTTTCCCTGATCACTCTGTTTTTTGTCCTTGATTTGCAGCAGATATTTAACCTGGAGTATTTCCAGACACAGCGTGATGACATTCTTGCCTACAAGGCTGAAAACTTCTGGCTTTCCAGCCTGCTATATTTTGTGCTGTATATCATCGTTGCAGCACTTTCCCTGCCCGCAGCGGCTATTTTGACTATTGCCGGCGGCGCCGTTTTTGGTCTGGTCTGGGGCTTGCTGATGGTTTCTTTTGCCAGCACGATCGGTGCCACGCTGGCATTTCTTCTTTCCAGAACCCTGCTCAGGGACTGGGTACAGGCAAGGTTCGGCAGGTATCTCAAGCCAATAAATGACGGCATAGAACGTGACGGAGCGTTTTACCTTTTTACCTTGCGTCTGATTCCAGCATTCCCGTTTTTTCTGGTCAATGTGCTGATGGCCCTTACCCCTATCAGCACCCTGTCTTTTTATGTGGTGAGTCAGTTAGGCATGCTGTTTGGTACAGCGCTGTATGTGAATGTAGGCGCAGAGTTGGGTATGGCAACCAGTTTGCCGGATATTTTCAATATTGGTGTTATCAGGGCTGTGGCGGTGCTGGCCATCTTCCCCTGGCTGGCAAAGATAATGCTCAGGGTACTGAGGAACCGCAAAGTGCTGTCACCCTGGAAGAAGAATAAACCGCGTCACTTTGATACCAATATGGTGGTCATTGGGGCCGGCTCAGCAGGCCTGGTTACCGCCTATATTGCAGCGCTGGTCAAAGCCCGTGTGACTCTCATCGAAAAACATCAAATGGGTGGTGACTGTCTGAATACCGGTTGCGTTCCCAGCAAGGCCTTGATTCGAAGTGCTTCCGTTAATCATCTCATCAAGCGAGCCTCTGAATTTGGCCTGGAAGATGCCTCTGCCAGAGTGAATTTCAGTGCCGTCATGAAGCGCATCAGGCAAGTCATCAAGACTATTGAGCCCCACGATTCCGTAACGCGCTATAGTGAGCTCGGGGTGGATTGTGTACAGGGGGAAGCTACTATTACCTCGCCCTGGACCGTGCAGGTCGGTGAGCAGCAAATTTCTACTCGTCATATAGTGATTGCTACCGGTGCCAGACCCTGGGTACCGCCGATTCCCGGCCTGGAAAAAATGGATTATCTGACTTCGGATTCAATCTGGACCCTTGATACCTTGCCGGACAGGCTGCTGGTAATGGGAGGTGGTCCCATTGGCTGTGAACTGGCACAGGCTTTCTCCAGGCTGGGTTCGAAAGTGACCATAGTGAATCGCTCTGATCGAATTTTACCCCGCGAAGATGTAGATGTTTCTGAATACATTAGCCAACGTTTTAAAGCCGAAGGAATAGAGATTATTACTTCCCGGGAAGTGGAAGGCTTTACTCAAGCCGAGGGCAACAGAATTGCTATCACCAGCGGCGCCGAGGGTGAGTTACATATTCCTTTTGATCAGTTACTGGTGGCAGTAGGTAGAAATGCCAATACAGAACACTTTGGTCTGGAAACCCTCGACGTCGCGTTAAACCCCAATGGAACCGTCAAGGTCAATGAATACCTGCAAACCAATTACCCCAATATCTTTGCCTGCGGTGATGTGGCCGGGCCTTATCAGTTTACCCACATGGCATCTTTCCAGGCCTGGTTTGCGGCGGTAAACAGCCTGTTTGGTACCTTTAAAAAATTCCGCATCCATTACAACGTCGTACCCTGGGCTACGTTTATCGATCCGGAAGTCGCCAGGGTTGGTCTCAATGAACTGGAAGCAGAAGAAAAAGGCATCAAGGTTGAAGTTACCCGTTACGGTATTGATGATCTGGATCGTGCCATTGCCGATAGTGAAGCCATGGGCTATGTCAAAGTGCTAACTGTGCCGGGTAAGGATAAAATTCTGGGTGCCACAATTGTTGGTTACCATGCTTCGGAATTAATTAATGAATTTATTTTGGCCATGACCCATGGCCTGGGATTAAAAAAAATTATGGCAAGCATCCATATTTATCCAACGCTTTCCGAAAGCGGAAAGTTTGCAGCTGGCCAGTGGCGCAAGAAAAATGCACCACAATGGATCATGCCTTATCTTGAGAAGTTTCATCGTTGGCGTCGCGGTTGAAAAAGAGAGACAAGAGACAAGAGACAAGAGGCAAGAGACAAGAGACAAGAGGCAAGCGGGATAAAAGATAAAAGATAAAAGATAAAAGATAAAAGATAAAAGATAAAAGATAAAAGATAAAAGATAAAAGATAAAGGATAAAGGTGACCGGGGCGGATGGAATTATGGGTTGGATCAGACCGTTTGCTTCGATCTGAAAAATAGTATTCCTTAAATACCTGCTGGTAAATATCTACCTGTAGGTCAAGATAGAAGATGATAGATACTTTATAGGATAAACAGGTCGGATGAGGCCGCAGGCCGTCATCCGATGTGGACTTGAAGAAAATCGGAAAAAACTTGTCAGGAGTTTAATCAGTGAACACAGAATCCAAAGTTTCAGAACGTTATGCCGAAGGGGCTAAAGAAGTTGAGCCTAGTCTCTGTTGTCCGGTTGAATATGATGCGGGCCTGCTTGAGCTTTTGCCTCGTGAAATTATCGACAAGGATTATGGCTGTGGTGATCCCTCCCGCTATGTTAAGGAAGGCGATACAGTGTTGGATCTTGGCAGCGGCGGCGGAAAAATCTGTTATATGGCGGCGCAACTGGTTGGTGATTCTGGCCATGTCATTGGCGTCGACATGACGGATGAAATGCTGGCGCTGGCCAGAAAATATCAACCTGAAATGGCGCAGAAACTGGGCGCTGACAAAGTCAGTTTCCGCAAAGGCTATATTCAGGATCTGGCTCTGAACCTTGAGGCGCGCGAGGCCTTTCTGGCGCAAAACCCGGGAATTGATAGCAGTGATCCTGCGGCTCTAAGCACCTGGGAAAACAAACAGAAAGAAAGCAGTCCGCTGGTTGCAGATGCCAGTGTTGATATCGTGGTGAGCAACTGTGTGTTGAACCTGGTGGATGAAAAGCACCGCAGTCAGATGATCAGTGAAATCTTCCGTGTGCTCAAGCCCGGGGGCAGGGTCGCTATTTCAGATATTGTTTCTGATGAATATGTGCCACAACATCTTAAAGATGATGCGCGCTTATGGAGTGGCTGTATTTCAGGTGCCTTCCAGGAGCAGGAATTTATTCAGGTCTTTCTCGATGCCGGCTTTACTGATGTGGCTTATGATAAATGGGATGAAGAGCCCTGGCAGGTAGTAGAAGGAATCGAATTTCGCTCAGTTACCGTGATGGCGACGAGGCCGAAAATTGATACAAATGATAAAGGCCATACCGTTATTTATCGTGGGCCTTTTGCCGAATTAAAGGATGACAATTCAATCACTTATCCCAGGGGAAGTCGAATTGCTGTAGACGGCAATACTTTTCAAAATCTGCTGGATGGCATGGCAAAAGACAGTTTTATTTTTATTGAGCCGCTAGCGGACTCTGGAAATAATGACGTAAGTCCTCTTGCTGCGTCCAGGTTAAGATCGGCCGCGCAGAACAAAGGGCTTAGCCATATTACCGGGGGCAAGAAAAAGAATTCCTGTTGTTAGGCTTGGTAAATCCAGTGTTTTATATCATCTTCCGTTTCAGGCAAGTGGCTGTTCAGGCTGCTTGCCTTTTCTCCTGAAAACTCTGACCCAGAACACAAGCTCAAAGGCCGCACCAAGCAGAAAAAACAGTTTAAAGCCCGGGGTATGACCAAGGCCGTAGAAAATGAAGGCGACTATCAGGAAACTGAAAGTAATCAGTAGACGTTGCCATGACTGAGGCGTGAACGACATAATCTAGCGTGTCAGTTCCAGCAACTGGTCTTCAAGTGCAAATCGAAGTGTTAGCGCATTATCCAGTCTGGCCAGGTCAACAGGCAGGGAAGCATCTTCGGAAGAATGCGTCAGCTCATCCTTGTATTTTTCATTGAAACTCAGGGCGAGGTCCGTGGTGTTTTCGATACTCTGGTAAATGTCATCCAGCAGTTCCTTGTGCGCTTCCAGTTGCTCGGTACTGTCATGCAGCAGTTTTTCATACACTTCGAAATGGCCGGCGGAGATATAGTCCATCAGCGATTCGCAAAAATTTTCTATGGGGAAATCCTGCTCTTCCAACTGTAGCGCATGATCTGAATAGAGCGATTCATCAAGGTTTTCGTGGATTGCCTCGCGCTGATTTTTCCAGCGCGTAATAATGGCTTCGATTTCCTTGCGCCTGGCGGCAGATATATTCCGGTTCATTGTGATTCCTTTAACGTTTTCTTTTTTTCCTTTAGCTTTTCCATTTGCTTTCGCTTTTATCAAGCGTTTGCACTGGCCATGGCCATTTTCAATCGTGCAGCCGGGAACGAAAACCCTACCAGCATCCTAGGTCAGGTTTTACACAATAGCCAGAGATATGGCGATTAACTGAAAGCAGGAGGCGCTTACTTGCGGAAGGCTTGCCAGATGCAGACCCCGGCCAGGGCAGTAAAGCCCACCAGACTCCATTGGGGAATACTCATACCAATGATGGGATCCTGCCAGGCGATTTCTGCACAATTGCCATCGCCGGTAAACATGGTGGCCAGTGCCTCTGTCAGAGGAAACTCCTGGAACATATAGGCGACACTGGGTCCACAGGCAGGCACCTGATCTTTGGGCAAATGCTGCAGCCAGATCTGGCGAATAGCAAAGCCGCCACCGGCCAGGGAAAAAAGCGCGGCCAGCAAACCATAGACCAGTTTGCCGGTGCCTGCAGGGTTATGAATAAAGGCAATTAACGAGGTAAAGCCTGCCATAACAAAGAAAAACCGCTGGGTCATGCATAGTGGGCAGGGCTCCAGCATCATCACTTTTTCCATGTACATGGCAATAGCCAGCAGCGTGACACAAAACAGGAAAATATAGAGATAGAGCAGGCGCGTCTGTAATATTTTTTGTAGCATTGGATTATTCATAATTGGATTAATACGGGTTTATTATGAAGCATTCATTTGCTTCAGGTAAGTTTCAAAATCAATGGTATCGGAAGATTCTATCGCTTCCCTTTCAAGATTGGATTTTTCAGACTTTTCTTTCAGGGAGTTCAGTATTTTTTCATCCAGCGCCTGGGCGCGGAAGTAGTCGCTGTTAGCAAGAGACTGATTCATGGCAAAAGTAAAATAAGGTGTTTTTAATTCATCCATGCGTTGCAGAATTTTTGCCGAAGGAGTCAGGGCGCTGTCCCGAACTTTTGCAAGTTGTGCCTGAGTAGCTTTGCTGTGTACATCACTGCCGTGAATGTCGTCCATTAATCCGGAAATCTCAAGAGTTTCACTGAGAATTTCTTCTGCCCAATCTTTCAGGGGAATTAATTTTCCTGAGTTGCCAAGTTGCAGCCCGGGTTCCCTGCCACGATTTACGACAGTCCTCAGATTCTGTTCAATTTCAGTATATTCATCGGAATCAGACGGTCGGCTTTTGCGCAGTAAACAGAATAAAAGGAAACTGTTGAGGAAATATATTTCCTCGTTATCAATACCAACCGGCAGGAAAGGGTTCAGGTCCAGACAACGAACCTCAATATATTCGACGCCCTGTTCTCTTAATACTTTTACCGGTCGTGACCCTGAAGACGTCACGCGCTTGGGCCGTATGGTGCTGTAAAATTCATTCTCGATTTGCAGAATGTTGTCATTAAGTTGTTTGAACTTGCCATTTTCCGGTGCAAATTTTTTATAGGGCGCATAGGGCGTTTTAATCGCACTGGTCAGATCATTGGCATAGTTTTCCAGATTGTTGTAACTGACATAAAGACCCGCCTGGGCATCACTGGTATAGCCAAGATCACCCATTCTCAGGCAGGTACCATAGGGCATATAAAGTGTGCCGTGGTCATACTCTTCAAGACCATGGTCCTTGTTGTCTCGAACAAAACTTTTGCATACTGCCGGGGATGCGCCAAACAAATAAAGTAGTAGCCAGGAATAGCGACGGAAATTACGGATCAGATTGAAATACTGTTCGGTTTTGAAATCCTGCAGAGGTAACTCTGAGTGATTCAGCTCTTTATATAACTCCCAAAAACTATCCGGCAATGAAAAATTGAAATGAATGCCGGCAATGGTTTGCATCGCTCGCCCATAGCGATAACTCAGTCCCATGCGGTACAGCGTTTTCAGCTTTGCCACATTGGATGAGCCGTACTGTGCCAGGGGTATTTTGCTGTCGTCATCCAGCACGCAGGGCATACTGGAGGTCCATAGCAATTCTTCCCGATCCATCTGGTTAAACAAAAAGGTATGCAGGTCTGTCATATAGTCCAGACATTTATCGGGAGAATGGAAAACCGGTGTAATAAATTCCAGTAGCGCCTCGGAAAAATCCGTGGTTATGCTGGAATGGGTGAGAGGAGAACCGAGGCCGGCGGGGTGCGGACTCTGGGCAATATGACCTTGCGGATTTACGCGCAGGCTTTCCTTTTCTATGCCCATGCCAATATCAGAGAGGCAACCTATTCTGGAGGACTCGCGGAGCTGGCTCAGGCGCTGCTTCAATTGATCCGGCAAAGCACAATTCCTGGATAGTAATTAATGAGTATTCGCTTGCTCTTATACATTACAGTCAACAGCGAAATAGTAACAATAATGATCATGATATTGTCTGTTTTATTGCAGTAACTTATTAATATTATTGGGGATTTACTGCAGAGATTAGTGCCTGAGAGACTGTGGCTGGGGATTATGCCATAGATACATGCGTCTGGATAATTCAATTTATCCATATTTTTCTGGTGCCAGAGCGCCAGTTAGCCTTTATACCATGCATACTCCTTCTTTATATAAAGCTGAAGAGACTCAGGTTTCGTTGGTCTCTCTTTTGAAGCGGTGAATCTTGCGACGATCCTGTTTGGTAGGGCGTCCACCGGCCAGCGGATTCATGTCCCGCTGCAGTTTTCGTTGCTCTGCATGCAATCTGCGTTTTTCGATACTTTCCGTGCTTTCTTCATAAAGCAGCGCCGCCTGGGTAGCGCCGCCGCGCTTGTCCGATAGTCCTGTAACGGTAACGGTTTTTTCATCCCAGCCCTGTCGAATTTCAAGCACACTGCCTAACTCAATGTCCCTGCTACTTTTAGTGCGTGCCCCGTTGCAGTGAACCTTGCCGCCTTCAATAGCCTGTTTTGCCATTGATCGGGTTTTATAAAAGCGGGCAGCCCAGAGCCATTTGTCGAGGCGGACTTTGGTGGTGGAATTTGATTTATCGTGTTGGCTCATGGTTCTGGATTTTGGATTAAAGTCCCACGGTCATTAATTCATCAAGATGTACTATGCCATTGAAATGGGAGGGCTCTCGAGGATCTGTTCCAGAGTCCGGATGTAATACCTGCACCAGCTGGCCTATACCACCGCGTTTTGCGCATTCCAGTACCGGCATACTGTCATCAATGAATAGCGCGCGAGAAAGCTGAAACTTTTCCCGCTCTTCCAGTTTTTCCCAGAAGCCATCATTTTCCTTGGCGAGATTAAACTCATGGGAACTGATCATGACGTCAAGATGCTGATCCAGTCCCGAGGCCGCTACCTTGATCGCCAGAGCTTTGGGGTGGGCATTGGTCAGCAGCACAATGTCTTTATCCATGCTTTTAAGAAATGCCAGAAATTCCGGGCAATGGGGCCGCATGCGAATTAAATGTCGCACTTCCTTTTTCATGGCCTCGACATCCAGATCCAGTTGTTCAGACCAGTGATCCAGACAATACCAGAGCAGAGTGCCATGAGTGGCTTCTGACATTTGCTGCAGGGTGTGCCGTGCTTCTGCCAGGGGTATGTCCCGATGGTGAGCGACCCTGGCGGGAAGGAATTCCAGCCAGAAATAATTATCAAAACTTAAATCCAGTAAGGTGCCATCCATATCAAGCAGCACGGTATCAATTTCTGTCCAGTTCACCATAATGGAAATTCAAACAAGTCGTGGAAAGTTCTATTATAATCGACTGCGAGTTTAATGCTCTTTATAGCGACAGTTTTCTTTTAGTAATTATGCGGGGAAATATCAAATGATACTGGATGATCTTAAAATTATTGCTCGCGATGCTGGCAAGGCCATTCTTGAAGTCTATGCCCGTGATGAAGAGATTGAGATTACCACCAAGAATAACGATTCCCCGCTTACTGAAGCGGACCTTGCTGCCCATCGAATTATTGTTGATGCACTGCGTGAACTTACTCCAGCCTTGCCAATTCTTTCCGAAGAATCAAAAGCGGTTTCCTGGGAAGAAAGACAGTCCTGGGAAACCTATTGGCTGGTAGATCCGCTTGATGGCACCAAGGAATTTATCAATCGCAACGGGGAGTTTACGGTGAATATAGCTCTGATTGATAACGGACGCCCGGTCATGGGGGTGGTCTATGTACCGGTCCTAGATATTATGTATTACGGTAGTGGCGAGGGTGCATTCAAGGAAGAAAATGGTAAAACTGAAGCCATTGAAACCGCCAAAATCGACGCCAACCAGCACACTGTGGCAGTAGTCGCCAGCCGCAGTCACAAGGGCGATGAACTGGAAGCCTGGCTGGAACGAATCGCTGTGCGCTTTCCTCAACTGGAGCTCGTCAGTATGGGTAGTTCGCTGAAAATCTGCCTGGTGGCTGAAGGGCGTGCAGATATTTATCCGCGTCTGGCACTGACCTCGGAATGGGATACTGCGGCGGCCCAGGCGATCCTGGAAGCGGCTGGGGGGATGCTGACGGATACCGACTTTACCATTTATCGTTACAATCAGAAGGAAGAGATTCTAAATCCCTTTTTCTTTGCCATTGGCGATCGTCAATTTGACTGGCCTGGAATCTGAACCTTGCCAGGGGCTATAAAGGAAATTTAGGACGTGAAAAGTTATTCGAGTCGCGTTAACGCTTGCTGAGCGCGTTCATTGCCTCTGGCGGCCGAGTCACGGTACCAGCGCAGTGCTTCATTTAAATCTTTTTCAACACCACGACCGTTTTCATACATCCTGCCCAGTTGCCATTGCGGAATAGCATCACCGGCCGCGGCCGCCTGTAACCACCAATAGACAGCCTGCGTATCATCCTGTCTGACGCCGGTGCCTGATTCATGGATATTGCCCATATTGTGCTGAGCCAGGGTATTACCAAGCAGCGCCGCGCGCTGATACCAGCTGGCTGCAACTGCAGCATCTTTATCTTTACCCAGGCCTTCAGCATAAGCCGTGCCCATCAGGAACATGGCTTCGGCATGATTCTGGCGTGCCAGACTTTCAACCTCGTCGATAATATCTGCGGCAATTTTCTGTGCCAGGCTATAGTCCTTTTCAAATTCCATGCGACCGGTTGAATGCACCCGCGCCAGCCACATGATGGCAAGTGTGTCACCGGTGGCGATGGCTTTTTCGAGATGTTGTTTGGCCCGGCTGTCGTCCACTTGTCCGGTTGATCCGATAAACCAGGCAATAGCCTGTTCCAGATCAGGGTTTATATCGGCTATCTCTGCTGCCACTAAAGCTCTGGCAAAAAATGACATGATAATAAACAGCAGGACTCTGGTCAGAGCAGGTCTATTCTTCATTCTGTACTTCCTGCATGCTGATACTGGCGGGCTGTGTGATCAGGTTTGCCAGTGCTTGCCAGCGTTGTGAATCCGGTAAAGTATTCAGGTGGGTGTTAATCATATCCCTGGCGACGGTATAACCCATGGAGTAGGTGCCGTACTCATCAACAAATTCCAGTAATGCTATAGGGCTGGAAATCATGGCCTCTCTTTCCAGACGGAACGAGGCGGCATTAAAAATAATATCGCCGTTATAATATTCTTCGATAATCGGTACTACGGCACTGGACAACTCGTTCACCAGCGTATGAATCCTGAGGTTGGTTTCGGCCTCGCTAGCCGACAGGCCAGCAATCGGAAAAAGCACATCTCTTTCAAACGTCAGTCGTTCAGCAAAGGGAAATACCAGATCAATACTGGCATTGGCTGCGCCTTCGCGCAGGACAGAACCGGGTGAGCGTAGCAATACCAGCGAATCCTCAATGGGCAGCCCTTGTGCATTATCAGCGTTATCCATCAGCACAAACTGGGCGTGATGCCCGGGATAACCTTCGTGACAGGCAAGATCAACGGCACCACTGACAAGGCCAACAGTCAGGCCATTGATTCTTAATGTGCTTTTATTGGCACCTTCATATTGATGCCAGGCGGCCTGCACATCGCGGGTCCATTCGATAGACAGAGATTCATCAGCAGGTAAATCCCAGTAGGTTAAAGTTCGCTCTCGGCAGGCGGCCAGAGCTGCTTCAAAAACTGCTTCGCGTTTGTCGGCGGGAATCACCAGTTTGTTATTGTATGAGGCCAGCTTGAACGCAAGTGTGCCGCGTCCGGGTAAAAGGCTTTCCAGCTCATCGAGTTTTTCCTGGACGCGGCACACTT
>Ga0255753_1003885_pt1 | contig 15275 bp, 13 predicted proteins | sample 041ome_10_FD_179953 | JGI IMG/M metagenome (GOLD analysis project Ga0255753, IMG submission 179953) | Coastal salt marsh microbial communities from the Groves Creek Marsh, Skidaway Island, Georgia - 041412US metaG (version 2) | ecosystem: Environmental > Aquatic > Marine > Intertidal zone > Salt...
AAGGTAGAAATTATTGTAGCAGTGGGCGGCGGTTAATAAATTTCCTGTTTTTTAACCCTAAGAACTAATGCTCCGATCAATAACAGGACTATTGTTGGAATAAAAGGTCCAACAATAGATGTGCTACTCTTTGTGACTAAAACTATTGAAGTTATCTTTGTAATTAAGTGTGCAAAAACGGCAATTGAAATTGATATAAAAATTCTATTGCCAACTGAAGCAGTTCTTTGAGTATTTAACACGAAAGGAATTGCTATTAAAATCATCCCAATCAGCGTAAAAGGTTTGATAATTCTACTGATAAGCTCTGTATAAAGTTCTTGATTATTTGTCCCGGCATTCATTGAATTTACCAGAGCCAAAGCCATCTCAAAAATAGACATTTCCTTTACATTCTTGTTAAGAAATTCCAATTGATTTGGATCTAGCTCAATTCGATTAAGGCCTTCTTTATCTTTATTGTCAATTAAATAAAAACTCCCTTCACTCCGAATCTCAACTCTTGTAGGTTCAACTATATTAACAAAACCATCAGAGAACTTGACATCCTTAGCATATAAAATATTTTTTAGAGTAGTGATATTCTCTGTATCAAATACTTTGATAGAGTTATCGGAATTATTCTTCTCATAATGAATATATTTCCCATCTTTCTTCAGCCATACTTGGCCTGATTGACTCATTATGGGCTTGCCTTGGGCTTGTTTCTTTATCTGATCAGCTAGCTTTGAAGTATAAGGAGAGATAATTTCTAAAACAATTATCAGCGTCACCGAAATAAAAAAAGTAAATTTAATAGATTTGAAAACAATGTCTTTTTTTGAGATAGAGGCTACTTGAAAAATTTGGAGTTCCTTATTCGAGTTTAACTGACCTAAACCAAAAACAACTCCAATCATTACGCCTAGAATCAGCAATAAATTAAAAAATGAGGGAAGAAGCAATGCTATATAGTTAATCGCAATACTAATCGTATAACCTTTCTTTCCTACATCATTCAATTCCTCCAAAAACTGGAAGAAGCTAAATAACACCACCAGTCCCAACAGTACCGAAATAGATGACTTGATAATAGAGGAAAAAAGATACCTATCTAATAGTTTCATAATTCAATGTTTTAATAGTTCTATTAAGCACCATTTATTTCTTTCTTTAACATCTACTATAGTACAAAATTCTTCATAATGTTTTGAAACTTCCAGAAGCTGTTTCTTCATAATTCCAGATATCACTATTCTCCCATTAGGTTTAATTAACTCAATGAATTTATCTCTAAGAGTCATTAATGGATTTGATAAGATATTTGCAATCAAAAGATCTACCTCTTTATCAGCAAGACTGTCAGATGAAACAATACTTATTTTCTTATCAACATTATTAATCTTAGCGTTTTCTTTTGTGGCAATGATTGCCTGAGGATCAATGTCAACTGCTATGACATTTTTGGCCCCTAATAACAATGTAGCTATACCTAAAATACCACTACCACAACCATAATCAATAACAGTTAATTCCTTTAAATTCGATGAATCGAGGTATTCTAAACATAGATGAGTTGTCTCATGAGAACCGGAACCAAAAGCCAATCCTGGATCCATTCTAATAATGGTTTTGTCATCAAATTTATTGCTTTCCTCCCATGAAGGAATAACATAGAGATTTTTTCCAAACTTAATTGGTTGAAAGTTTTTTTGATAAGACTCAATCCAATTTGTCTCCTCAAGTTCTGAGATTGATAAATTAGAATATTCGATTAAATTCAGTGCTGAGGCAATATCTTTTTCTAAAATCTTTTGTTCAAATAATGCACTTATATTTATCAGCTCCCATAAAGGAGTTTCTCCAACTCCTGGTTCATAAATATCTTTCTTGCTTTTATTGGTCATTGAAATAGAAATTGCGCCAATAGCTACTAGAATTTCCTCTATAGTACTAGCATTTGCTCTAGTACCAGCCAGTTCAACCTTATACCATCTCAAAATTAAAGACTTATTTGATTAACTCTTGAACAGAATTAAGAGCATCTTGAAGATTAGAGATATCACTACCTCCACCTTGTGCCATATCCGCTCTTCCACCGCCTTTACCATCTACTTGAAGAGCCACATGTTTTAAAATATCGCCAGCATGATAAGTATCTGTAAGGTCTTTCGATACTCCAGACACAAGAGAAATTTTGTCATTCTTCACTAATGCAAGAACAACAATAGCGTTTTTTAATTTATCTTTTATCTTATCAACAATGTCTCTCAGATCTTTAATCTCGACATTCTCAATTTGTGAAGACAATAAATTGACCCCATTAATTTCTATAACATCTTTCAATAAATCATCAGATTGATTGCCAGCAAGCTGTTTCTGGAAAGTGCTAATTTGCTTATCAAGTTTCTTTTGTTGCTCGATGATTTGTATAACTTTTCTAGTAACCATTGATCGATCAGACTTAAGCAAATCTGCAATTTCAATCATTTGCTTTTCTATTTCTTTGTCAAATTGGTATGCTGTAAAACCAGTTATAGCCTCAATTCTTCTGACTCCTGATGCAATTCCTGTTTCATTCGTGATTCGAAATAATCCAATATCTCCCAGTCTGTCAACATGAGTTCCACCACAAAGTTCAACAGAGAAGTCATCTTTACCCATGGTCAGAACTCTAACAGAGTCACCATATTTCTCGCCAAATAACGCCATAGCTCCTAACTTTTTAGCACTATTGATGTCTGTCACTTGCGAGTGAACTTCGGTATTACCAAGGATTTTTCTATTGACCATTGACTCAACCTCATTAATCTCTTCAATAGAAAGAGGTTCGTCATGCGAGAAATCAAACCTGAGCCTCTCTGAGTTTACCAATGAACCTTTTTGGGTTACGGTCTCTCCTAAGACTTTTCTCAGTGCAGCGTGTAAAAGATGAGTTGCAGAGTGATTTCTGGCAATTCTTTTTCTTCTGGTAATATCAACTTTGGCAGTTCCAGTATCATCAATTAGTATAGAACCAGAGACAACCTTGCCATAATGTTCATAAGCTCCTGAAACTTGTTTTTGAGTATCACTTACTTCGAATGATCCATTCGTAAAAATAATCTCACCAGTATCACCAACTTGACCACCAGACTCGCCATAAAATGGCGTATCTTCCAAGACAAGGATTGCATCATCTCCTTCGACAATTTTTTTAACCTTCGTACCATCTTTAATTATGGAACTAATTGAGCTTTTACCGCTTAAATTTTCATAACCGATAAAGTTTGTTTCAAAGTCTATTGAAATCGTTTTTTGTGAAACAAAATCACCTGATACCCTTGCCCTATTTCTTTGTTTTTCCATTTCGATTTCAAAACCTTCCATGTCAAGAGTTAAACTTTTTTCTCTTGCGACATCTCCGGTTAGGTCAACAGGGAAACCAAAAGTATCATAAAGCTTGAATATAGTTTTTCCATCAATTTCCGAACCAGTAAGATTCGCGATACTCTCCTCTAAGATTGTCATACCTTGGTCTAAGGTCTCTAAAAATCTATCCTCTTCTCTCCTAAGGGTCTTTTCAACTATGGCGAGATTTTTCTTAAGTTCCGGATAAATATCAGATGTTTGTAGAGCTAAGATAGGTGCAAGTCGATAAAAGAAAACCTTATCAATACCTAATTTGTGACCATGTCTTATCGCTCTTCTAATGATTCTTCTAAGTACATATCCTCTTCCCTCATTAGAAGGCGTTACTCCATCTGCAATCATGAAAGCAGTGGAGCGAATATGATCGGCAATTACTCTAACAGATGGATCACTTTGAGTGATATTTAGTTTTTTATCTGATAAATTTACAATAGCTTTGGTTAGCTCCATAAAACCATCAGTATCATAATTGTTATTAACATGCTGAAGAACTGCGGCCAACCTTTCAAGACCCATACCAGTATCTACACAGGGGGCGTCCAGTGGTTTTAAGTAACCATCTTCTTGTTTATCAAATTGTGTAAAGACCAAATTCCATATCTCGATATATCGATCTCCATCTTCATCGGCATGTCCAGGAGGGCCACCTGGGATTGACTCTCCATGATCATAGAAAATTTCACTGCAAGGACCACAGGGTCCTGTATCCCCCATTTGCCAAAAATTATCTTTGGCACCACATCTAGATATTCTATTCTTAGGGAAGCCAATATCATTAACCCAAATATCTTCCGCCTCATCATCATCTTCAAAGACACTCACCCATAATTTCTCAGGAGGTAATCCTATTTCTTTGGTTAAAAACTCCCAGGCAAATTTAATAGCGTCTTTCTTAAAATAGTCACCAAAAGAAAAATTACCAAGCATTTCAAAGAATGTATGGTGTCTTGCGGTGTAGCCAACGTTCTCAAGATCATTGTGCTTTCCGCCTGCTCTTACACAGCGCTGGCATGATGCTGCGCGCTTGTACGGTCTTTTTTCTGCACCACTGAAAACATCTTTAAAAGGAACCATGCCAGAGTTGGTAAACAATAGAGTTTTATCGTTATGCGGGACAAGACTAGAACTAGGCTCTATTGCGTGATTCTGTTTTGCAAAATAGTCAAGAAATTTTCTGCGAATTTCAGCTGTTTTCATTAGCACACTTGTTGAATTAAAGCGACATTATATAATACCTCATTCTAATATTAATGAAGTATCTCCAGCCCCCTTTCTTAATACCTCATAGGGGTTTTTTGTAAAATCTATTACGCTAGTTGGAACAGCAGGACAATAAGCCGAATCAATAATAACATCTACCTTATTATCGAGAGCCTCAACAACATCCTCCGTATTTAAAAACTCATAGCCCTCGATAATAAGCGAAACACTGATGATTGGTTGAGAAAGCTCATGAAGTATGTCTTGAACAATTGCATTTGAAGAAATTCGAATTCCAATGGTTTTTTTCTTTGGGTGAACTAATCTGTTAGGTACTTGTCTAGTTGCTTCCAAAATAAAAGTATAGGCACCAGGTAAGACTCTCTTCATTAACCTAAAGGCATCATTATTCATTTTTGCGAATTCACCGATATGACTAAATGACTCTAGCATTAAAGTAAAGTCATGTCTTTTTGAAAGTTTTCGAATCTTTCTGATCCTATCGATGCCAGTTTTATTATCTAAAGAAGTAGCTATTGAGAATCCTGAATCAGTAGGAATTACTATCACCCCTCCTGAAATAATTATCTTGACTATATGGCTAATCAACCTTTTTTGTGGGTTATCGGAATGAACCTGAATGATTTCTGTTTTCATCTAAAGGTAATTGAGAACAAATTTTTTCCCATAATCATACAAAGGAATCTTGCCTAATTCTATACTTTGATTAGGCCATCCATGAAAGTCTGATCCACATGAATAAAGTAATTCATACTCATCAGCAATTTTCTTAGATTTGGCTATGTCATCAAGACTTGAAAATGAATTAACAATTTCAATCCCATCCAAACCAAACTCCTTGAGTTCGCCAACAAGTTTTTTCATTTTGGTTAAAGAAAGCTTGTATCTTAAAGGATGCGCTAAGATTGCCAGACCTCCAGATTGATGAATCCAATTTATCACTTCTACTGATGAAGCCCAATCAACTTTAACTGCTCCAGGTTTGTTACCAGTCATATATTTCTTGAAAACTGAAGACAAATTATTGCAAATCTTTTCTTTAATCATCATCTGGGCAAAGTGAGTTCTTGTAATGTATTTCGTTTTGCTTAAACTCTTTGTTTTTTCATAGGCATTTTCTATGCCTGCATGAGCTAAACTCTTTCCAATTTCCTTGGCTCTATTAATTCTCAACTTATTATTCTTCATGAGTCCATCAAGCAAAGGCTTGTTATATGGATTTACACCAAGACCAACAATATGAATTGACTGGGACAAATGCTTTGCTGAGATTTCAACGCCCTGGATAAAATTTAAATTAAGATCTTTTGAATATATAAAAGCTTCCTCAAGCCCCTCTACAGAATCATGATCGGTGAGTGATAAAAAATGACAACCGGCATTTAACGCTTTCATTACAATATCTTTAGGCGATAATACTCCATCAGAGTAATAAGAATGAGTATGTAAATCTACGATCATTTTTAAAGATAAATATTCTTTAGTTTTTTAGAAATTATAAATTTATGTGTGGAATTGTTGGGGGAATCTCCAAAGACAATATAACACCTTTTTTAATAAAAGGTCTAAAGCACCTCGAGTATAGAGGCTATGATTCAGCAGGTATAGTTGTTAACTCAATAAATGGTTTTGAGAGGCAACGTGCTGAAGGCAAAGTTGCCAACCTTGAGAAGAAAATTCTTGAATGTGATCTCTCATTTAACAGTACTATTGGAATAGCCCATACTAGATGGGCAACTCATGGTGCACCTTCTGAGAGAAATGCTCATCCTCACATATGCAATCAAAGTATTGCTGTAGTTCAGAATGGCATTATTGAAAACTTTGAAGCTTTAAAAGAAGAGCAGTTAAAACAAGGTTATATTTTTACTTCTGATACTGATACTGAGGTTATTGCTCATTGTATTTATGAAAACCTTAAAGACTCTAAAAGCCTTTTAGAGGCTTTTCAAAAATCTATCAAAAGATTCATGGGTTCTTTTGCTATTGCAGTTATATCCAATAAGCATCCTAATGAGATTGTAATTGCAAAAAAATCAGCACCAATGGTCATTGGTTATAGTGATAAAGGATTGTTCTTTGCATCTGACCAATTAGCACTGATAGGCTCCACATCAAGATTTACCTATTTAAAAGATGGGGATGTCGCATCAATAAAAAATAATGAGATTGAGTTTTATGATGAGAATGGTAAAAAAACCAATAGAGAAATAGTAACCTCTAAGCTTAAGCCTGGGCAAATCTCTAAGGGAAATTTCCCGCACTATATGCTAAAAGAGATCTTTGAACAGCCACAGGCTATCAGGGACACACTTGAATCAAAAATCTCACATAGTCAAGTTTACATAGAATCTTTCGGTCCAAAAGCTAAAGAAATTTTTTCGGAAATTGATCACGTAAAGATAATTGGGTGTGGAACTAGTTTCAATGCCGGCATAGTGGGTATGTACTGGTTAGAAGATATTGCAAAAATATCTTGCTCTGTAGAAGTTTCAAGTGAATATAGATATAGAAATTCAGTAAACCCAAAAAATACTTTATTTGTAACCATCTCACAAAGTGGAGAAACAGCTGATACTCTCGAAGCACTTAAAATTATTAAGACGAGATACCCAAATGCGCATACTCTTTGCATTAGCAATTCAGCTGAATCCAGTTTAACTAGAGAATCTGAAATGGTATTTTTAATGAATGTGGGACCAGAAATAGGAGTTGCTTCAACCAAGGCATTCACTGGACAATTAGTCAGTCTTGCACTGCTAACTGTTGCCATAGCAAAAGCAAGAGGGGTTATTAGCAAAAAAAGAGAGGAAATCATTGTAAAGGGATTAAATAGACTACCAAGCCTAATTGAAGAAGTTTTAGGGGTTGAGCCAATTATTAAAAACATTGCAAAAGAATTTATTAACAAAACTTCCGCCTTGTTTCTTGGAAGGGGAACAAAATATGCAATAGCTATGGAAGGCGCTCTCAAGTTAAAAGAACTTAGTTACATTCATGCAGAAGCTTTTGCTGCCGGAGAGTTAAAACATGGCCCAATTGCTTTAATTGACAATGAAACTCCAGTAATAGTCGTGGCACCAAAAAATGAGTTGCTAGAAAAACTTAAATCTAACATGCAGGAAGTAAATTCTAGAGGTTCTGTGATGTATGTATTCAAAGATGAGTTAGCTAATATTGAAGAAATGTCAAATGTGAAACTAATTCCAGTCACAAAAGGACTTGGAAGAATTACTGGTCCGATTATTTTCTCAATACCTTTGCAGCTTCTTAGTTACCATGTTGCAGAACTCAAAGGTTGCAACGTTGATCAGCCCAGAAATCTTGCTAAGTCAGTTACCGTGGAATAGTTATAAAAATATTTAAACTCCATTTGATATTAAAACAATGAATTATCAGACTGAAATTAACAATCTATTAGATTTATTCATTAATGAGGATTCATACTTCCCAATGTTCCAAAGAATTGGCCTTAATATTTCTCAAGTTAACCCTTCCTTTAAAAGAAGTTTTGAGAATGGTGTTCTTTTTCATCCAAATGAAATTAATCCAAAACCTTCTGAATCTGAACAAAAAATCAATAGAGAGCTTCGTATTGAATTGGTAAGTCTTATAAAGGCTTATCTCAAACAATATGATCAAACGACTTATGGTGAAATATATAAACTATTTCAAAGTGTTGATCATATGAGGGACACTATAAGAAGTTCTGAAAGCTCATCTCAACATATTCGATTCGAAAATCTCATTAAAGAAGTTGAAGATAAAGTAGATGAATTTACAAGTTCGTACTTAACGCTAACAAACAATTAACATCTCTAAAGTTTTAATACTACTCAAACTTATAACAGTCAAAGTAGGCTTTTTTCTTTTATTTAAAAAAATTTCATAATGTGTTAAGACAATATGTACATAAGTTACTGATTTTTAGATAATTTTAATGAAATATTTTTTCTTTACAATTTTTATAAAAAGAGTATATTTCGAAATTAACCAATAATGAATTTTTGGTTAATTTTGTTTATTTCTTTTGTGGAGACAAAAATGAGTACTGATGATTATGATTATGATGAATTTGATGATGATGATGAAAAAGATTATGATTATGATGATGACAATGACGATGATTGGTATTAAATAATCATCAAAATGGACTTCTGGTTATTAAGACTAGAAGTCCAAAAGATATTACAACTTTATTCTTTCTTTTATTAATTCAACAATCTCATCTGGATCGATTTCATTTATAGAAAAATCATTCTTATCTATCTTATAAGGATCAACTTTGGATGATCCTTTCATGGCAAAATTTTGATTAGTCTGGTAGCAATTCCTTTCCATTGGAGTGCATCCAAACAACGTTATGGATGGTTTGTTCATGGCCCAGGCAAGGTGTGTTGGTCCTGTATCACCACCTATTACAAGTGATGCAATTGAAATTAATTTTTTTAATTCACTAAGACTAAGATTTTCAGAAACGATAATATTTTTCGATTTCTTTGCTAATTTTTGAGCCATAATTCTTTCAGAATCTGATTTCCAGATTGCAATAAAATTTGCATCAATTGCTTTTGCAATTAATAAATATTTTTCTATAGGATAAATTTTTGACTCAAAAGAGGCACCCAAAACCAAAACGACCAAACTATCTTTTTTGGTTGTTTTTTTGACATTAAAAAATGATTCTTTGCGAAGGATATCATCATCATCAATATTAAGTTCGAGAGCTTGGTTTAAAAGGAAGCAATATCGTTTGATGACATTTTCATGGTAAGGAAAGAAATATTTCTTTGTATAAAAAAATGATGCTAATTTTTCTCTTATAGAATTTTTGTCGAATCCAATTCTATTTTTGCTTGGAATTAGTCTTGCAACTAGAGATGACTTAATTAGACCCTGAAGATCAAAAACATAATCATATGAAGCTAGTTGTCTTAGTTTTTTAATAGCTTTAAATAACCCTTTTAGTGATTTTGTTTTTTTTATTTTCTTAATAGATATTGGGATGATTTCATTGATATGAGGGTTATCTTTGAGCGCATCTTGAAAAGACTCATCTACAATCCAGTCAACCTGTGCATTTGGGAACTTCTTTTTAATAAACTGAAGAACTATCATCGATTGGAATATATCTCCAAGCGCTGATAATCTGACTATCGCTATTTTCATCTCATATATTTTACTATTGTGACAATCGTCCTTATTTTTTATTCAAAAACATTAATGATATAATTCTCAAAATTATTATGTCCACAGAAAAATCTTCTCCCGTTACAAATTTTATTCTCAATCAAATTGATGAGGATCTAGCTAATAGACTGCATAAAAAAATTCAGACTCGCTTTCCTCCAGAGCCAAATGGTTATCTGCATATTGGCCATGCCAAATCCATTTTTCTTAATTTTGGTATTGCAAAAAAGTATAACGGTTATTGCAATCTAAGATTTGATGATACTAACCCATCCAAAGAAGATATTGAATTTGTCAATTCCATTAAAGAAGATATTAACTGGTTAGGTTTCGAATGGAATGAAGATGTAAGATTTAGTTCAAATTATTTTGAATATTTCTATTCTTATGCCACTGAGTTGATTCAAAAGGGGTTGGCTTATGTGTGCTTCTTATCTCCTGAAGAAACTAGAGCAAATCGAGGAACTCTAAAAGAACCTGGAAAAGATAGTCCTTATAGAGAAAACTCAATAGAAGAAAATCTTCAAAATTTTCGTCAAATGCGTGATGGCGTCTTTGAAGAAAATCATTGTGTTCTTAGGGCTAAAATCGACATGAAAAGCCCATTTATTTGCATGAGGGATCCCGCACTCTATAGAATTAGATTTGAAACCCATCATCAAACAGGAGACAGTTGGTGCATCTATCCAATGTATGATTTTGCCCACTGTATATCAGACGCTATCGAGGGCATAACTCACTCACTTTGCACGCTTGAATTTCAAGACAATAGAAGGTTATATGACTGGATTTTAGAGAACCTAGATGACTTTAATAAGCCAAATCGACCTCATCAGTATGAGTTCTCAAGGCTAAATCTTGAGTACACAGTCATGTCTAAAAGAAAACTCAGCATTCTTGTAGAAAACAACCATGTTAATGGCTGGGATGACCCAAGAATGCCGACAATTTCTGGTATGCGTAGAAGGGGCTGCTCGCCTCAAGCGCTTGCCTTATTTTCAGATAGAATTGGCATATCAAAAGTTGATTCTATGACAGATATGAAAATTCTTGAAGATGCAATGAGGGATGATTTGAATCTGAACGCCCCGAGAACAATGGGTGTTATTGATCCCATCAGAGTCATAGTTGAAAACTATCCTAAAGACTCATTTGAGACAATATTCGCACCTAATCACCCACAAAATGAAGCTATGGGCACAAGAGAGATTTTCTTTTCTAGGGAAATATTTATTGAAAGAGATGACTTTTGTGAGATTGCTCCCAATAATAAATACAAAAGACTATCCGTTGGAAAAGAAGTAAGACTTAGAAATGCATATGTAATTAAAGCAATCACTTTTGATACCGATTTTGATGGAAATATTACAACAGTCTATGCAGAATATGACAAAGAGACTCTTGGAAAAAATCCATCTGATGGCAGAAAGGTTAAAGGTGTCATTCATTTTGTTGAAGCAACTCAAGCTATGCCGACTGAATTTAGAATTTACGACAGATTATTCTTGACAGAAAATCCAGGCAAACATGATAACTTTGAAGCACTAATTAACCCTAATTCCCTTGTTACAACTTATGGTTTCTGCGAAAGAAATATGATGGGGGCAGAACTCTACAAGCCATACCAATTCGAGAGAAATGGTTTCTTCTGTAGGGATAAAGATAGCGAAGGAATGTTGGTTATGAATAAAACTGTGTCACTTAGGGACACATGGAATAGTTAGATTATTTTTTTAATCCATTTATCTACTTTTTCAATCTCGTTATTATTAGTAAGATCAATTTGTAATGGGGTTATTGAGACATAATTGTTTCTAATTGCGTAAAAATCAGTCCCTGGTCCATTCTCATCTTCTTTTCCATTCTCACCAATCCAATAAAGAGAGGTGTCCTCTTTATCTTGGAAAATATTTTCAGATTTATGGCGCTTACCAAGTCTAGTGGTTTTAAAACCTCTAATTTCATTAAAAGGAATGTCAGGTACATTAATATTTAACACAGTATTACTTGAAAGTTCAGAAAACTCAACACTATCGACAACGACTTCGGCAACTTTAGCAGCGGTATCAAAATTTTTACCATTCCAGCTTGCTAAAGAAATCGCGATTGATGGAAAGCCTACAAACCTTCCTTCAATTGCTGCTGCTACAGTTCCAGAATAAATTACATCATCACCCAAATTCGGGCCAAAATTTATTCCAGCTATTACTAAATCAAACTCTTCTTCAAAATAACCACACAATGCAAAGTGTGCACTATCACTCGGAGTCCCATCAATTGTATAGACTGATTCGGATATTTTTATAGGTTTTAGAGGTTTATCAATAGTCAATGAACTACTTGAAGCAGATTTATTCTCTGATGGGGCAAATATGATAGCTTGATGCTTTTTGCTTAATCTTTTCGCAAGGGAATTAATTCCTTCAGCAAGATAGCCATCGTCATTGCTAACTAAGATTTTCACTAAGAATAATTTAGTGTAATTAAATCATTCTTAACGCCAACTTTTACAGTTCCACCTTTAACCAACTTTCCGAAAAGTAGCTCGTCAGCCAGCGGTTTTCTAACTTCTTTTTCGATAAGTCTGGACATAGGTCGAGCGCCCATCTGATTATCATAACCATGGTTTGCAAACCAATCTCTAGCTTTATCTGAAACAATAAGTGAAACATTCTTTTCTTCAAGAATCGACTCGAGATCGAAAAGAAATTTATTCACTACAAAGATGATAGTGTCTTTATCAAGTGAATTAAAGTAAATAACCTCAGATAGCCTATTTCTAAATTCAGGTGCAAAAGCTTTTTTCAGCTCAGAATCGTAATCTAGCGAGTGATCTTGTTCGGAGAATCCAATTGAAGACCTTTGCACATTCCTAGCTCCAACATTAGAAGTCATAATCAAAATAACATTCCTAAAGTCTACTTCTCTGCCATTTGCATCAGTAAGTTTTCCATTATCCATCACCTGAAGAAGGATATTAAAAATATCAGGATGCGCTTTTTCAATTTCATCAAGCAAAAGGACTGCATACGGATTAGCATTAACTTGCTCAGTAAGCTGACCTCCTTCATCATAACCAACATAGCCTGGAGGCGAGCCAATTAGTTTAGAGACCGAATGTCGTTCCATATATTCGCTCATATCAAACCTGAGGAGCTTAACCCCTAAAACTGTAGCTAGTTGTTTGGAAATTTCAGTCTTACCAACACCAGTAGGGCCCGCAAATAGGAATGAACCTAGAGGTTGGTCTTTTTGATTCAAACCTGATCTTGAAAGCTTGATAGCAGTTGAGAGAGATTCAATAGCTTGATTCTGACCAAAAACTCCAAGCTTAAGTCTCTTTTCAAGATCTTTGAGCATAGATTTGTCATCATTGGTAACTTGCTTGCTAGGAATTCTTGCAAGCTTAGCAACAATATCCTCAATGTCACTTACATTAATATTTATCTTTCTTTTAGATTTTGGTTGAATTCTCTGAAGAGCTCCAACTTCATCAATCACATCAATGGCTTTATCAGGCAACCTTCTATCGCTCATATATCTATGCGATAACTCTACAGCAGAGACTAAAGCAGCTTTGGAGTATTTAACACTATGGTGATCTTGGTAATGTTTCTTAAGCCCGTTAAGTATCTTAATAGCATCATCTACAGAAGGCTCTTCAATATCAATCTTTTGAAAACGCCTTGTTAGGGCATGATCTTTCTCAAATACCTTTCTATATTCATCATATGTAGTCGAACCGATGCACTTCAATGACCCATCAGCCAGTGCAGGTTTTAGTAGATTAGATGCATCTAGAGAACCACCCGAGACGCTTCCTGCACCAATTAATGTATGGATCTCATCAATGAATAAAATCCCATTCTCAACTTTCTTAAGATCATCCAGAACTGCATTGAGTCTTTTTTCAAAATCCCCTCGATACTTCGTACCTGCAATTAAAACACCAATGTCTAATGAAAAGATTTTTGCACTTTCCAATACTTCTGGAACATCACCATCGACAATTTTCTTAGCGATACCTTCAGCAATTGCAGTTTTACCAACTCCAGCTTGACCAACGAATAACGGATTATTCTTCCTTCTTCTAGAGAGTATTTGAATCGTTCTTAAGACCTCATCTTCTCTACCTAATAGTGGATCAATTTTCCCATCAGCAGCTTTTTGGCAGAGATTGACAGTAAATTTTTTAAGATTACTTCCTGAGGTATTCTGATTTTCAGCATGTGGCACCTCACTTTCTTCATGAACCTCAGGTACATTGTTTGAGATATGTTCCATGACATCCAATCTAGAGATATCATTTAATTTTAGAAGGTAAACGGCATGTGATTCTTTCTCAGAAAAGATACTCACTAATACATTTAGAGAGGTAACTGAAGTTTTTTGAGAAGATTGTGCTTGATAAACACTTCTTTGAAGAACTCTCTGAAACCCAACTGTAGGGACAATATCAATGTCTGTATCGTCTGCAATGGTTGGTGTATTACTATCAATGTACTGGAGCAACTCACTTCTAAGGTTTTCCATATTGATATTTCTTCTATTGAGGAAAACAACAACATCAGGAGTGTTCAAGAGAGCTAACAGTAGGTGTTCAACAGTTACAAACTCTAATTTCCTCTCTCTAGCAGAGGCCATGACTTGATTGATTTCTTTTTGTAGAACGGGTTCAATCATAATTTAATCCTAACTCAATTATAGCAAACAAATTGTTATCCGCGTAATTCTCGAATAACACACATTAAAGGCTGGTCATTTTTTCTCGAAAAATCTATAACCTGTGAAACTTTTGTTTGGGCAACATCATGCGAATAAACTCCGCATACAGCCTCCCCTTCAATATGAATTTTAAGCATCAGAGCATGAGCTGCATCATTCGACTTACCAAAAAATCGCCTTAAAACTTCAACAACAAATTCCATAGTAGTATAGTCATCATTCAGTAACAACACTTGAAACAAGTTAGGTTTCTTTGTTTTGTTTTTTGTTACTTCTTTTAACGAATCAACCATTGTAGTAATTTAATCAAATGAGCAATAAAAATAGTGTCTTAAAAAAGAGGGGTTAAAATAGAACATTTTGAACTACATGTAATAATTTTTATTGATAGCGCATGACTATTTAACTCTTAAAAATATTTTAATGTGAAACACGAAATAATCGAAAACAAATGGCATGCCAAATTTCTTGATTGGCCAAGAAAGCTGAAACAATCTTTAATGATTTTGTCAGATGCAGTGGCTATTTATGTTGCTTTCTATCTTTCTCATGTTTTAAGATTTAATAATCTTTACCCAGAATCATTTGCTACACGTCCATTCTGGGAAGTTATAGTTCTTATTTTTCTGGGTGTTTATGTTTTCTCATATCTGGGACTGTATAGATCTGTCGTTCGTTTTCTGGACCATAAACTAGTCCTATCCGTTACCAAAGGGTCAATTATATTGGCCATATCATTATCAGCATTA
>Ga0255753_1003891_pt1 | contig 15256 bp, 13 predicted proteins | sample 041ome_10_FD_179953 | JGI IMG/M metagenome (GOLD analysis project Ga0255753, IMG submission 179953) | Coastal salt marsh microbial communities from the Groves Creek Marsh, Skidaway Island, Georgia - 041412US metaG (version 2) | ecosystem: Environmental > Aquatic > Marine > Intertidal zone > Salt...
AAACTATTTTTTGAGCCATTTAACGTACCCCAGCTAAGACCTAAATGAAGATCTGTATTATTAATGCCATAACTACCAACGATATACTCTGAACTATAGTAACCAGTACCAGCAACGTCATTTATTCCTAATGCAACAGCAGGAAATATACCTTCTTCTTTTAATCTAATCTTAAAATTAAAGCCTTTATCTTTATAATCTTGATTGCATACTGGATCATAATCAAGTCCACAATAACTCTTACCTTGAATATTGGTATAAAAAAAAGAGGCTTCCATCCAATCATATGGAAAAGAAGTCATGGTAATTTTTTGATCAGGATCTCCATTATATAAAGTGAAACCATATGATGACTCATCATAAAATCTTGCTGTAGACATATTAATTAAGCCAATAACGCCATGATTATTAAAAGAATTATAGATAAAGCTATCTGAAGATATTGTTTGATTGAAAAGAATTATTGATAAAAATAAAGGGGGAAAAATTCTCATTATTAAATAATTAACAAGTTAATTACTTGATAGGCTATCAAGAGCGGCTGCAGAGAAAGCAAGATCAGATAAAACCCTTGTGACAGGTACTAAGGCTTCTAAACCTGGATTACTTGTGTATATCTTTCTAGGCACTACTATGGTATCCCCTGGATTAAGATCAATGTTTCTCACAAAAATATTCCTGCTTGCTGGCTCAACAATACCATTAGCTCTAATAATATAAACTCTTTTTTTATCAGCATCTCTTGAATAGCCACCAGCATTTCTAATTGAAGAGTTTAGGTTCATTTTCTTGGAGTATTCAAACGCAATTGGATTTAAAACTTCTCCGATAACAATAATTGAGTTTGGTTTTTTTGGAATAATAATTTCATCATTATTAAATAATGTTGTTTTCATTGAACCTTGAGATTTTGGAGAAAAATCTCCAGCTAACCTACCTAAATTTTCAGGTTGAATTTCTTGTGAAAGTGCCTGAATAATGCCTATATTACCAATATTTTCCCCCTTCTGTTGGTTGGTTAAAAGAATTGAATTTAAATTATTTCTGGCTCTTTGAATTGATCTAAGCTGCCTTTCTCTTATGCTTTCTCTTAAAAGTATTATGGCTTCAGTATAAGCTTGATCATCAAAGCTTCCTACAAGCTCATATAAATCCTCAATAGTAGAATCATCATTTAATGTATAAGTTCCTGGGAATTCTACTGCTCCACTAATGCGAACTGAAATAAGATTATTGTCAGGTGATCTAAAAGTTACAGTATTATACTTCTTTGCGATAAACTGCATATTTTCATAGCTATCATTTATCACTATGTCGTCTAAAGGACTAATATAAGTCGCATTCTGATCGACATCACTCATATCTAAACCTAATAAGTCTACAAAAGATTTAACTGAATATTTACCATATACTGGAAGTCTAAAAACTCCCTGTCTGTGATTTAGTATTAGCTTATAAGAGTCAATTGTATTGAGTGTCATTGGACTTACATCAAATGATCTTCTATTTATATTTGCAAAAACAACCCTAGAATTAGGCAAAAGCTTAACTGCACTATAGGTAGAAGGATCATTTAAATTAAATAATACTGATGATTTAATTAGTTTATTATCATCAAATTGTTCCAAGACACCAAGCCATGGATATACATCTACAAATTTTAAATTAGAGATTAAATTTTCTAAATTTTTATATTTATTGATATCATAAAAGCCAGGCTGCTCTACAGCACCAATTACTTGAATATTAGAGGTATTTTCATTCACATAATTGAAAATATTTATTGACAGAACATTTTCTAAACTTTGATCAAGATTGCTAATATTTTTTGTCAATACCGCTGCCTCATTAAGATTTAAAAATGATGCTGATATATTTGATTTATTGGCTGTTTGAGTGAACCCTAAAGCAAAATCTATTATATCTTCAATTGTTTCACCCTTAAGGACCTCGTAAATAGCAGGTCGCTTTACAGCCCCAGTGATTTCTATAAACTGAGAGGCAGCACTAATTAATAAAGTGTCGCCTGCCTCGATGGTAAGATCATCAGACCTATCTCCCCTAATAAGCAAATTATATAAATCAAAAGAAAAAATTTCTTTGTTATTTCTTATTAATTTAATATCTCTTAACGATCCAATTTCAGAAATTCCTCCAGAATATGCTAATGCACCAGTAATTGTGCTGAAAGGATTTACTAAGTATGTTCCTGGTGATCTTACTGCTCCAACTATTGTAATTTTTTTAGCACTTAAATTTTGCATTGACACATCAACCTTTACGCCAATGTAAGTTTGCTCAATAAGCTTTGAAAGCTTTTCTTTTACCTCTTTCAAGGTAAGTCCAGCAACGAAAATAGCTCCTATCTCTGGAAACAAGATTGTACCATCTAGCTTCACACTTAAATTAAATATGCCTTCTTTTGAACCTGACAAAATGATTGTAAACTGATCCCTTAATGAAACCTTATAATCATTTGGTAAAGGAAGATCTCCAACTGGTGTTAAGGTTGTGGGCATTGAAGAAAAAAAATCATAACCATATTTTTCACCAGAAATTCTATTTGCATCTTTAATAGAATCATTTGAAACAAGTGATTGATCAAAATTTAATTCATTTTTATCTGCGCTATTATCAAAAACATTACCTTTGTATGCATCACTCAAAATCTTAATCTGTTCAGGGCTCAGTTGAGATAATGCAGACTCATCAATAGTTTGGCCATTGCCATTAGATGAAAAAATAAAGAAGGCTAATAATAAGTTATATTTATAATTTTTCATAAAAATCTATTGATAATTAATAAGCACCATTATATTACATTTATTTAAAATAATTATAGTTTGTGGGCTGTGTTTTTATATTAGCCCTGGGACGGAAACACCTTCCATATCTATAATTAGTCTTAATATTTCATTAACACTCTTTTGAATTTCCGTGTCGGATAAAGTGCCATGATCTGATTGAAAGATTAATCTTACGCCAACTTTTATCTCGTCAAGTTTTTTATTTTTATAGAAATCAAAAATAAACGCATCTTTGAGATATTTACCATTTAAATTTGATAATTTGTCTATTACAGTATCAAATTTATTAATATCTTTAATGGAAAATGAGAAATCCCTTGCACTAGATGGAAATTCACAGACTGACTTATATCTAATAAAATTAATTGATTTAAAGTCTAATTTTAAATCGTTAAATGTTTGATCAGATAAATTATTAATTAATATTTCGGTATAGAAGATTTTATCTTTCTTTTTTGATTTTAGGTCTGCCCTAGAAATTTCTTCAACTACAAAAGCAACATTATCAAAATTTTTATTTAAAAGCTTGGCCATGTAGAGATCATCTAGTTTCATTGAAAAATCTAAATAATTATGGCCTCTTCTGCCACTAATGATTATGCCAAGCTTCTTTTCTTGATTAATTTTATTATCATTTATTGTATAGACATCAGCGATTTCAAATAATTTTATAGAATCTTTTTGCCTTCTTTCGTTATAAAGAAGATTATCTAATAAAGAATTTTTTAAAGTGGTTCTCAGATAGCTTTTGTTTGAATCTAGGGGATTGTCAATTGTGATCGAATTTTTTTCTTTGTTTTTTGTAAATGGAAAATTAATGACTTCAGAGAAGCCTTTTTTAACAAAGTGCAATTTAAGTCTATTTATATTATCAAAACTTCTTCCTACCTTCTTTTTCAATTCTAAAGACTTGCTTTCTATATTGTTGTATCCAATGATTCTTGCAATCTCTTCTGCTAGATCATTTTGTGATGAAATGTCATGTCTATAAGAGGGAATAATAATTTCTTTTTGAATATTAAAACCTAGCTTAGTTAAATATGACAAATATTCTTTTTCTTTTAGATCTATACCTAAAATGTTATTAATCTTTTTGACGTTGATAGGAATGCTATCTTTCTTGATTTCGGTATACTCAAATGATTGAATTCTAATATTCTTAATTGATACGTGGTCTCGAACTACTTCAATAAACCTTCTTAGAACTTTTTCTTGTGCTCTAATATCTACGCCTCTTTCAAATTTATATGCTGCATCAGAGTTAAGGTTATATTTAACACTTTTTCCAATAACTGCCTCGGGTATAAAGAAAGCACACTCAATAAGTACTTTACTTGTATGTTTTGAGCAAGCTGTTGAAATGCCTCCCATTACACCGGCTAAACTAATAATTTTATCATCAACACAAAAGACATAATTATCATCCACAAGGTTGATATCAGATCCTAAAAGAGATTTAAAAGGCTTATTACAGGTTGTATTTTTAAAAGTTATGTCATTTTTAATAGTATTTGCATCATAACAATGAGTTGGTTGACCCAGTTCATATGAAATATAATTTGAAACATCGGTAAAAAAATTAGTTTTATTATTACCAGATATAGAAAAATAATTCTCTAAATATGGCTTGTATGCATTTAAAATTCCTATAGCCTCAACTTCTATTTCTAGAAAACTAATCTTTGGACAAGTTACAGTTGATAAGTTTTTAAAATTTAAATTTAGCGGCTCTATATCCCCCTTAAAGATTTTAAAGGGCTCTACTTTTTCAAAAAATATATTAAGATCTCTTGCTAAACCATTCAATGATAAACAGTCACCTCTATTTGGTGTAAACTCCATATCGAATATTTCACCATCAATCTTATGCTCATGACCAAGTTGAAAAAGCTTTTCTGACAAAGTTTTTATAGATGGTTTCTCAGATAAGAAATTTAGTAAGTCTTGATATATAAATTTCATTTGAATTGAGTTAAGAAATCTAGATTTGATTTATAGAAATCTCTTATATCATTTACACCGTACTTAAGCATAGCTATTCTTTCAACACCCAAACCAAAAGCAAGTCCGCTATATTTTTCTGAATCAATATTACAATTATTTATAACTATAGGATTCACAATTCCACAACCAAGAATCTCAAGCCACTTTCCATTTTCAGATAAAATGTCAACCTCTGCAGAAGGCTCTGTAAATGGAAAATATGATGGTCGGAATCTTATTTCCACATCCCTACCAAACACATGGTATAGAATTTGATGAATAAGATCTTTTAAATTTGCAAAAGTAACATTTTCATCAACGTAAATTCCCTCTACTTGATGAAACATTGGCAGGTGTGTTGCATCATCATCTTTTCTAAATACCTTTCCAGCAGAAGTAAATGCTAAAGGTGGTTTGCTTTTAAGCATGCTTCTTATTTGAACCGGTGATGTATGCGTTCTTAATACACTGCTTTTATTTTCAGTATAAAAGGTATCATGCATTTGTCTTGCAGGGTGGAGTTTTTTTATATTTAACATGTCAAAATTAAACTCTTCACTTTCAACCTCAGGTCCATCAACATGTTCAAATCCTAAATCAGCTAGCATATCCAGTAAGTAATCTTTAACCTGATTTATAGGATGTAATGAGCCTGATACCTCTTTAACTGATGGTGGCTCTATATTGTCTATACTAGACATTTAAAATTTATTTTAAAGCAATTTGAACGATCTTTTCAAAAGTTGATGAATCGTTACTAGCAATATCGGAAAGTATTTTTCTATCGATTGCAATATCTTTTTTTGCTAAACCATATATTAGTCTCGAATAAGAGACTCCATGCTCTCTTGCACCAGCATTAATTCTAGAAATCCACAGTGACCTAAAAGACCTTTTTCTATTTTTTCTATCTCTAAATGCATACTGAAGAGATTTAATATTAGATTGCTTGGCTGTCTTAAATAATCTACTTCTTGCTCCATAATGGCCTTTGGTAGAATTAAGGATTTTCTTGTGTTTTGCTTTAGCTGTTACTGATTTCGTTACTCTTGGCATGATTTTTACCTTTTAATTAATGCGGAGGCCATCTTAAGAACTGTACCTTTTAACTTATTGAGACCCCTATTATGTCTTTTTCTTTTGGTAGATTGTTTAGTAAGAATATGATTTCTATTAGCACTTTTACTTTTTACGGACGAGCCTGTTTTTTTAAACCGTTTAGCAGCTCCAGAATGTGTCTTTAATTTATATCCCATGTTATTCTTCTTTTAATTTTTATATTTACTTCCTTTTCAAAGGCGAAAGAACCATTAGTAGTTGCCTGCCCTCAAGTGAAGGCTCCTGATCTACTTGAGCTATATCCTCAAGTTCATCTCTTAATCTATTAAGCAAATTAAGGCCCATATCACTGTTCAATATTTCCCTACCTCTAAATCGGACGCTTATTTTAGTCTTATCTCCGTCAAGAATAAAGCTTTTAATCTTTTTTAATTTAATATTATAGTCACCAATATCTGTTGAGGGTCTAAATTTTATTTCTTTTGTATTGTTTCTTTTAACTTTAACCTTCGACGAAGATAGGCTTTTCTTTTTATCAAAGATATGTTTTCCATAATCCAGTAGCTTACAAACAACCGGGTTTGAATCAGAAGGTGAAACTTGAACTAAATCTAGAGATGCTTCCCTGGCTGACTCTATAGCAACAGAAATAGATACCAATCCTAGCTTTTCTCCGTTTGCTCCAATAAGCATAACTTCGCTGGCTCGAATTTTTTCATTAATAGGTGTGGTATTTTTTTTCTGAGAAGCTATGAGAGTGCCTTTAGAGAAGTGAGATTATTAACATTATGTATTAATTATAATGTTATTTATTTGTGATGGTTTAATGTTTATCATTTGTGTTGATGATTTTATACTAATTAATCTATTACGCAATAATATTTTACCTAAGGCTGAAGAAAAAAATGCTTCCAATTATCATCACTTTTTTCATAAGCTTCTCTTTTATTTAATCGTGACTCATGACCTTCCCAAAATTCAAAATAGTAAGGAATAAATGAATAACCCCCCCAAAAATCTGGGCATTTTTTTAAATTATCATTTTTTAAAGACTTGTTATGGTTTTCTTTGACCTGGCTGAAAGAGTCTATCGGTTTAGATTGATTAGAAGAGATAGCTAATGCATTTTTTTGCTCTGATCTATCAAAAAAATATTTTTGATTATATTCCTTTGGAGTTCGTTTTATTTTAGCCTTCATTCTAATCTGAACATTAACACTAGGCCAATAGATTAATGCAGCTATTTGGTTGTGAGTGATAAATGCAGATGCTTTTGGAGAGTTATAGTTACTAAAAAAAATAAACTCATCATTTGTGATAAATTTAAGATTTACATATCTAGAATCAACTTCATTTAATTTTTTATTATAAGAGCTTACACATATTGCTTCGATATTCTTTTGATTTCTTAATGCCTTATTATAATAAGTAACAAACCTGTGATATGGCTTGCTGGTATTAATGTCAATAATATTTATCATTAAACTATAAATAAGATGTCTTTTAGCATTCAATAATATTTAGAAATTACTCATCGAAATACCATAACCTTTCTATGTCTTCCTCAATGGTCTTATTGCCGTATTGGATTTCAATTATATGACATGGCACATCATTGGGATTAATTATTTGATGCCAGGCTTCTTTTTTTATGTGCAGTACATCCTGTAATTTAAAGTCAATTGTTTTGTAATCATCGGATGAGCCTTCGCTGTAATTAACGGTGCAGGAACCTTTGCTTACAAACCATAACTCACTCCTGTAGAAATGCCTTTGAAAGCTTAGCCCCTTACCGGGATATATTATCAACTCCTTTACTTTGATATCTTGTTCACCAGAATCACTAAAGAGATTATAAAATTCACCCCATATTCTTTCTTCATGATCATATGCAAATTTCTTAAGGATCCAGCTTGAAGAATTTTTTTTATTATTTCCCCCCACGCCAAATTCAAAATTAATACCCTTTACACTCATTTCAGGGATATTACCCTTATCCCTATCGCCACCATTGCAGAATGTTATTGAATCATCAGGATATAAAGTTTTAATTTTTTCTAGTCCTAAGATACAGCTCCCATGACTATCATCTTTAAAGTTAATAACATCATCAACAACTGCTAAATTTTCTATGATAGAAGCTCTTTCATTAAATGGCATAAAAATTTTACCTTTTTTAGAAATTAGCCAATTATCACTATTTAATGCAACAATAAGTTTATCGCCTAATTTCTTTGCTTCATTGAAGTACTCGATATGGCCTGAATGAAGAGGATCAAACCCGCCGCTAACTACTATAATTTTCATAAAACTACGTTCGATATTTTGACTAAATTATCTTTTAAACTTATTAATTAATCAATACTAAGCATTTAGTAACATAAAAATAAAATGATCAATAATAAATAAGCTGAAACTGAAATAACTCCAATACCTTTTTTACCTGCATTTAAAGCCTCATCATATCTCTTTTTAAAAGTTGATAATTTTAATTGTTACATACCAACCTTTTTTCGCTAATTTTTATTATTTTTAAACTAATTCTTCTTGGGAAGCTGGTAACTATATTGATTTAAATTTAGCCATAGATACGAAAAAACTGCAAAACAGTTTTATGAATCTTGGATACATGGCTGCCTTGAGAAGGGGCAAACTTTGATACACCTTCAGAAAAATAGGCAAAACCTTTACTTTGATGCTCTCCATTTTTAATTGCCACGAAGGTTACTAAATTACCTAACAGCGATTCTTTCCCAGAATAGGAAATCATGGTTTTGTCTGTGATTTCTGATGGATATGTCATCACAACAAAAATATCTTTGCCCCTGTTATCTATCTCTTCAAATAATTTAACTTCATTATTTACAAGAATTTTAGATAATTGGTGTTCTGCTTTAAGTGCTTGCATCTCAGTATCAAATGAAATTAGAAAATCTCGAGTCATTCTAGGCACTACATCAGTAAATTCTACTCCAACCCTGTTCAAGAATGATGCATGATCTTTTATACGGTAGTAAAACTTTAATTGTTCATAAGGTTTTTGCGACAGCCCTGTAGCAACAATAATTTCTGTATTTGATAACTCAAGAAGATCGGACAATATTTCATCGTAAACTTTAAGCATTTCCAAAAAAGGATCAACTTCTTCCTTAATATACCAAGTAGGATTTTTTAATTCTAGTGAATCAGTATATGGAGAATTGAAGAAGTAATGGTGCTGAATATGCGCACCCGCATTTAGAAACAATGTAGAAAAATTTGGATTTTTTCTTTTAAATAATGTTTTATGAAACTCATACAAAAGCATATCTAGAAACAATGCTTTTCTCCACGGTTTACCGAGTGCATTTAAAGCATATTTTGCCATTGGTAAATATCGAGTTGGTTTAACAAGCGCAACAAAAGCCAAGCCCAGATTAAAGATAGTCTTTAATGTTAGCTTTGATTGAGAATTATCATTTACAGCCTGCACAATTGCATCAGTGATACTTTTACTAAAAAAGCTATTATCACAGGGAGTTTTTGTCCAAGGGTCAGGTATAAAGTATGCAGGATTTTTAAGTTTATTCGAAGCATTCATTGGGCTTACAGCGCCAACAGAGAACCCTGCTTTTTCAACCTGTTCGAAAAACTGCTCACTAGTTGAGTTAACAAAATCACCTAATCTAAATACCTTATGTTCGTCAAAGGTTTTACCTGTATGAACTGATGGCCATTGAATCCAAGGTTCAAGGTTTTCATATTCAGGTTCTGATTCGGTATTAATGATACCTTTTTCGATAAGCCTTTTGAAACCAGGTAACCTATAACCACTATCAATATAGAAGGTGGCAGCATCAAAGTTAATTTCGTTTAACTCAATGAGAATTAATTTACTATTCAATAGTTTCACCTTTTTTAGAAATTAGCCAATTATCACTATTTAATACAACAAGTTTATCGCCTAATTACATTTCTTCAATAAAGTAATCTATATGACCATAGTTCACAAGACTATGCTAGATAATATACTAAAATTATCTGTTAAACTAATCAATTAATCAATTAATCAATCTTTAGCGTTAGTGACATCAAATGATTAACAAAAAGCACACCGAAACTAATATTGCTTTCAATTTTGAAAAAAATAAGAAAGTAATGTTTGTTGTGGGTAATATTAATTTTCTTATTTCTCATAGACTGGAGCTCTACCAAAAACTAGAGGAAATTGGTAACGAGATGATAGTGGTGTGTGGTAATAAAAAAATTAAAAAAGAATATATCCATAAATTGAAAGAAATTAATTTTATTCAACTTGACTTTAGCTCCTCTGAGAAAAACCCAATAAAGATTATATCTTCTTTAATAAAAATAATTAAAATTATCAAAAAAAATAAACCATGTAAAATTCATACAGTCTCCCCTATAGGCAATTTACTTGGTGGTGTTTCATCAATTTTTTTTAAAAAAATTCATCTCATAACGGCAATTTCTGGAAGAGGAACTCTTTACATTGATCAAAAGTTAAAAACTAAATTGTTAAAATCTATTTTTTCATTTTGTGAATACATTTATTTAAATAAAAGAAATAGCTCAACCATTACGCAAAACTCTTTTGATTATGCTGATGTAAAGAGAAAGCAGTTTTTCCTAAAAAAAAATACTCTTATAATGGGTTCAGGGGTTAACCTGTTAAAGTTTATTCCAAAAAAGACACAAAAAATATACGATTTTTGTTTTGTTGGAAGGCTTACAATGGAAAAAGGAATAGTTGACTTTATAGAGGCTGCAAGCTTTGCACAAAAAGAAAATAATGATCTAAAGTTTGTAGTAATTGGTGAAATGCCTTTAGAAGATTTAAGGCTGTGTCATTACCTCGAGTCACAATTCGCAGCAAAAACTTTTATTAACTTTGTAGGTTTCAAAACTAATTTATCAGATTACTACAATAAATCTAAAATACTTTGTTTACCTTCAAAGAGAGAGGGAATGCCTAGAGTTATTCTTGAGGCTTCATCATGCGGTATACCATCTATTGCATATAATGTAATAGGTTGTAATGAAGCAATAGTCAATGGTGTTAATGGCTTTCTAGTAAACGAGGTCCACCCAAATGACCTAGGAAAGAAAATGGTTGAGGTTATTAATAGAGATGATTTGTCTAAGTTAGGTAAAACCTCAAGAACTCATGCTGAAAAAAAATTCTCAATTGAATCAGTCATATCTTCCCATCTTAAATTGTATGAATCAATTTGATAAATTAGAAATTAATTCTACAAGTCCTTCCTTGACAGAATGTGTTGGTTTATAGGAAATCGTTTGTCTTGCTTTATCTATATTTGCATACGAATGTAAAATATCGCCCTTTCTTTCTTCTTTATTTATTATTTTTGACTTAGGAGATTTATTAAATTCTTCAGTAATGATATTTTTAATAAGAGTTGATAACTCTGCAAGAGTGGTTCTTGAGCCGCAAGCAATATTTAATATTTCGGGCTTTGAGCAATTTTTTTTATTAAGTGCTGCAAGAATGTTAGCCTGAACAACATTGTCTATATAGCAAAAGTCTCTGCTAATAGCTCCATCCCCATTTATCTCTACATCCTTGTCATCTAAAAAAGCTGATATCCATTTAGGTATTACAGCCGCATATGCACCATTTGGATCTTGACGGGCTCCAAATACATTAAAATAGCGCAAACCATATACATTCATTGAGGTCTCAAAAAAGCTGGCACATATCTCATCTGCTCTTTTGCTTAGTGCATAAGGTGATAAAGGTATTCCTATTTGATCTTCAACCTGGGGAAAATTATTTTTATCTCCATAAACAGAGCTACTGCTAGCATAAACAAAATTTTTTACAGACGCCGCATTGGCAGCATTAAAAACATTTATAAACCCGTTTATATTAATATCATTAAATAATTGTGGTTCCAAAAACGATCTTGGGACACTACCAAGAGCAGCTTGATGAAGGACATAATCAGCCCCTTTAAATAGTTTATCTATTTTTATTGACCTTATATCCTCTTCAAAAAATAGAAAGTTATCTAATAAATGGCTATTATTTTTCTTAATAAAGTCTATGTTTTCTTTTTTTCCATTCATAAAGTTATCAATCCCGACAACCTCTTGATTGTTTTGTAAAAGAAAGTCTACTAAATGGGAGCCAATGAAGCCGGCTGCTCCAGTAACAATCCATTTCTCTTTATCATCAAGTGTTAATCCTTCTATATTCATACTATAAGCTCCAAATTCTTTTATTCGTTTTTAACGTAGTGTTTTTTAGTGCAGACTTAATATCTACAATTAAATTCACATTGGAGGTTGACAGGGATTTAAGAAATTTTTTATCTAAATATTGACTATGAGGAGTTGCAATAATTAAAATATCTACATTCTGTATATTGTTAATATCTTTATAAATATTTCTTTTTTTATATAGTGACTGAAGTTCGCTCTGATTCGCCTCATGATCATGAATCTTAGTATTATTATTAATCATACTCATACTCTCATATAAATCCCAAACCCTAGAATTTCTAAGGTCAGGGCAGTTTTCTTTAAATGCAGCGCCTAGTATAAGTATATTGCAATCATTTATATTAATACTTAATTCTTTAGATAGTTTTTTAATATTGTTAATTACAAAATTATGCATTTTGTCATTTATTGATCGCCCACTTAAAATAATTTGGGGTTTTATACCAATCTGAGTAGCCTTATGAGTGAGATAATATGGGTCTACGCCAATACAATGTCCTCCTACCAATCCAGGAGAGTACGAATGAAAATTCCATTTAGTGCTAGCAGCATCAATAACTTTCTTAGTATCAATTTCCATTTTGTTAAAAATCATAGATAGTTCATTCATAAATGCAATATTTAAGTCTCTTTGGGTATTTTCAATAACTTTAGCGGCTTCTGCTATTTTTATAGATTCAGCTCTATATGTTCCTGCTTTTATAATGGAAGAATAAATATCATCGATAAAATTTAATGTTTTGAGTGTATCTCCGGATACAATCTTAGTTATATTTATAAGTTTTTTTTCAGAGTCACCTGGGTTTATCCTCTCCGGGGAGTAACCAATAAAGAAATCTTTCTTCCATTGCAAGTTAGAAATTCTCTCTAAAATAGGTACACATATTTCTTCTGATAAACCTGGATATACTGTTGATTCAAAAATTATAGTTGAGCCTTTTCTTAAATTTTTCCCTATTAAGTTGCATGCTGATTCTATTGGCGCAAGATCAGGTTTTTTATTTCTCTTGATTGGAGTTGGAACTGTAACTATTATAACATCAGCGTTATTAATAATTTTTTGTCTATTTGTAAACTCAAGTTTTTTTGATTTTTGAAAGTCCTTTTTAACTATCTCCTTTGTTCTATCATAAGAATTTTTGAGCTCATTGATTCTCTGTTTTGAAATATCGAAACCTACCGTATTAAACTTTTTTCCAAACTCTATTGCCAATGGCAAGCCAACATAGCCAAGGCCAACTATACATATTTTAATTTTAAGAAGATCATTTTTTTTCATTTTTATTCCAAGGTAATGTTTTTTTGCATTCTATTTTATTTTTGGATGAGAAAGTATCTTTTGACTTAGGATTTCCATTCTATCATCCCATGTTATTTTCATTTTAGATTTATTAACTTTTAAAGCCATAGAAATAGACAATAAATCATTTTTAATAAAATTTATTATTTTTAGTCTGGCTTGTAAAGTATTCCCAAAGTCTATTGATATTCCACTATTGTATTTTAATACTTCATCAGAGTAACCGATAATATTTTCTTGTGTTATCACTGGTCTAGAGGCAAGAAGGTATTGATATAACTTTAATGGACTGCCTGGACTTAATCTATTATTACATACAGGAAGAAGGCACGCATCTGAGGATACTATTAAATTTTGACAACCCATTTCGTTAAGAGGAAATATATTAATGATATTATGATGAGGAGTTTCTGGGATTTTTCCACCGCCTATAACAATCTGTATATTGTCAAATTTCTTATCAAATTCATCTTGCAGGCTAACAAGATCTCCAATGTTATGCCACGATGAAACAGACCCCGTAAATGCAAGAATTACTTTATCTTGATCTAGACCTAGAGCAGATCTAGCCTCTTCCTTATTAAGTTTTGAATCAAGCAAAGTTGCCCCATTATATAATGTTATATCTTGTGAACTAGTAACTCCTCTGTGCGAATAGAAATTATGAAGGTTTGGATGGTTGTAAACTCTGAAGTCAGCAGATGCATCAATAAAAAACGAAGCTTTTTCATAAAGATATATTAAAAACTTCTTAAGTTTACTGCTTTTAATTACTTTATATTCACCAGGTGCGGCATGAACCTCTCTTAAGATAAGGTTGTTCGATGTTCTTTTTAAGATCATTGTTGCAAATATGCCAGCAACACCACGTGTGAAAAAAATATTTTTATTACTGCGTTTAAATATGGCAACAAAGCAGATATAAATCTCTACATATACAATAAAATATGCGATTGAAAGTATATTGTCATAAGCTGGTGAGAGCAGCTTAACATTAAAATGATTAGATAAAGATTTATATTTATTTCTAGAGCCCAATGACTTTCCGCCAGGTTTGTTTAGGCTAAAGGGGGTTATATAGAAAAATTTATGATTGTTACTATTCATTATGAACCCCTAATTCGTGAGAGATAGATACCAAAAATCATAAACCATAAAAATATAAGCTGAGTTACATTAAAAAATTGTCCAGCCATTCCGGCAACTAAAAATAAAATAAAAGTTATATTTATATATTTTGCATAAAAAATATCATTAGAGTTCATATTTGTTTTAAGAAACATACTGCTGAGTAGTATTATAAAATAAAGGAATATTATAGATGTTCCTAAATAGCCATAGCTTACTAACATCCAAAGAAATTGATTATCTGCAATGCCTATAGAATCTGTAACGCCAAAGCCTATAGATGGGCGAAGTAATAGAAAGTTCTCATAAATGAATGACCAAAGTTCTAGCCTGCCGTCAAATGAGGGTATAGAAGATAAATCTCCATAGATAAAGACTGAATTTATTAAAGCTCTGTAATGAAGAGGTAGGAATGACCAATTTTCAGGACCTAAAGAGATAAATTGTACAACTGTATATGTAAAGAAAATTATCGGTACTGACCATAACTTAAACTTCAAAAGAAAATACAATAAAAATAAAGTAGCCGTGCATATTAAGGTCGTTCTGCTTCCTGTCATAAAAATGCATATTAAAGTAAACAGGATTAGTATGCTCCTAAAAAAACGACTAATTTTAAGAATCTCCTTTGGACAAAAAATAAAATATGTGAGAGCAAGGTTAAAAAATAATCCTGCCCAGTTCGGATTAATAAATAGTCCAGATGAACGAAGTACGTATGCTGAAGACTCTG
>Ga0255753_1003913_pt1 | contig 15192 bp, 9 predicted proteins | sample 041ome_10_FD_179953 | JGI IMG/M metagenome (GOLD analysis project Ga0255753, IMG submission 179953) | Coastal salt marsh microbial communities from the Groves Creek Marsh, Skidaway Island, Georgia - 041412US metaG (version 2) | ecosystem: Environmental > Aquatic > Marine > Intertidal zone > Salt...
CAAAAAAAAACGCTTTCTCAATTTTTTTTCATCACCATCATTACTACACACATGCGATTGAGAGTTTTATTGTCGTCGTCGTTGTTCTTCGATTCTTTTAATATAACTCTCGTCGTCTCGGTACGCGAGTAGCGTTCGGGGAGGTCGCATCGTTTTGGTGAACGAGCGTTTCTTTTGTTCGTTTGTTGAGATGTCGTCGGAAAATCAACGACAAACGCGGAACGAGAGGGAGATTTTGAAGCTCGCGTCGGAGTGCTTGCTCGACGAGCGATTCGGGGACGCGCTGAAACTCACGACGTCGTTGTTGGTATCGTCGTCGGCGTCTTCTTCGGTATCGTCCTCGTTGGAGAAGAGGACGAAAAACAACGCGTTTCGAGTGTGCGCGAACGTCGCGCGCGCTCGAGCGCATTTGTGCTTGCGACAGTTCGCGGAGTGTTTGACCGCGTGTAACGAGATCTTGCGGTTGAAACCAAATTTGGCGGTGGCGAATTGGTTGAAGGCGAAAGCGTTGATTGGTTTGGGTGGCGTGTACGAGGCGAGGATTTATTTGTACAAGTGTCGCAGAAGTTTAAGTATTTCGTGTGCAAGGAATAAGCGCGAGAAGAAGAAGAACAAGAGAAGCGAAAACGACGAACTCGACGTGGAGATTGAAGCCATCGAGGAGACGTGCAAACACGCGCTGCCGGACGACCCCGACTTTCGCGTAGAGAAGTACGCGGGAGGTGGAACAGGAGAAGGTGATTCTCGAGGTTCGAGCAAGCGATGTTCGAAGAAAAATATCTCGGTTAAACACGGAAAGGGTAATAATAATAATGGAGTGGACGAGGAAGAAGATGAGGATGATGAAGAAGAAGGTGAGGAGATTTACTTGATCGAAGAGAAAACGGAAGATTTTAACGACAAAGAGAAGAGCGCCGAAAAGACAAAGTCCTCGATGACATCGTGGGCGGATGAAGTCGAACAGGAAGAGATGGACGAGGAATACAGAGATATCCGTTCAAAAGCTAAGCACGATGCGTTCATAGCCTCTATTCCGATGGTCTCGTTCGTACATTTGGCAATTGAAAACGACGACGCTAAAAAAGACTGCTTGGACTCTCTGAAAAAATACGGGTCGGTGCGCGTGGCAATGCCAGACGAAGCGTTTGACATTTCTCTCGGGGAAACGTTAGCAAAAGTTATCGAATGCTTCGAAAGTGAATATTACGAATGCGACGACGTTGATTTTTTCGCGCCAGCTTGGGAACTAAACGTTGAAGAAGAAAAAAGAGTCTCAGCGGAAGAGAAAGAGGAAGAAAAAGAAGAGGATTCGGTGGAGAAGACGGAGGGACACGCGTCGTACGCGAACATTACCAAGAAGAATACGCGAGCGAGAAGTAACGGTTTCAACGCCAAAGATTCGGAAACCGAAGACATAATGTTCCCACCCTTATGTTCAGACAGAGAGATAACGCGCGAATGGAACGAACCTCCGCTAGAAGAAGATTTTGGTCCTCGTTTAACGCGCCGGCGAGAAACGATATTTCCGACTGAAACTTTCGGCACCGCGGTGGCCGATGCGACGCAAATTCTCGAAATGGTCGCCGTGCGCGTCGTTAGATCTGTACTTCGACAGTGTTTCGCGGATATCCACGAGGAAAAACGTCAATTTCATTCGGTATTCAATAATCTCGAGGGTCCTTCGGAGGAGTTTCTCGAAAGTCAGCGCAAACGGAATAAAAACGCACTTGGCGAAAGTTTCATTTTGCGCGCGCAATCCGGCACGCTCATCGCCCGCGACGACGACAACGCAGACGATGCGGACGAACGCAACGGATCGAGCGCCGCGGGAAAATCACCCGACCAAAACCTTTTCCTCACTTGCGAGTGGCTCTTCGACGCATCCCTCGCTTCAAACTCACGCCAGAACACCAAGAAGTCGCGCGAACGACGAAAGAAACCGTCGCAAAAGTATTTCACCTCGAACGTGGAATTAGACGGACCGATCATCCATTTCACCGTCGGTCCCGCGTTTCGAAAGAAATACGCCAGCGTAAATTTGGCCGACCCGAAAGCGGAAGGAAATTGCAGCGCGTACAAAACCTCCAAAAGACTCGTGCGCTTCACGATTCGCGACGAAGATTTTATTTTTCGCGACCGCTAAATTTAGACGTTTTCTTTTTAAATACACAACACACACATTCCCCAATCACACACACGCGCGCAAAATCAAACGGTTCAACTTTTATGATCCAGTACTCGCCCGCCGTGCAAAGCGCGCAAAACGCATCGCTCGCGCTCTCGATCGACGACGATTTGTCCAAAATCAACGCGATTACGCGCAAAATAGATGCCATTTGCGCGCGAGATGGGTTGACTTTTTCTTCTTCTTCTTCTTCTTCAGCCGAGAAGAAGAAACGTCTTTTTTTAGGCGACCGCGCGATCAAAGAAACACCCTCGCCTTCGCTGCGATGCGTGGGTCAACAAACGCGCGATTGGCTCGCGAAGAGGAAAAAAGTCGTCAAGCGAACGCTGACGGACGCGAAGAGAGCGCAGTTGCAAGAACTGTTCTCTGCGTTAGATTCGGACGGCGGCGGCGAAGTAGAGTTTGAAGAGTTTGCTTTGGCGTGGAAAATGATGGCGGGAGATCGAGAGGAATCGGCGACGATTGCTCGAAGAGCTTTCAAAGAAATCGACGTCGATGGAAACGGTACGATGGACTTTGAAGAGTTTGCGAGGTTGATGTTGGATTTAGAAGATGGGAGAGGCGCGGTAACGTCCGCGGCGAACGATCCGACGTGTGGCGCGATGTTGGCGAGATCGGCGAGGTCCTTGAGAACGAGGAAGTTAGTGGATGAATTCATCGAGACGTTTAGTAAGAACGACGATAAATACAACGCGTGGTTTAACGAAGACGACAGAGAGAATAGTAACGATGCAAAAGGAAATGCTGAAAATGACGACAGAGAGGTGGAGAGGAACACGTGGACGACTCTATCCGAATCCGCCTCCTCGCGAAAACCGAGTTTCCTCCTTCTCGACGGCGGCGGCGGCGGCTCAAACTCCGAAGAATTTACGCGACCTCACCGGCGACGCAACAGCAGCATCGGCGTGGTCAAACGCAAAATGTCTCTCGCGGACATGTGCGCTCCGGAAGACTTGCTCCGGAAAATTCGAAACAACCGAGAGCACGAGCGCAGAAAAACGCAACACCAGCTGGACGTTTTAGAGCAGATGGAAAAGCAAAGACGCGAGACCGTCAAAGTGAACATGTTAGACCAAGAGTTGCACGAAATAGACGAGCTGCTCACCAAAGTCGTTCGCGTTGCGTCGCGTAGACGAGCTCCGTCGAGCGTTCGAGAAAAGTTCGCGATGTAGGCTCCGCGGTGCCGCAAATCGAATCTCCGTCCGTCCGTCGTCGTCCGTAGACGAGCTCTTCTCTCTTTCTATATTTTCCTCACAAAAAGACGCGCACACACTTACACACACACGCGCTCACATGTCGCGCGTCGCCTCCATCCCGACCTCCTCCCGCTACGAGACGACCACGTGCATTTGCACGAACGACTCGAAATCGTACCTCTCCATCGCCAGCGCGTTAAACGTCGTCCACATTTCCAAACGAAAAAGCCAACAACAACAACCCGATGGTGGAAGTGATTTCAAACCGTTTTCCCGAGTGCGCATCGAATCAAACGCGATAAAGATGGAATTCGCGCCTTCTGTCTTCGGGACTCTGTTCGCCTGTCTGACGAAACGAGGACACGTGGAAGTCTTCGTCGCGAAGGAAGTCGCGACGAGGCCGGACGCGGTGTTCGCGGAAGAGGAGGAGGAAGCGGAGGAAGATTTTGGCGGTGGTGGCGACGCGACGAGACACGACGAAGAGAAGGAGGAAGAGGAAGAAGAGGGGAAATTTTTACGCGCGCAGACGCTGCGACCGAAACGGTGGAAGAACAACGAGAGCGGCGCGGTGCTCTCGTACACGTCGTTTTCGTTCGCGCCGAGCGAACACGGGTTGTTGCTCGCGTGCGGGCGCTCGGATGGAGAGATTGATATCTACGCGCCGACGAGGGACGCGAGAGACGTGTGGGACCCGTCGTTGCCGAGAGCGACGATGCATTATCTAGAAAGTAGCAACATTAATAATGGTGGTGTCGATGAGGGTGTGAATGCGATGTACGATGAAAATCTGAACCCGTTGTTTGAGACGTGTCACGAGGTTGTCGCGGAAAGGTCTTTCAGCAGCCACGCAGAGGTAGTGGACATAGCGTGGCGGTTCGAGTCGCCGAACGCGCCTACCGTAGCGGCGGCGTTTAGTTTTAGCGACGGTGGGGCGTTTGAAATTCGGCGTTTCGTGTATGCGAGAAACTGTGACAAGTGGGTGGAGCAAGAGAATGCAGTGTACGCGTCGAGAGAAAGGTTATCCCACATGGACTGGAGTAAAGACGGTTCTCGAATGGTATTCGTCGAAGGCGGTCGCCGAGCGGTTGTGTTAGATACGAGCGGCGAATTCTCGCACGAAGACGAGAAACCTTCGAGAAGGAATTTAGGAAACTTTGAGTTTGAGAGTGACATAGAATCGGTTTCATTCAACGAGCTAGGGACGCACGTGGCGGTGACGACTGCGAGTGGGAAAGGAGAGGTTTTCATATACAAGGAGAGCTTGACGAAAAAAAGAACGTGGGAACCGATTGGAAAAGTCGTTTCGTAACGAAAACATTTTCATATACGCGTGTACTATATATTTATATTACATTTCATCGCACGCGGATTGTACGCACGTTAAAGCCTTCTTTGCTTCATCGATCGGATTCGTTTCTTGGTTCCCTGTCATGATCTCTTCGACTGCTTGCATCATCCTCTCGGCCGCTTCTTTCAATTTCTTCGCCTCGGACGCGAGCGCATCTGCATCAGAAGGAGGCATCGCTTCGCATATAATTTCATCCACCGCGCTTCGTATTTCCTTGCACTTCTTCTCGATTTCATTCAGCGCCGTAGCGTGCTCTTTTCTACTTTTGCTATTACTATTACTACTCGTACTAATCAACGGCACCACCAACGCTTTCAAAAACGCAAACGTGCACTCAATCGTCACCTTCGCCTTCTTCAAAACCTCTCTGTCCACATCTTTAATCTCCTCCCGAATGATCACATCCCCGAAGTCGTCCTCCACTTTCTCTCCGTCGCCTTTGCGTTCATCGTCATTCTCTACTTCTCCCTCTGACAACATCTCTTCGATCTCCCGCTTCGCGTCTTTAATAAATCGACAGTGCGTCATCAACGCTTTCCCGACCGCATCTTTCCCATCTCGAGGTAACTTCTCCACCGATTTACACTGCTCCCAAACGCTCGCGGTCAAACTTCTCACCGTATCTTTCTTCGCGCCAACCGCGTCGATTAAACTCGCGCTCGCTTTCAACACCGATTCGCCAATCGTTTTCACTTGTTTCGCGTAACACTCGCCTTCGCTTTTACTCGCGCGCGTCAAAGCCGCGTTCACGTACGCCGTGAACGCGATCAAAGACACGTGAAAAGCATCCAGCGCGGAATTCGCGACGTCCGGTTTTATTTCCTCGTCGGCGGATTCTTCCTTCGATTGATTGGCAAAGAGTAAACCGATTTTCGTCGACTCGTGCTCTACGACAGCGGCGGCGGACGCGATGCGCGCTTTGTCGTCGCGAACGTTTTGCTCCTCTTTTAAAACTTCTCCTTCGTCGTCGTCGTCGCTCGAGGACGATAGCATCGCGCGATCGAAGATGGTGGATTCTTTGCGAATGGACTCGGAGAGCGCTTGGCATCGCTCCCGCAGCGACGACGACGACATTTTTGTTTTATGTGCCTCTCGATTTGAATTTGCGTGCGCTTGAAGTGTGAAGATGTGAAGAAGCGCGTACGCGAACGCGATGGATGCTACGCGACGAGCGGCGAGTGGTACACTCTACGAACAACAAAAGTTCGATAAAATGACACACGTGATGAATAGTTAGTTTCTTAAATGCTACGTATACATTAAATGGTATAATTGGTCAAATTTCGGTCTTGCGCTCCGCCGGCGCCTCCCAGTTTCGCTTTCTTATTAGCGTTCTGCTGCGGCGGCGGATGTAAAGGCTTGAGCGCCTCGGCGCCGAACCGTTCCATCCTCGCTCTCTTCTTCGCCTCTCGTTCAGCTTCGATTTGTTTCTTCTCCTCCGCGGACTTTTGAACCACCGCCGGCGCCGCTGGTTTCGCTTCGGGTTGTTCCGGAAGGCCAAACTTTGCCGCGGCGCCGCACTCTCGCACTCGTCGCTTCTCCGCGTCGGAGAGAATGAACGGGCCGTTGAACTTCGCCGCGCGTTGCGCTCTCTCCTCGAGCGTCTCGATGAACTGTCTGTTCTCCTCCGCTTTCTTCGCCTGCCTCTTCGCCTCTCGAGCCTCGTACTCTGCTTTCTGTTTCGCTTTAAACTCCTCTCGCTTTTTCTTTTTCAGCTCGTCTTTTTGTTCCTTGGTCAGTTCGCCTTCTTCTTTAGCGTCGTTGTTGTTCTTCTTGTTACCGCCGGCCTTCGCGTTCGCCGCCGCGGCGTTTGGTTTCTTTTCTTCTTTCGGGGCAGCCGCAGCGGCTGGTGCCGCCGTTTCCACGGGCGCGCTCTCAGGCTCCGGCGTTGCCTCTTTTTCTGGAACTTCTTCTTCCTCGGCCGGCGTTTCCTCCTCCGCGGGCGCTTCCTCGCCTCCTCCTCCAGACTCGAGGAGCGATTCTTCCAAACGTGCCAACAAAACTGCTTTCAAACCGCTCGAGTCCAATCCTTTCGCCTCTAAAGCGTCGCGCAGTTCCTGTCGTCGAAAAAAATGGAAAAGAAGAAAATGTGGTCAGCGTTACGTCGAGGACGAGCCGTGCAAGCCAGAGAGAGAATTAAGGAGAGAGAGGGAGAGAGAGGTGAAGGCGAACCGCGCGCGCGCTCGTGAATCGACGAGACGATTCAATTCAAAATTTGGAAAGAATTTTCATTCGAATTCCCGGGAGAGAGAGAGAGGAGAGCGCGCGCTCGCGTTCCCTTCGTTTAGCGTTTTGGAGCGTTTTTGAACGCGTCGAGTGGTGTTTTGCTTCTCTCACCTGCACTTTCATCTTTTTGTAATCATCCATGGACGACATGATTAGGTATGAACACCGTGTAAATACGTTTCGAGAGTGAGGAATTGGTTTGGGAGTGAATTTACTCCAATTTGTAACTAATTTGAGGTTTCAATTCTTCCGAGCGGCTGTGAGTGCTCCGCGGACAACGACAAACGCGTCAACTAACTAACTAACTAACTAACTACTCTTATCATCATTTCTTTTTCTTCATCCTCTTTCTATCAATCTTCCGAACGATGTTTGGTAAATCGCTCGTGATTCTCTCCTCGAGCGCGTCGCCGTGACCGGTGACAACCGTCAACACGTCTCTGATCATATCTACGTTGCCCATGATGTTTACGTGTTCGCCTTCGGTGACGCCTTGAAAACCACCTTCAATGAGCGTTTTCTGTAAATGCTGGTATTCGCGGATTTTGATTGGTATCGCGGACGGGTTTTTGGACTTTGTGCGCCACGGAGAGGCGCAGGCGTAGCCTAACGAGACGAGCGGGATGGAGCCGTCGCCGTCGACGGAGAGCGTCCCTTTTTGCCATTCTAGCTGAGAAGGATCGGATTCGACGTCGAGTTTGTATTGTTTGGCGACTACGGAGGCGTTTGCAGTGAGTGACGTCGATGCAGTGCGTTGATGAGTTTGCTTGTTTCCATCTTCGCCACCGTGGTGATGTTCGCCCAAACCATCTTTCGTGTACCGATACGAACGCTCGGTGGATTTGCCGACGCCGTAGAAACAGAACATTTTCATTTTCGGAGCGTTCGGTAGTTTCGAATGCAAAGGGTGTCCGAACCATTTATCTTTCATTCGCTTCTTAAGCGACGTTTCTGCGTTCGCCGGCGTCGTTTGTTTCGCCAAATCGTGGAGAAAGTGTAAAGAATTTTCCATCGTCAACCCGGTGAGCGTCGCGGACGCTTCGCGCTGTTTCTTTGTTTGCCATTTTTTCCTCTCGCGATTTTCAAATTCGCGTATGGTTAGAAAGTTTGCATCGGCGATATCGGCGGATAACGGAGTCTCGTCAATCACTTCCTCCGGGTCGCCATTGTTCGCCGACGACGCTACTATTTCGGAACCGCCCCAAACCTCGTCCCCGCCTATGGGCAACATCGACCACAAACTCGACCAACTCCGAAAGACTAACGTGATTTCTTCCAACGACCCTATGAGTTTCTCCACGAACGTACTAATCATGGGACCAAGCGTCATTTCGAGTTCGTTTAATACCGCGGTATCGCGCATTTCGCCCGAAAGTAACGCGGAGACCGATTTCGGCATTCCCAAAGTTGGTCCGGCGATGTTCACGTACGCCGCGATGTTATCGTTCACCCAGGTCGAGCCTCCTTTGCCTCCCTTTGAGGATTCCACCCACTCTAAAAAATATCGCGATAACGTGTCGCCGTATGAATGCGCCAACAACGCGATTTTCTCCCCTCCAGGATTCGTTTCTCGCATGCCTTCGATTTGCTTTTTTAATTTTGTAAAGTAGCCGTCGCGTTTCTCCAACTGCTCCGGGCTCAGTCGCCAATCGTACGAATGCGCGTGAATGTTACTCCCAGTGTATCCAATCTCACCCAACGCTTCAATCATTCGTCCCCAGACGAAGTAACCTGGCATGAACCAATCGACGGAATCGATTCCCGTCACCGGTCGCAAAACGATACCGTCTGGGTCTCCTCCGCTTTTCGCGTCCAATCCCATGTGTTCCAACCAACACGTCCTGTTATAAAAAAACGCCTTCGCCATCGCCGGCGTCCCCCACATCCTCTGTCTGAATTGCGTTCTCTTCGATATGCAGCTTTTCGATTTCCAAAGTTCCAAACCGGTGTTCACGAAACCCGGCACTATCACCACCGGATGCTTCGGCGCCGCGTCCAACTCCTCCGCGACTTGCCTCGCGACCATCAAATGTTCCGTCGCGTTATAATACAAATCCGAGTTCAAAATATCTGGATTCAACGCCGGCAAGAGGCTCAAAAACGTCTCGTTCACCCACGAGGGAAGACCAAACACCTCCACCGCTTTATCTCGCACCGCGTCCGGAACGATGACCAATCGAAGATACGAGCCCAACGCACAGAAAAGCGCAGACACGAACATCGCGCGCCACGAGATGAAAAAACCAACTCTCGATATTCTCTTTGGCCGCAACACACCATCAGCGCGTCCTCTCGCGTTCTCCTTCTTCGCGTGTTCCAAAGCCAGCGACCATCTCGCGCTCGTTTTGTTCAACTTCGCGCGTTGTCGAGTGTTATTCTTTTCCGTCGGTAACGGTAATGCGTCATCTTCACTTTTTCTTCTTCTTCTTCTTCTCAAAACGTCGACGACGGGAAGAGGAACAACGGGAGAAATATCAGCGGTCGGAGTTCTCGCGTAGCTCTTCCGTCTCGTTTCGAGCGAAGGAGAAGAAGCGATTTTGAGCTCTTTCTCCTCCTTTCTTCCCATCATCAAACGTGTTCTCTTCTTCTCTTTGAGAACTTTTCATCAGACGAGAACAGAAAAAAACTTTCGACGACAAAATTTTTTTACCAAAACCCTAAACTTCTGAATTTTGTCAGGTTTTTTTTTCGCATTTTTTTTTTACTCTCGACTCGGACACAAAAAGCGCTCAGAACTAAACTCGAGACGTTGTTACTTTTGCACGCGAAAATGTCTTCTGGCTTTTTGAGCGCCTCTTTGTCGTCGTCGTCGTCGTCGACGACGACGACGAAAAGTACTTTTCTGTCCCCTCTCGGCGGCGGCGGGCGAAAACTACTCGTCGCGTCGAGGAGTCAACAAAATCAACGGAGAAAAGTGCAGCATCAGATAACGGCGATGGGGAAGAAATCGGCGAGGAAAGGGAAAAGCGCCGCACCGCCACCGCCACCGTCGGGTGGTGGTTCTGGGGGTGGAGGTGGTGGTGGTGGAGGAGGAGACGCGAAACCAGCCGGGGCGGCGGCGAAGAGACAAAATCAATCCATGAAATCGGGAGGCTCTAAAAACGTGTCCGAAGGTTCCGCCTACCAAACCGAAACGAGGAAAATTATCCTCTCGTTGAATAAAGTGAGAAAAGTCACGCCGCAAGGGAAAGAGTTGATTAAAAACATCAACCTGGGGATGTATTTAGGCGCAAAGATTGGTATTTTGGGCGCCAACGGCGCGGGTAAATCGACGCTGATGAAGATTTTAGCCGGGAAAGACACCGCGTTCGATGGGGACATTTATTTGGACGACGGCATAAAAATCGGGTACTTGCCGCAGGAGCCCGAGTTGGACGCCGGGGAAACCGTCGGGGAGAACGTGGACGCCGGAGTCGCGGCGATTAAGGCAGAAATTGCAGAGTTTGAGCAAATTTCCGTGGATATGGCGAATCCGGACGCGGATATCGATAAATTGATGAAACGAATGACTCAATTGCAAGATAAATTGGACGCGAGCAACGCGTGGGAAATCGATCGAACCGTCGACCGCGCGATGGATGCGTTGAGAGTGCCGCCGAGAGAGGCGCTCGTGAAAAACTTATCCGGAGGTGAACGAAGACGCGTGGCTATTTGTCGCTTATTGCTCGCCGATCCAGATATTTTGTTGTTGGACGAACCGACGAACCACTTGGACGCGCAATCCGTCGCTTGGTTGGAACAGTTTTTGGCGCAGTTTCGCGGAACCGTCGTTGCGATTACTCACGACCGATACTTTCTCGATAACGTTGCCGGTTGGATTTTGGAGTTGGACCGCGGTGAAGGCATTCCGTTCGAAGGCAACTACACCAGCTGGTTAGAATCGAAAGCGAACAGATTAGACATGGAGGATAAGAAAGCCTCGAGCATGGATAAAGCGTTGAAACAGGAGTTGGAGTGGGTGCGTAAGAACGCAAAAGGACAACAGAAAAAAGGGAAAGCGCGTTTGCGAGCGTACGAAGAGTTGTGCGCGGCTTCTGCGGAATATACCAAGCGCGAAGGGATGGATTCTATCACTATTCCAACGGCGCCTCGTTTAGGTGACGTCGTTTTGACGTGCGAAGGTATAACTAAAGGTTTCGACACGAGAGGGTTACTCATCGACAACTTCTCCGCGACTATTCCACCTGGATCGATCGTCGGTATCGTCGGTGGTAACGGCGCTGGTAAAACTACGCTCTTCAGAATGATCGTTGGCGAAGACCAACCCGACGCCGGCTCGTGCAAGGTTGGCGAAACGGTGAAACTGATGTACGTGGATCAATCTCGCGACTCGCTAGACCCATCGAAATCCGTCTTTGAGGAACTCACCGGCGGTGCAGACGAGGTTAACTTAGGCGGTAAAACCGTCAACTCCCGAGCGTATTGCTCTTGGTACAACTTCAAATCATCAGACCAACAGAAAAAAGTCGGTGATCTCTCCGGCGGCGAACGCAACCGTCTTCAGCTCGCCCGCGTGTTGACCTCCGGCGGCAACTGCCTCTTACTGGACGAACCGACCAACGACTTGGACGTCGCCACTTTGCGCGCTTTAGAAGAAGCCTTGCTCTCCTGGAACGGCTGCGCCTTCGTCATCTCCCACGACCGATGGTTCCTGAACAAAATCGCCACGCACATCATCGCTTTCGAAGGCGATTCGCAAGTCACCTTTTACCAAGGCAGTTACGACGAGTACGAGGCGCACCGCATCGAGCGCATGGGAGGCGAAGCGCCGAAACCGTTGAAGTACAGGCCTCTGGTCAACGCGTGAGAGACGAGACGCTTCGTTCGGGAGATAGATGAATACAAGAAGAAGAAGAAGAAGAAGAAGAAGAGAGAGAGAGAGAGAAAGTCTGTTTATGTAATACAATAATACGGTACTAAAACGTCATTATATATATTTTCGAGAAGGCTGTCGTTGCTTCGAGGTCTTCCTCTTGGCGACCGACCCCCTTTTTGCGCCTTTTCAATTTTTTTTTTTTCACCTCTTTTCGATTTTTGCCGCCACCCGCACTTCTCCACATTTCAGCACTTAGTAAGCGTCTTTGAATAAAGAAATCAAACATGTCTCGCGTTAAGATTGTGAAAGAGGCCGGCGCCAAGCCGACCGATTTTGAAAACACGGTCGCCAAGGTACGTTTACTGCGATGCACGCGTAGAGTCGGTCGAAGGAATTTCGCGCGCGTTGGGTACTGTCGTCGCGCGGAAATCGGCATTTTGTTTTTTCTTCGGGGCTTTACGGGGCCCGCGAGGAACTACTAAAATGGGGCTCGACGGGATTTTTTTTGTTGCTCGAGATGAGGGCACGGGAAGCGATGGATTCATTCAATGCGAGATAATTCGCGTCTCGCGATGATTGTTTCGCGCGAAGAATGTTTCTTCGTGGAGTTTTATCGGTCGCGAGGGTGTTCTTTCGCGCGCGAAAGGGTGTCGTTTTTGGTCCTAAATCGAGAGAGCAACCAAGTCGCGACCTAAATGCTCACCTTTTTCTTCTTCTTCTTCTTCTTCTCCATCAATTAAACAGGCCATTCAAGATTTAGAGAACACGAACCAAGAGTTAAAAGCGGACCTCGAAAACCTCTTCATTTGCGGCGCGTCGGAAGTTGCGATTGCGAACCGCACCGCCGTTGTCATTCACGTCCCGTACAGATACTTGAAGTCTTTCCACAAGATCCAACAAAGATTGGTGAGAGAGTTGGAAAAGAAGTTCTCTAACAAGGACGTCGTTTTCGTCGGTAACAGAAGAATTCGCCCGGTGCCGAGAGCGAACTTTGCGCGAGCGAGACCGCGTTCTAGAACGTTGACCGCCGTGCACGCCAGTTTGCTCGAGGATTTGGTGTACCCGACGGAGATTGTGGGGAAGAGACAAAGATACCGATTGGATGGTTCTAAGTTGTTGAAGGTGTATTTGGACCCGTCCAAGAAGACAGAGACGGAGTACAAGTTGGAAACGTTTGCTGGGGTGTATAAGAAGTTAACAGGCAAAGAAGTGTCCTTCGAATTCCCGGCGCAACAGGCGTAAGAATGAGAGGGAGAGTTTATTAGTAGCGATTAATAATTATAAAAGTACTAGCATATTATTCAGAAACTTTTGGCGAACGTACATTCACCGCGCACGTGTTCATCGTTGTTTATGTGTTCCACGCATCCGAGTGGTATTGTACCTTTTGTTATATTTTGTATTAGTCGCTCTCTATTTCAATTTCATCTGCTATATATATCAAAGTGTCTCTTTTATTTGCTGTTCATTTGCTCGCTCTTTAATCTTCGAAGTTGTAATCTCACCTCCGAATCCGTTTTAGCTAAAATTCTTCTCTCCGAAACTCTAACTCTCGCCGCGCACACCGATCGCATGGAACTCTTGATCGCCGTGCTCGCATCTCCGATCCACATGCTCGCCTCGGGCATCTCCGGCATTCTTCCCAACGCTAAACCTTTATCTTTCTCCACGGTGTTCGGGTACCTATCCAACGCGTCTCTGGTCACATCCGCCAGCATCTCACGAACGGCAATTTCACCTTGGACGCCGCCTAAGACCGCTCCTCTTTTACCTTTCGATTTAAAGACGTTTTTAGACGCTAATAACCCTCTGGCCAAATCGACGCCGTTTCGCAAGGATTTCGGCGCTTGGATATCCACGAATGCCGCGCGACACAACTCGTCCACTTTCGACGGGTCTTCCGGCGTGCACATGGCAAAAGATGCGTACTGCAATAATTGTCTCGGATACCCGTTCAATCGCAAAGGAAAGGTCTCAAACGCTTGAATGTTTTGGCTCGCTAACGCGTTCACTTTAGCACTCGCGAATGGATCCTCCTCGTCGATTTGTAAATTCAACGCGTATTCGTCGTCTGGATTATCGCCAACTGCCGGCGCAAAACCATACGAAATCAACAATTCCGACGACGGTCTTTGGCCGTAACTCGCCCACACTTGTTCTCCGGGTTCATAACTTCTATCTGTCGTCAAACACACTTTACTCGAACCTCGATCTAAATCGATGAACGCCTCGCAACCGGGTTGGTGATTCAACATATCCGCCCACGGCACCAACGCTAAGTTTCCTCCTAAGCTCTCCAACCGAATCAAACGACTAAACAAGATATCAAACGCCCACTGTAAAGTCTTCTCGTTCAACTCCGGGAAGTTGGCTCGGATTTCAGTAATCGCCGCCGCCACGCTCGCTCTTCGTTCCAACGCCGAAAACAAACTCGGCGACCCAGCCAACAACGTCCTCACGTCCGATTCCGGCCACTCTAACACCGACCCGGTACTTCTCGGCAACGCCTTCACGTACGTCGCGAACCTATATTTGGACGAATTCTCTTGGCTCAAACTCTGCGCCGTCTCCGCTAAAAACGTCGCCAATATCGACCACTCTTGCAACTCGGACAGTTTTTTCTTCTCCAACAAAGACTCTTTCAGAGCGACTTCGACGGTGATAATCGCATCTCGCGGAATCTCCAAAACTTTTTCCCCGCGTTTGATCGGTTCCGTCGCGACTAAACCTCTCCCTTCCTCTTTGAAGTACTCCAGCTTCATCTTTTGCTTCGGAAGTCTCATCGCCTCGGTGAGCCATTGATCTAACTCTTCCTTGGAACACGAGCCGATTTCTTTCGGAAGGTCTTTCAGTAAATCTTTACTCGTCGACGTCGTCGTCGAAGAAACCGTCGTCTCTTCCGTCGTCGACGCCGCTTTCGCCGCCGTCGACGTCGCCGCGCGTCTCGCGGTGACGAAGAAATTACCACCGCGCGTCGTCGTCGAAATCGAATCGCTGCTGCTGCTTCGCGATGTTGGTGATGATGTGCGCATCGGCATCGAATGTCTTCCCGAGGAGGACACGCCGCGAGACGCCGCCATCGCGCGCCGAGACGCGAACGTCAGAGAAGAACAACAACAACTTCCCGTCGCCGTTGACATTTTTTTATTAATAGTACCGCGCTGTTGTGTGCTTGTTCGGGGATACGCTTCTTTACTGTGTACGTTTTGTGTATATCTTGAGAGATTACTCAGGCAGGAGCACCTCACGCAGTAAACGCAAAACGCAAAAAAAATGGCGCGAAAGCGTGTGCGATGTGAATCTCTCCTTCGTTTAGCTGTACGCAAGCGTGGTGCGAGTTCCTCGTCGTTTTGGTCTTTTCCTGACCGCGAATTTTTTTTTTTTTTTTGCTTTTTTCTTTTTGGCCGTGGGTTTTTTCCTT
>Ga0255753_1003917_pt1 | contig 15180 bp, 14 predicted proteins | sample 041ome_10_FD_179953 | JGI IMG/M metagenome (GOLD analysis project Ga0255753, IMG submission 179953) | Coastal salt marsh microbial communities from the Groves Creek Marsh, Skidaway Island, Georgia - 041412US metaG (version 2) | ecosystem: Environmental > Aquatic > Marine > Intertidal zone > Salt...
GTGACATCGCCAGTGCCTGCCTGATGATTGCACAGCACTTGCAGGAAGACCCCTCAAAATCTGGAACCTATCACTACAGCGGTGCACCAAGCGTCAGCTGGGCAGACTTCGCATCTGAAATCTTTGCACAGGCTGCCCGCTCAGTAAATGTGATCCCGATCCAAACCACTGAGTACCCAACACCTGCCAAACGCCCATTGAATTCTCGCATGGATTGTAGAACGACTTTGAGTACATTCGGCGTAAAGCAGCCCGATTGGCGCATAGGATTAATCGAGATACTAAAAGAGTTAGAGGTGACCGCATGACGGAGCGTAAGGGTATCATTCTAGCCGGAGGATCTGGAACGCGACTCTATCCGCTGACTATTGCGGTTTCCAAGCAATTACTGCCAATTTACGATAAGCCGATGATTTTTTATCCGCTGACAGTTCTCATGCTGGCAGGTATCCGCGATATTTTGGTCATTACTACGCCAGAAGATCAGGAACAATTTCGACGCCTGCTGGGTGATGGCGGGCAATGGGGCATTAACTTACATTATAAAATACAGCCCAGCCCAGAGGGATTGGCGCAGGCGTTTATTCTTGCTGAAGATTTTTTGGCCGGCGCACCTTCCGCAATGGTACTTGGCGACAATATTTTTTTTGGCCACGGCCTGTCCAAGCTTTTGGCCGAGGCAGAATCGCAAACATCAGGGGCAACAGTATTTAGCTATCACGTCTCAGACCCAGAACGCTACGGCGTGGTGGATTTTAATTTAGATGGAACAGTAAAGGCTATCATCGAAAAGCCAGAAGTTCCGCCGTCCAATTATGCGGTGACCGGACTGTACTTTGTTGATGAAACTGCACCTGAGCGCGCCAAGTCAGTCAAACCCTCTGCGCGCGGCGAATTAGAAATTACCGCGTTACTTGAAGCTTACTTACGAGACGGCGACCTACATGTTGAAAAAATGGGCCGTGGATATGCCTGGCTCGACACAGGCACACACGCCTCTTTGCTAGATGCCAGCAACTTTGTGCGCACCCTGACAGAGCGACAAGGTCTGCAGGTTGGATCTCCTAGTGAGGTCGCATACCAAAGCAAATGGATCACAAAAGAACAGATTGCCAGCGCCTCTGAAAAGTTTTGGGACGATCGCCTATGGACATTATCTTAGGCAAAAATTTTAGTAAAACTTCTTTATTCATAATTAATGAGGCCTCATCACGTCCTAAACACGAGACCATCCGTACCTAGAACCTTATTAAAAAGTCAAAACTAGTGGTACTGAGAAATGGGGCTAGACACTTTTAGTCTTGAACAGCCAAAATATTCCGAACCAGGAAAAAATATTTTCAAAAATTACTTGTTAAATTTTCTTTTTATCGCGTCCGAAAACTCTTCCTAACCCACCCATAACGTTTAGTTATAGCTGCCGGTAGCAGGCTCTACCGGAACGGGTTTCGCACCAAAACTACTAACAGCTAACCATGTCGCGATAAAAGTGTTCGAAGGCACAATAACTTCATCGCCCGGTTCCAATCCGATCGACCACAAGCAAGCGCATAATGCATCATAGCCATTTCCTACTCCAACACATTCCGTGGAGCCGCAGTATTTGGCAAATGTTTTCTCGAACAAGTTGCACTCATTTCCCCTAATATATGTACCACCTGTTAAAACTCTATCAAATTCGTTAATCAACGATGAATGCATGGTATTATTAATCTCATGCAAATATTGGCAAGAGCTCCTTAGGCATTGCCTTTGTCGCAGGCAAAAAACGCGTGCCAAAACCTGCGACAGGGAAAACGGCTTTTCTAATTTTTGTGTTCATTACTTAATCAAGTCTTCTTTTTTTGCGGCGTCGGATAATTCAGCCGACTAAACATTACCTTAAAACATCGGGGCGTATAAAGCACTGGCATTGTTTGATTTGTGTTGCACTACACTTCGGCGACCAATATTTATTTAAGCTCTCGCAGGAGCGTGCGGTTTTCATCCATTGCCTCTTCGGCTGCGTCTAGAGCCTCGCGCAGAGCGGGATCATGCGCGTGAACTTTCAAGCTATTATCATCCGAAAGCCTTTTTAAAACCTGCACACCATTCTCAGAAATGACATAGCGAACACTATCACCCGCCTTAACGCCGAGCGCATCTCGCACGGGCTTCGGCAGGGTCGTTGAACCGTTTGCAAAAATCTTTGACTGATACAGCTGCGTCATGTGTTGTTATTCATAATGCGTCCAAAGCCGCAATATTTTCACGGCCTTTTCTGCTTCCAAAACCTGATAGACAAGACGGTGTTGAATATTGATACGTCTTGAATACGCCCCACTCAAATCGCCAACGAGCTTTTCGAAGGGTGGCGGGTTTTTCCAAGGGTCTTTTTCGAGTATTGCCAATAGCGCTTGCGCCTTGGCTTTGAGGCCAGAGGACGCGAGTTTTTTCGCATCTTTCTGGGCCTGCTTTGTGTAGTGAAGCGTCCAAGTCACCACTCTAGCTCAGTTGATGTCTCGTCGAGGTTTTCCTGCATGCCCTCTATGATAGACTCGCGCATGCCAGGGACAGAAAGCAGATACAATGTCTCGTTGATCGCGGTCCAATCGTCTTCTGCAAGGAGCACAGCGTTTCCACGTTTACCGGTAATGACAACCGGCTCGTGGCTCACAGATGCATCATCGATCAATTTATACAGATTGGCCCGCGCCTCAGTTACATTCACTGTTGTCATAACAATACCCCTTTTGCAGAAGCGTACGCTAAAGCGTACTCTTTGTCAATCACTGTGCTACTCACCTTCATCCACATTTTTAAATTCGAGTTACCCATAACCTTAAATTATCGTTCAACGTAAATGACATCCGGATCTTTGCCCTCAAGGTAACATTGGTATATTTTCCGGTAGGAGTTTTCCAGATCAGCCGTAAACTTATCCATATCGAAAAGTTCTGAAGTAATACGTTTTAGAGTAAGTTTTAAGCGGATAGCAGCGAGCTTCTTAGGGTCTTTAGCTAAACTTAACGCAAGCCTTTCGTACTCGTCCGAAGTGCTTGTGATGAGTTCAGGCAATTCGATTGATTTAAGTAAGCTCGAAGCCATTCGAGCAGTATAACCAACACCTGCCTTTGTAATCAGCGGCACTCCCGCCCAAAGAACGTTACTCGCCGTCGCCCCCGCGTTATAATTAAACGTATCTAAATATAAATCTGCATGCGTTAATTGATTCTTGTATTCGTGAAATCCTACGCTTTGAGTGAAAATAAGCCTCTCATGAGAAATTCCACGATTATCAGCCTGTTTAATCAAATTTTCTTTTGCTATTTCATTCGGTGCGTACAACCAAAGAATACTAGCTTCAACACCATGCAACAAACGCATCCAAATATCAAATTCTACCGATGTAATTTTGTATGAATTATTTATTGCGCAAAATATAAATGCATCGTCCGGAAGGCCCAACTGCTTCTTAGAAGGTGCCTCTCCTAGAAAAAGTGTATTGTCCTGCGCCTGATAATGGCTGGGAAGATAAATAGGTTTCTCTGAATAGTACTTCTGGCTTTCAGATGGAACCAAGTTTTCGTCGACGATGATATAGTCAATAAAATTTGAGCCCATAGACCCTGGGTAACCCAGATAACTTACTTGTAACGGCGCCGCCCTATGGGCGAAAATTTGTGGCCGGCCAGATGTAGTGAAGCCTGTTAAATCAATGGCTATGTCAATCCCGTCACGCCTCGCAAGACTTGCTATCTCAAACTCACTTAAACCCGAAACGTCCTTAAAGTTATTGAGTGCTTTTGAAATTTGATCATACTGATAGTCTCTGACGTGGCCATAAGAGTATTCATAGATTTCAAATTCACTTTTAGAGTGATTTTTTAATATTCCTGAAATTAAAAGCGAAACAGGGTGTGAATGAAAATCACTGGAAAAGTAACCTATTTTAATTTTATTTCGCTTAACTAACGGCATCACAAAATTTGGCAACTTCCCTGGCATAAGTTTAGCCGCGCACCACCGCTCTGCGCGAATTTTATGCCGACACGGCGCATCCTCCAATGCCAATAAAGCAAAAGGCTCTATCACACCATTTGTTGTTCCGATCGAAGGAAGTTTGGACCTTAGCTTTTCGATTTCATCCCAATTACACGTTAAAGCACATAGATGTAATTTGCTGGACAATGCGCAACCATCGTCAGGATCTAGTCTCAATGCCTTATCGTAGTAGCGTAGAGATGCCTTGTAGTAATCACCTCCCATTTTTTGAAAAATAACTCCAATATTATAAAGTGCCTCAAAGCTATTAGGTCTTATTTTGACCGCCCGTTTAAAACACTTTAGAGCCGTACTATAATACCGCTGATCCATTCTTATAAAGCCAAGTTGAAAAAAACAATTGAATGAGTTAGGGTTTAATTGAGATGCAATTTTATATTTTTTTACTGCGCCGATAGTATCACCAATGGCGTACAAACAGGCGCCCAACCCTTCCCAAGCTTCAAAACAAGAGGGCGAAATTTTGGATGCCTTTTCAAAGTTTTTTTCTGCTTCAGAGAAATTTTGTGATTTGATATGGATTTGTCCCATCAACAATAGTGCCTGAACACAGTCCGGCTGTCGCTCCAATATACCATTACATTTTTGTGCTGCACCTAAATGGTCGCTTAATCCCAGCATCACGCCTGCAATATTAAGGTTTGATAAAGTATGGTGGGGATCGATTTCGATAGCCCGCTCAAATACAACCAAAGCATCTTGTTGGTTGTTATTTTCCCAATGCAATTTACCGATTCTATTTAATATGCCGACATCGTCCGAGTTAATAGAAAACGACCTTTCATAAAAATCAATTGCACCATTAATATTTCCAACTAATTCGTACGCTTTCGCCAATGAATAAAGATAGCGTTCAAAAGTGATATTATTGTTTAACGCTTCTTCTAAATAATCAATCGCAGTCTTTGCGGCGTTATGCTTTAAAAGTAGGTCAACAAGAATTAACCTTGCTTCAACATCGTCAGGTTTTAAATCAATAGCTTTTTTAAAATATTTAATGGCTTCGTTTTCGTTTTCTTTCATTAAATTTAAATGCCCAAGCATCATAAAACCCAAGTACCAATTGGGACTTAATTCAACAACATTTTGATAAGCATTCATCGAGGAATTAATATCATTTGCTTTCAAAAAACATTGCCCCAGATAATGGTTTAGTTTGCTGGACGCGGGAAATTCTTCTAGCAGGATGTCACAAACATCTATTGCAGCTTTTATCTGACTCGAGCCAATTAATTTTTCAATTTCCAAGAAATCTTTTCGTGAAGGTTCCCAATCTAGAGATGTTATATAGTCATCGATTTTGAGCATGGATGGGTGCCATAACCCATTTTCTCTTGTTTTAATTAATAATGTTTTTGCATCGGAAATTCTTTCCAACTTAACCAAGACATCTATATACGTAGCCCAATATAAACTCACATTTGGACTGGCATCTAAACAAATTTTTAAATGGTCCAGAGCACCCTCCAGGTTGCCTTGCAAGGTTAATAACAATGCTATGTTATGATTTGCCTCCGGGTGATTTGGCTGCTCCAGACAAATTTGCCTATAATCACTTTCGGCAGATAAAAGGTCACCGGCTTTATGCAGGGCAATACCTCGAGATAAAAGGTCTTCTAAAGTCAAATTTTTTAAAGTACCATCCAAGACGGTTCTCCCAAATTACAGTTAGGCTTAGGGCAGTGGGAGCAATTTTCATGCCGAAGTACATCTGGGAGTTTTTGGAAAACGGATACATATCGCGGTCCAAGCAAAGCCATACAATTCTAACTATTTCGCAGAAACGCTTCGTGCAGGACTACACATCCACCCTCTCCATCTTAAATTTAGTAAAATGAAAGCACCGCTACGTATTATCCAATAGCGCCTAAAAGTAGCTTAGCTTTAGCTGGCCCATCTACACTGAACTTGCGGCGACCAAGGCGTCTTGGAACAATTTCGACAGATCACCCATATCAACGATATGACAGTACTTGATGTTTCGAACATTATTCATCTCTACGAAAGTATGCCACACATGACGGCTCAGAAAACATCTTTACAAGCCAATTTTTAGCCCTGTAGAGAGCGATTTTAGTTAGCTATTTGCAACCAGAAGCTTTAAGCTGATTTCTAAGAAAAACCTTAACTTTAAACAATGGTATCAAAGCATCACGAATCTATACAACAAAATTCGGCCGATCGAATTTCCTCACATTAGTGATGAGCGGGGCAACATAGGGTTTGTGGAAGGTGGGCATCATATTCCCTTCGATATTGCTCGTGTATATTATCTCTTCGATGTCCCAGCGAACGCCAAGCGAGGTGGGCATGCCCATAAGAAATTAGAGCGGGTAATCTTCGCTTTATCAGGCAGTTTTCGAATAATCATCGATGACGGAAAACAAAAACAAGAATACTGGCTAAAAGATCCACGCAGGGGCCTATATATCAATCAGCTTGTTTGGACAGATCTAGACTCCTTCAGTGCAAACGCAGTGTGCGTAGTACTGGCATCCCATCGATATGACGAAGAGGACTACTATCGCGATTACGATGAATTCCTAGACGCGGCGTTGTAGGATTGCAAATGATTCCTTTTCTCAATCTCCGCGCAGCCTATAGAGAGTTGAAAACAGAGATCGACGAAAAGGTTGCAAGTATACTTGACGGTGGGCAGTACATTCTGGGACCCGAGGTAGAAGCGTTTGAGGAAGAATGGGCAGCTTATTGCGAGGCTGGCTACGCCGTGGGGCTGGGGAATGGACTTGACGCACTTTCCCTTGCAATGCGGGCACTCGACATAGGAGTGGGGCATGAGGTAATTGTCCCGTCCAATACTTATATTGCAACCTGGCTTGCAGTCTCGAGCGTTGGCGCCAAGCCAGTGCCAGTCGAACCTAACCCAATCACTCACAATATTGACACCACAAAAATTGAAGCAGCGATTACACCTCAGACCCGAGCGATATTGCCTGTTCATCTATACGGCCAGCCTGCTGATCTTGATGTAATCCTCGATGTGGCGCACTGCAATGGGTTGCGAGTAATTGAAGATGCAGCACAAGCTCACGGCGCGCGCTACAAGGGCAAGCGAATTGGGGCGCATGGAGACATAGTATGTTGGAGTTTTTATCCTGGAAAGAACCTAGGCGCGATGGGAGATGCCGGAGGCATTACAACAAATGATAAGGCTATAGCTCAGAAAGTGGCCCTACTGCGCAACTACGGCTCACGGCAAAAATATGTTAACGAAACAGCTGGTTCGAATTCACGTCTTGATCCAATTCAGGCAGGCGTTCTAAGGGTTAAGATGCGGCATCTTGATAAGTGGACTGATCGCCGCCGCCATGTCGCGGCGACATACACAGACTGCCTGCAAACGACTAACTTGAAATTGCCGCACGTTCCAGTTTGGTCGGAACCTGCCTGGCACCTCTATGTAGTTCGCACGCTGGAAAGAGACGTACTACAGTCGCGGCTAATGAAAGCGGGCATCAATACTATTATTCACTACCCAATTCCACCGCATATGCAACGAGCATATACTGGTCTGAAGATTGCGGCCAGTGCGCTGCCAATTTCTCAAAAGTTGGCAAGCACGGTTTTAAGCTTGCCGATGGGACCGCATCTTTCGTCTGATGAAATCGTATGTATTGCACAAACACTGCAGCATTTAGTTAGTGACTTAGACCTAAACCCGTCTAAGTCAGGACAGTAAGATTTCGATGCAACCAACGGATGCTGAACAGTAGCTTTCCTAAAAAGAAATTTATACAACCGCAGAATAGATTCAGTATAATAAGTAGCCGGCGAATTATTTTTTCAAAAATAGCAACGTAAATGGAAAACATAAAATGAAAAATATTAAGAACTATGAAAACGAATACATCTCTGATTACGGTTTTGAGAGTATTATGGTACATTATAGACAGCAACTTGTGTTGGAATTTTTAGTTCGGAATAAGCCTAGAACAATTGTAGAAATTGGTTGTGGTAATAGTCTTGTAAGTGAACAATATTATGGACTTGGAGGTGATTGGGATAAATGGATAATTGTTGAGCCCGCTGATAAATTTTTTGAGCTAGCAGTCTTAAAGAACTTACCAAAGACAACCGTTATAAAGGGTTTCTTCGAAAAAATTGCATCAAAAATCGAAATTTTTCCAGAAGTTATAATTTGCTCAGGACTTTTACATGAAGTTCCGGATGCAAACAAACTTTGTTGTTCTATTACAGCTACAATGAACAAAAGCACTGTGCTTCATGTAAATGTTCCTAATTCAAATTCTCTTCATCGTCTTCTGGCAAAATCAATGGGACTTATTGATGAATTGACAGAACTAAGCGAGCGAAACCATAGATTGGTTCAGCCTAGGGTTTTTGATTTAAAGTCGCTATCTAATCTCTTAGCAGACAATGGCCTACGAGCGATTAATGAAGGCGGTCATTTTGTTAAACCTTTCACTCACAAACAAATGGAAAAAATGGCACCAATTCTGGGGCAAAAAATAATGAGTGGTCTGTATGAACTGGGAAAAAACCAGCCCGAAATTGCAAGTGAAATATTCATAGATTCAGTAAAAAAATAACACAAATTTGAAAACGGATCATAGTCTTGAGATTACATTAATTACAAATCGATGAATTTAAAATCAGCTTGCGCTTAATATAGTATCAAAGCTCAAATACATGATTTATTACCAATGGCTTGTTGCAAAATCGCCAAAATCTATCCTTAGGCAAGGTCATAACTTAACGGGGTAAACCTCCAAGCTAAGGGTGAAAAGGTTCAATATCTACAAAATCTGGCAAGCCGGGATTAAAGCTGATCCGGAAAAGGCGTTCGATTTGTTCATTAAAAAAAATATGAACCCGAATATCCTAAAAGGGTCGTGAGAAATTCATGGTATTCTCCAGCTTCCTAGTCAAACAATGGTAAAGCAACGGCACCAGTAAATTGGCTAACTCCGCCTTCGATAACTTCTGCCTCCAAACCAAGATTTTAAATGTCTATCTCTGACGCGATGGTATGCTGCGCATGATGTCCAAGCTAGGTTAATAAGCTGAATAACATCCGTAAAAGCTTTGTAGTTTTAACTAGCCCGCCTAAATCATCACTGGCGTTACATTCATAATCGGAGTTATTTGTGGCAACTCAGGCCAGATTGCTTCGGCGTTACTACTCCGACAAGAAGTTGACAATTACTTTTCACTTTTAAGCCCAATGAAACATTTCTAGGGCGTTATCCATAAATGGGCCTTATTAGATAGTAACCAGTTTGTTCTTGCTCCTGACTAGTCTGAAAATGGAACAACTTCAGATTGGGCCAAAACCAAAGGAAAAACTTCAAAAAATGACAGAATTTGCAACCGTAAACATTCAGAAATTATAATTGAATGCTCAAGAAAAATTGATCCAATAAAAATAAACCAAGTATTTAGTATTTTACATGTCTGAATTTGCACGAACCTTGAATTCAAATGCACAAAAAATGTTTCGTAATAGTCAAAACTTTTTGCTGGCTTTTCACTTAACCTGGCGTCTATTCTGAATATAGGTTTAAGGGCACATCATGAGAATTCTAGTGTTTGGAGCAGGAATGCAGGCTGTCGTAAATGCGATAGCGCTCAGAGCCAACGGACACCGTGTGCACCTCTACAGCAATTCTAACAGTTTTGCTACCGGTTGGACTTCTGACAACGTCATCCTAAACCATACTAAATATAAGATAGATCGGGGGATACGAATCCCAGCTTTGACTCATACCTCAGCCGACGAAGATTTTTTTCTTGGGACTAATTTTAGTCAGATAGATTGGATACAGTTTGACAGTTGGGTAAAGGAAGGCTGCATAGCTGGAGAAATGTCAAACCACGAAACAAATTGTATAGATATTAGATCTTTAGGTTTAGACCTCAAGGCAGTAATGAATGAAATAGATTGTGAAAAGGGTCACCAGTGTACATCAGAGGAGATACGGTTGCGTCAAACATATGGCGACACAATTACCCAGAAATTTTTTAAACCACTTGCGAAGAATAGGTTCGGTCTAAGTCTGAGCCAGATGGCACCATTGATGATGCAAGGCTTAGTTCCAAAAAGGCTAGTGCTCTGTAATTCAAAAACTTGGGAAGAAAAGCAATACATTTTTCCAAAGCTTACTGATATAATTGCTACCGATACTAGGACCGGGCTTGATGAAATAAATCATCCACCACTTTTATACCCAAAAGTTGGGTTTATAGATATCTGGATACGGGCACTATTGAAATCACTCAACAAGAAGGGGATAGTTGTCCGCCGCGACGTAGCGCATTTTCAGCTCAAACAAAATTTTAAAAAAGAAATTGAATTTATTGAGCCAAACTCAACTGAAAAATTCGATTACTTAGTATGGACTACAGGCACAGTGACACTCGCTGAAAAGCTAAGCATCGATAAATCTTTAATTCCGGCTATAAACCCAGTCGACTTTCGAGTCTTAAAAGTAAAGCATATGCTGTTCGATAAACCTCCGTTAAAAACAAATGAAGTCGTGCTCAATCTTGATCTGAAATCTAACTCCCACCGTTACATTTTCTGGCAAAATTTTAGAGCAAAGAACTTAAATGAAAACATCATCACAGTTGAAACTATTAACCGTCAATCCCGTTTGATGGCTCAAAATAGGTATGCTGCTTTTAACAACGAATTTAAAGAATTAGCTTCTCACGGCTACCTAGACGACGCCACGGTTTTAATGGATGTGAAAACCATTGCAAGTGAGCAAAAAATGCCAATTTTTTCAAAGAATGATACAGAAGTTTTGAAAGGTTTCGAAAATAAAGTAAAAAATCAGTTCGAAAACATATATATTCCGAGTAAGCAAGGTATAACATTTTTACCAAGCATAATCAGAGAAGCTTATAGAATGGCAAATATCCTAGAATAGTTCGCTGAAAATGGTTCGTCTTATGAGACGCAAATTTCGCTATTATAAAGGTCCCAATAGTATTGGCGACGTTTATACGCCTACTGACGATTAAATAAGCACTGTTTCGATCTGGCGAAGTGGCAAAACTGTGAGAAACAGTTTGGTGAAAGGGGCAATGCAGACCCTTCGATTAAAAATTCTTCAAGGATTATGCGCGTCGCTGGAATAGTTTCTTAACCAAATGAGGACAAACAGCAAAAGGGCGACATGCCCGAGATTGCAGATCCAGGATCACGGTTAAATATTAGCAGCCTTCGGTCGTCCACACGTAGCTGATATCGCCTGCCCATTTCTAATTAAACTGTTCAGTCGCAAAGTCCTAATCCAGCAAGTTCGCCTCGACGTTGAACTTGTGGTCGCCACCTATCGTGACCTTGTGTTTGCGCGTTCGTACGATCGAGATGCCGTTCTGCCGCATCAAACCGCCTACTCCGCGATGACCAACGTCCAAACCAATGTGTTTCAACTCTTCCGTCGTACGTGGCCTGCCATAACTACCCATGCTGAGACACAACTATTGTTTGATATGTGCCAGCGTGACCAGATCAGACCGCTGTCTGCAGCTGGCAGGTAGGCTGCGGTACGCCCAAAACCTGCGCGGATTTAAAGCCATGACCCGGCATATCAGATAAATGGAAATTGCAGATCGGTGTTCTTCGATAAACTTAAACCTCGCGACTTTTGGTGAGCAGCCTCATCTGACCGGGCCAGGTTAATAGTCAGTGTCCAATGTTACAGTAAATGCTATCAAAGGAGCGGTATTAAACCGCGACGGGTCCGACCGCTATAGATTCAGAAGGTAGTGCTGGTAAACTATTGTCCGAGCGCCATACATTTCTTTTTGACGAGATAGCCCAACATTTAAAGAACGACCTTGATCGGTGGTGGAAATTCCAAAATCAAGCCAATCACGTTGATCGTATAAAGAAACTAAATGAGAAACGATAGCATCAACTGCACCTAAGTTCCGCCCTTGTTCCGTTGATGCAATATACTGGATATGAATGGTGCGACCACAATCAAAAACTACTAAACCAGCTAGCAGGTCGTCTTGCTTATGAGCTGCAAATAAAAAAATATGATTAGGAAACCGGCATTTTAATAATCGCAGTTCGGCGAGGCTATGAGTTGGTTTGGTATTATGTCTGCACAAATTAGCAGCTAAAACTTGCCAGTATCGTGCCCACTCATCACTCTTGGAAATTATTAGATCAGCCTTCTTGGCTTTGTTAACACCACGTTTTTTTAATTTAGAAAATTTAGGTGAGCTACCTAGCTGGATTGCACTAGAAATATCACTACGGTTTAGCCTGGCACCAACCAAAAATAGCGCATGCAGATCTTCCTCTGATGGATGCCTATGATATATGTGCGGGATAGGTTTGTAATGTAGCTGAATTATTTTATTTTCTCTCAGATACTTAATTAACTCATCGAAAATAATCAAAGCTAGAGCGGCTGTCATATTAACCCCCGTAACCAGTCCACCATAAGTTAATCCGGCATGAGAATGTAAGATATTGTCCTCACTAAGATTAGCCGGAAATAGCGCAACAAGTTTTTTTTCATTAAAAATCATTAATGAAAAATCATCAAATCTGTCACTGTGATAGTCCATAAATCCACGATCAAATAAGAACGTGCCATTTTTTGAGGTTGCTAAAAACGTATTCCAAGCCGGCGCATCGTTCTCTTTGTATACACAAAATTCAATCACGTAAAATTGGCGGCTAGGCGCGCCACTCCAACTATGGTTTGGCCCATACCAATTCCATTAAAGATTAGATAGTTCCCACAATGCGTCATCTTGCAATCCTTGAGCGTCCATATAGAATATTCCATAATTATAGGGCCTACTTACTAAATTATACGATACCAACGAGCATTATGTAAACTATGGAAGAATTTTAGTAACAACTTTTGTGGCTGAGCGAGGAAAAAAGAAGCGCCTTCGGCTATATTTCCAACGAGCCGAGATGGGGCCCCTTTTGGCGACAGGTTAGGTAATCCCCCCATTTTTAATGGGGTCCGCCTGTAGAATTACGCGGCCATTTTCAGTTTCATAGCGGGTGTGATGCCGCCTATTGCCATATTGGGTCTGTCGTTATTGTAAGTCCAGAGCCATTCGGTCGCTTGGTCTTCAGCCTCCTCCTAGGAGTAAAAAGTGGGCGTTCACGTCTACTTGGCTTTATCAAAAGCGGTATGAAATGGCACTATACTGTAATTGACACGATTGGGCGGCCAATCCGGATCTTATGAAAGCTAGCGCAGTCAGCGAATATACCAAAGCGAGAGCCCTTGTAAGTAACCACCCAGCCACTGAATAGCTATTAGGAAATAGAGGCTATGACACAGTCCTATTCCGAGCTACTATTGTGAAAACGTTTACAAAGCTGTGCTAAAGTCATGTAACCACGCCATCAAGGGCGACAAGCGGTGATACAAAAACGTATCCAGATTGAGATCAAGTTGGGCCGCCTCAAAGATTAGCGACGGATCGCCTCTCGTTCTGCGCTCTGATAGATATCCAAAGGTTTTTATTTCTGCAATTACTCTCACCAAAACTGTCCAATTCTGGTTATGTGTACTGAGCCTATTGGAAGATGACATAAGTACTTTATTATATAACAATATGAGACTTATTTTTAAAATTTATTAGTTTCTCATAAATTATTAAGCGATTATAAACTCAGACAAGTCTTAAATAACTCCTGATTATGATACTTCTCATAAAATTCGCGTGAACGTATTGAATATTCACTGTGATTTTCCAAAGCCATTGATATAGCTGATAATAGCTCTTCATGGTTGGTCCAAAGAAGATCAGGTATTGCATAGATCGACTGGACGGGCTCACTATAGTGTAGCACTGGAATTCCAGCACCCTGAGCTTCAATTGCTGTAAGCCCACCGCCCAATGGAGCAGTCGCAATGAGCGAGTGGATATTTAAATCCAGAAGACTTTCCCACAAAGATGGAACCCAGGCGATATTCTCAAATCGGCTGGGATCGATACCATATTTTCGCAATTGAAGATTAATTTTTTCTAACGACTTATCGCTAAGACGACCTATATGCACGAATGTTTGTATGGTATCAAACTTTAAGCAATTAGTAATTCTTGCTGCATGATCTAGAGGTCCTTCAAAAGTCACTTTGTTCTCTCCACCAACGCTAGCGAATTTAATTTTTGAGTTGTTAATCTTTCCAGATTTTTTTCCTCTATCTTTCACATAAAGAGGCATGACCAAACAATCTTCTTGGCCGTTTTCTTTACAATTCCGACAATATTCTTCAGTAGTGTCTAGATGTCTATCATACTTTAAAGTCGCCCCGAGAGTAGGGTTGTGATCTGCGTGATGTATAAAAAAGGTCTTTAAACCTTCTATTTTATGAGAAAATGCGGCCGTGTATCCGATACTATCGTTGTGATGTAATGAAATATACAACTTATCTGGAGCAATTAAATTGATAAGGTTCGTCAGCGAAAAGACTTTATCAATGTGATCCCCATTTGGAATTACTACGACCGACGCTCCTCTGAAGCGCTCGTATATAGGCCCCAACTCTAACTCTCCACTCAGATATCTGCCATTATAATCAGTAAGGACAACAAGAGTTTGATCCTTTGTTAAGTCGACTATATCTTCAATTTGTCGAGTATGCCCTCCACCCGTGTACATTTCACTGGCAAGAATTACGCTTACCCCATCAGACGACTGACGTCGTGACTGTTTATGGCGAATTACACTGGCAACTTTTAATATCAGCTTATCCAAATTTGGCAGGTGATTACCAACAGAGTATTGATAGCCATATGTTGCCATTAAATAAATAACCTTAATTATTTCACTTATTATAAGGTCATTTTGTTGTGTTTCTAATAAAAGTTCAAGAGTTACAATTTTTTCAGATAGTTGTTTTTCATATTGGGCTGTTGTTAGCATGGTTTTTTCCACTTCCAACTAAGATACAGTTTCAACAAGACTTGGGCTCGACATAAAATTATGCAGCTCAATCATCTATAGCTTCATTAATAGTTTTCTTAACTTGGACACGTTTTTTTATGACGTTCTTTTCAAACCTAATCTTGTTATTCGGGTCTATTCTTTTAACCAGCAAACTGACATCTTGCTCACTGGTGGCCGCAATAGTCATGTAATGGTATTTATCGTCAAAC
>Ga0255753_1003922_pt1 | contig 15161 bp, 10 predicted proteins | sample 041ome_10_FD_179953 | JGI IMG/M metagenome (GOLD analysis project Ga0255753, IMG submission 179953) | Coastal salt marsh microbial communities from the Groves Creek Marsh, Skidaway Island, Georgia - 041412US metaG (version 2) | ecosystem: Environmental > Aquatic > Marine > Intertidal zone > Salt...
ATGTTCTGTTCAATGGAAAATGCAAAATCTAATTGAGCAAAGGATAAAAGAGATCAAAGAAAAAGTGGGCGATCAAAAAGTTTTATTGGGTTTATCTGGAGGCGTTGATTCATCAGTTACAGCAATGATTCTTGATAAGGCTATTGGCAAAAATTTAATATGTGTATTTGTTGATAATGGATTACTTCGTAAAAACGAGGCCGAAGATGTAGAAAATTTATTCAAAGAAAAGATGGATTTAAATTTGTTAGTTGTGGATGCGAAGAAGGTATTTTACAGGCATTTGAAAGGCATCTCCGACCCTGAGCAGAAAAGAAAAGTTATTGGTAGAACCTTTATTGATATTTTTGATAATGAGGCTGCTAAATTAAAAGATGAAATTAAATTTTTAGCTCAAGGCACTATTTACCCCGATGTCATTGAATCATCTGAATCTGAGTCAAAAGAAGCCAGAGTCATTAAGTCTCATCATAATGTTGGCGGCCTTCCTGTTGATATGAAAATGGAATTAGTTGAGCCTCTTAGAGATCTGTTCAAAGATGAGGTCAGAAAAATGGGGTCTGAGTTAGGGCTTCCATTGAAGATGCTAAATCGACACCCATTTCCAGGACCAGGATTAGGAGTAAGAATTTTAGGAGAGATTACTCAAGATAAGGTTTTAACTCTTCAAAATGCGGATGCAATATTCATAGAAGAATTAGTTAAGGCTGGGTTATATGATGAGGTTAGCCAAGCATTCTGTGCATATCTTCCAGTCAAATCAGTTGGTGTTGTTGGGGATGAGAGGAGATATGCAGATGTTATAGCAATAAGGGCAGTTGAGACAGTAGATTTTATGACCGCTACTTGGGCAAAGCTTCCATATGAATTCTTAGCTCATGTCTCAAATCGTATCGTTAATGAGTTAGAGGATGTCAGTAGGGTGGTTTATGACATATCGAGCAAACCACCAGCAACTATTGAGTGGGAGTAGTGTCCTACGCTACAGTCCCTATTCCTACAATGTTTTAATGTTGTAAACTTGTTGCAAAGACGCATTCCTTCGTCTTTGTTGTAAAAATTGTTGTAAAGTTCTGCCACTATTACACTTCATAAGTAACAATGTGTTTAATTTAGGGTTAAAACTTACATATGAAATATAGAGCAGAAATAGATGGCTTAAGAGCATTGGCAGTATTGCCTGTTATTTTTTTCCATGCTGGCTTTGAATGGTTTAGTGGTGGTTTTATAGGTGTAGATGTTTTCTTTGTGATAAGTGGATATTTAATCACAACCATTATAATTTCTGAGATGACTGAAGGTAAATTTAGCATCATTAATTTCTATGAAAGACGAGCAAGGCGAATACTTCCAGCATTATTCTTTGTAATGCTTATTTGCATTCCATTTGCTTGGATGTGGATGTTACCTGATGCATTAGAAAATTTTGGTCAATCTCTAGTTAGCACAAGTTTATTTTCAAATAATTTCTTGCTAATGAATACAGCAGGTTATTGGGATTTAGCTGCAGAGTATAAGCCATTATTGCATACATGGAGCTTAGCCGTTGAAGAGCAATACTACTTCATATTCCCAATATTTCTTATATTTGCTTGGAGATTTGGTAAGAATAAGCTTATTTGGTTAATTATTTTTATTTCACTAATAAGTTTTACTCTTAGTGAATATGGATGGCGACAAAACTCAATTGCACATTTCTATTTTTCTCCGGCTCGTGCTTGGGAACTCCTTGCAGGATCAATTGCTGCATTTATTTGTGATCATAAAGGGGTGAAAAATAATAATATTTTATCATTTTTAGGCTTGATAATGATTGTTTATTCATTATTAATTTTTAACGAAGAAACGCCATTTCCAAGTGTGTTTACACTTGTTCCAGTTATAGGTTCGGTATTTATTATACTTTATGCAGAAAATAGAACTTTTACAGCAAAAATTTTGAGTTCCAAAATTTTAGTTGGTATTGGATTAATTAGTTATTCTTTATACTTATGGCATCAACCAATTTTCGCATTCGCAAGAATTTATAAGCAAGATATAATTACGGATTTCGAATCTTATATTTATGTGTTGCTTTCAATATTTCTTGCTTTTTTGACTTGGAAATATGTTGAAACACCCTTTAGAAATAAGACCTATTTTTCTTCTTTTAAAATTTTTAGTTTTTCATCATTTATGATAATTTTTTTCATATCAATTGGTCTTTATTTCCATTCATCAAATGGCGTTCCAAATAGAATTTTTACTTTGGATGCTTACGAGAGAAGTACACATGAAATTAAGATTACAAATTTAAACGATATAGATTATGAAAAACCTATAAAAGATAACCTTAATAATGGACATATTTATATACTTGGAGATTCTTTTGCAAGTGATATAGCTTATCTTATTTCACATCATAAACCTACAATTAAATATACATTAGAGGGCTCTGCAGCCAGCCCAATAGAATTATGTGATGCTAGGTTTATTCAAAAAATTGAACAGTTACAAATATCATCAATAATGTTTGCTTATGATGAAGGATTTAATTTGCCGTGCATTAATAATTTAATCACTAAGCTAGAAGAAAAAGCAATCAAAGTAATATTTATTGGAACCAAACAATTTGGAAATAACTTGAACTGGTTAGCTCGTTTAAACGCACATGAGAGGTCGTCGTTATGTCAATCACCTAATTCTGAAAAAATTAATTTTGATTTAAGAGACGCACTTGCAATACCAGAAAAGAATTACTTCTCTTTTTTTAGCACTTTTTCAAGTAATAACTGCTTTCCGATTACCAACACTGCTGGTGAACTTCTATCAAGCGATAGACAGCACTTTACAATTGCAGGTGTCGAGTATTTTGGTAAACAATTTTTTGATAACAAAAATATTAAGTTTGCTATTGAATAGAGAGGAATATTTAAGTGCTTAATAGAATTATATTTAGTTGTTAAATGTAGCTGCAAACTTTACAATACCCAAAATGCTAAACTATCCAAAAGACACAGGAAATAAAATCTTGAGTCATAGAAAAATTTAATGAATTTGGATAATTACAAAATTACAAAATTTATTAATGCTTCAGATTTAGATAATTCGAGATTATGGCTCGCAGAAGCAGAGTTTGGATTTTCGCAATTACAAGAAACAATATCTTCACTCGACACTGACTCAAAAATATTAGAAGTTGGATGTGGAAGCGGAATTCTTTTGTCTGTTTTGGCTGAAGAATTTCCTCACCATAAATTTTTGGGGATTGAGCCGTTTGGAGATGGGTTTTCAAGCCTTAAAGATTTGAATTCTACTGTCAAATACTTAGGCGTAAATCTGTCGATTGAAAGGTATGAAGAACATCAATCCAAGTACGATTTTATTTATTGCGTAAATGTTTTTGAGCACGTTGATGATTGGCGGCATTTTTTAGATTGGGCTTCTAACAACCTTACTGAAAACGGACGATTTGAAGTGCTTTGTCCAAATTACGGATTTCCTTATGAATCACATTTCAGAATACCTATCATCTTCAGTAAAAGACTAACTTTTAATATTTTTGAAAATAACATCTTAAATTTTGAAAAAAATAACAACTCTTTGGGACTTTGGAATTCTTTAAACTTTGTCAAAAAGAGAGATGTTTTGGCGTACTGTAAAAAACATACTTCAAAACTTGGGTTCTCTGTGAGTGACGACACTTCAATAATTGATTACATGATTGAGCGAGTGTCTAATGATGTTGAATTTAGGAAACGACAATCTACTATTGGGAAAGTTGCCTCGTTGTTGAAGGCTGTAGGAATTTTAAACTTAATAAAGAAGGTTCCCAACTTTTTGCCTTATATGAAACTTTCTTTCAGTAAATAGATGTCAATTAAATAAGCAATTGATACTATTGAGTTTCAATAGTTCCCTTCGTACGCACAAACGAAGGGAATAGTTAGAAACTTGTTATAAAGTGGTTTGAAATGCTATATAAATCAATGCTTTACGTAACCGCCACTATTGAGTGGGAGTAATAACACGCCCTACAAACCCCATTGATATAAAGGGGATTTTAAGATATTGAGACACACAGATATAAACGACAAATGTTGTAAAGATGTTGTAAAGAAAGATTTGCCCCACGCAAACTATTGCCAAATAAGGGGTTGTAAAACTGCGACTATTGAGTGGAAGTAGTTCAAATAACCTAACTTATTGATTTTGTTAATTTTGTTTTTAAGAACTAATAAACTTCCGCTTAATTAAGGTTAGAATAGTAAAATGAAAAATATAGATCAGCGAACAGTAGATGGTTTTGGTGAGGAATGGAGTCAATTTAATCACTCTACTTTGTCTGAATTAGAATTACGCAAAAGTTGGAATCAATACTTTGATATCTTTCCATTCGATACCTTACCCACTAATTCTGAGGGATTTGATATGGGTTGTGGCAGTGGACGATGGGCAAGATTTGTTGCCCCAAGAGTAGGATTGTTAAATTGTATTGACCCTAGCTCTAAGGCTTTAAATGTAGCTAAAAATAATTTAAAAGAATATGAGAATATCAATTTTTTTGAAGGATCGGTTAGTGATGATCTTCTGCAAGAATCTTCACAAGACTTTGGCTACAGTTTAGGTGTTTTGCATCACATACCAGATACATTACAAGGAATTAAAGACTGCTCAAAGTTACTTAAAAAAGATGCTCCATTTTTACTTTATTTATATTACAACCTTGATAATAGACCTTTTCTGTTTAGAACTTTATGGAAAGTATCCAATCTATTGCGTAAATTTTTTTCTCTTCTTCCTCAAAAAATTAAGTATATTATAACAACACTTATAGCAATTTTTATTTATTATCCTCTTGCAAGAATTGCTCATTTAGCAGAAAAATTGAATATAGATGTAACTAACTTCCCCTTAGTTGATTATAGAAATAAACCATTCTATTTTATGCAAACTGATGCTTTAGATAGGTTCGGCACTCGATTAGAAAAAAGATTCAGCAAGGAAGAAATCTCCTCAATGCTTAAAGAAGCTGGTTTTAAAAATATAACATTTTCAAAGGGTTTGCCATTTTGGGTTTGCATATCCTATAAAATATAAATAATAAATTCTTAAAAAGCTTATTTATAATTTTTTTTCTCAGAGTATTATGAGGCAATCTATGAACCTGGCTAAAAATACTATTGGATTATGTATGTTTGCAAAAATAGTGTTATTAAGTGATTAAGTGATTAAGTGATTAAGTGATTAAGTGATTAAGTGATTAAGTGATTAATGAAATTCCTGCAGTTTTAGTCTATCTTATGAAATTTTTTCAAAACTATCTGCCATGATTGAGCGGGATTAGTTCATACTTTACAGTCGAACACGCCTATTTCCTAATGGAGGTTTAGATGAATTTGAGCAATTACAAAATTACAAAATTTATCAATGATTCAGATTTAGATAATTCGAAATTATGGTTCGCGGAAGCAAAATTTAGATTTTCTGAAAAATTACCTTTCTGGGTATGAATCTACTATAAGGCGTAACTAAGAAATGATAAAATTTTATTAATGTCATCAGAATCTATCATGAAAGTTTCAGAAGCAGTCAATTTAAGAAAATCAGTAAGAGCATTTACAGTTAAACCAGTTTTGGACTCTGATATTAATGAAATTCTTAAAAATGCATCAAGGGCACCATCTGGAGGCAATCTTCAGCCTTGGAAAATTTATGTTGTCAATGGAAAATCAATGACAAGATTTCTTGAATTTCAAAATTCTTGGACAGCTCATGATACTCCTGAGTATGAAATTTATCCTAAAAAATTACAAGAGCCTTATCGGACATCTAGATATGAACTAGGAGAAGAAATGTATTCTCTTTTAGGTATCTCCAAGGAAGATAAGGAGGCACGCATAGGACAGGTTCTTAAGAACTTTAATTTTTTTAATGCGCCAGCAGGATTATTTTGCTTTATAGATAGAAGTATGGGGTATCCTCAGTGGTCTGATTTAGGAATGTTTCTGCAGACATTTATGTTGCTTGCTACTGAAAAGGGCATCTCAACTTGTTCTCAGGAAGCCTGGTCCATCAAGCCCCAGTGTGTTTCCAGCTTTGTAAATGCTCCTGAGAATCTCATGTTATTTTGTGGCATGGCAATAGGATATGAGGATAAAAATTCACCAGTTAATTCCCTTAGATCTTCAAGGAGGCCTTTAGAGGACTGGGTAACTTTCCTGTCTTAGTTTGATGACCTCATGAATGATCGAGAGTGTTATGAGTAATTTAAAAATTGGTTTTATTGTAGATGGAGATCTTTCTGACACATATACATATAATTTAATAAATGAAATTTTAAGAGATGGGGAATTATTTGCTGAACCTACTTTAATTATTCAAGAGAATGATTCTCCTAAGAAAAAACTTTTTTTTTCTTGGATTTTCAGTAATTTCTTTTCTATTCCTCAAAAAATTATGATTCGGCTTATTATTTTTATAGAGTCAACAAGAGTGATTGCCTCCCAAGCGCATAATCAGCATTATGAAAAAAAAAACCTCTCTTCATTAAATCTCAATAAAATCCGCATTTCACCAATTAAATCTAAATCAGGCTCAGTTCATAAATTTTCTGAGACAGATATTAAAAAATTATATGATCAACAATTTGATGTTTTAATTAGAGCTGGAACCGGTATTCTCAAAGGTAAAATTTTGCAGGTTGCCAGGTTTGGGGTTCTTTCATTTCATCATGGTGACAATAGATTATTTAGAGGCATGCCTGCAGGTTTTTGGGAGGTTTATTTAAGAGCAAATTCAAGTGGTTTTATAATTCAACAACTTACAGAAGTTCTTGATGGAGGTAATGTAATTTATCAAGGTAATATTCCAACTGCATCTTTTTGGCAATTAAATTACGCAAACTTATGCAAAAAAAGTGGATTTTTTATGCTTGATTGTTTAAAAAAAATATCTAAGTCTCAAGTCTTGCCAGCTTTCAAAAGCAATCAAATCTCTTCAGAAATTTTTAAGGTACCTTCATTTAAAATTTTATTTAATTATATGTTTAAACAAGGCGCACTTTACTTCTACAATTCATTTAAGAGATTTCTAGGATATAAAACAAGATGGAGCATTGCTATTGGAAAATTTAACTCAGGTAACTTTTCTGTTTCAGACACTCTTTTTATAAAAAATCAACCTAGAAGATTTTTAGCAGACCCATTCTTGCATCGGCATAAAAATAGGGTGATCTGTTTTGCAGAGGAATTCTCTTACATCAATAATAAAGGAAGAATAGTAGCCTTTGAAATACTCAACAATGACTATAAGTATTTAGGAGCAGTTATTGAAGAGAAATTTCATTTATCTTTTCCATATATTTTTAAAATTGAAGATGAGATATACATGTGCCCTGAATCTAGTCAAAATAATGATATTAGAATTTATAAGTGTGAAAATTTTCCCCAAAAATGGTCATTAAAAAAAATTATTTTTAAAGATATTTCTGCAGCAGATTCTATTATTTTTCAAAATAAAGAAAAGTGGTTTTTATTAACTAATATATGTTCTAGTCACATGAAAGAACACAATTCTGAATTACATTTATTTACCTCAGACCATCCGTTGCATTCTAAATGGGTACCAGCTAAAGATAACCCCATAATATTTGATTCGTTGAAAGCAAGAAATGGAGGATTTTTTAAGATTGGAAATCAACTTTTCAGAGTAAATCAAGTGCAGAAAAGCTTGGGTTATGGAAGTGATTTTGAAGTGAATATGATTAAAGAAATTTCTTCAGAACATTTCATTGAAAAACAAATAGATTTAAATTTAACAATTCTAGAAAAAAATATAAAAGGCATGCATCATTTTCATGTTGATAATCAGCATTGTGCATTTGATTTTTGGATGCAAGAAAGGGTGAAATAAGCTAAGCTAATCTTTCCAAATTTGAGCTGATGAATCCTCTATATTTTTTCAAACTACATAGATCATAAATTTAGCCGAAATTTATAGAAACATATCACTTAATTTATTAATATTTCGAGAGTTTGATTGTGAAAAAAATATCCATAATAATCCCATCATTAGAATCCATTGATACAATTAGATCACTCCTCGATGCTCTTGAGAATCAAGTATTTTCTGATTTTGAGGTGATCTTTGTTGATTCACAAGGGCCATCATCATCAGCGATTTTAGAACAAATTAATGAAAGTAAATCCTTGGATATTAAGTATTTTTCTGTCAAGCCAATGTTACCTGGCGCAGCAAGAAATTACGGTGTAAAAAAAGCACAATCTTCTCTAATAATTTTTTTAGATACCAAAACGATTCCTTCTGAGTTTTGGTTAGAATCATCCCTTCGTAAAATAGAGTTAGAAAAAAATGATGTCGTCTTTGGAAAATTTTATACTGCTGCGGAGTCTAGATTTCAAGAATTAGTAAAGGCAGCTACTTTTGGCAATCAATCAATCGATTGTCTTCCAGGAACGATGCTTCATAAGTCCACATTTGAAGAAGTGGGAGATTTTTTAGAGCATATTAGAGCAGGTGAAGACTTAGAGTGGTTAAAAAGAGTTAAATTATCTAATTTTCGTGTTGGAACTCTTGAAGAGCCGTCCATTAAATATGTTGGTTTGCCAAAAAATTTCATTACTTTAATTTATAAGTGGTTTTTATATTCAAAAGAAACAGCATATGTAGAGGTAATTCTAGGTCAAAAGGCTCTTTATTTTTCTATCTCCTTGATTGGAGCTATGTATCTAATTTTGAACTGGAATTATTTATTTACCAATGATTTATGGGACTCTAGTCCATATTTTGTTCCTCATATCAATAAAATAGTATGGTCACTAACCTTTATTATTTATTTTTTATTCAGAAGTCTATATTTGCCATCAACTAAAAATGTACCTAACAAATATCTTTTTCCAATAAATTGGTTCTTTGTTGGTATTTTGGGATTGGCTATAGATATAAGCAAGATGCCTGGAAGAGTGTTAGGGTATTTACTGTATTTAAAAGAGAAAATAAAATTTTAAATTATTTTTCTGTAATCATTAGCAATTTTTTCAATTGAAAATTTGTTTTTAGCAATTTCATTAGATTTCTTGCCCATAGCGCAAATAAGATCTGGATTTAATATAAATTTTTCCATTGCTTGAAATAGCGAAACATTATCTTTTAAGCTTATTAGAAATCCATTCTTTTTATCTTCAATACACTCTTTGCATCCTGCCACATCAGTCATCACTAATGGCATATTCATGCAAGCAGCCTCAATTGCAGATCTTGGCAATCCCTCACCATATGATGGCAAAACAAATATAGAGTGGGATGCGTAAATCTTATGCATCGAATCATGTTTAATTTCTCCTAGAAAATTGATCTCTTTAGAATTTTTAATTAAATCCATTATTTTTTTTGAGATTGAATCATTATTTTTTGGGTTATATGAGCCTGCTATAGAAAAGTTCAATTCTGGATACTTTTTCTTTAATTTAATGCTTGTTTTAAAATACTCAATAATGCCCTTTGAAACTAAAAGTCTTGCTGCAAAAAGGAAGCTAGGTTTTATTTTGTTATCGGTTAGCCCTCTTTTAAATCTATCTAACCTAATTCCATTACCATGAATAACATATGAATTTTTTTCATTACTAATATTTGATATCAAAAATCTTGTCTTATCATCATTATTTTGAAAAATAAATTTATGATCTTTCTTTTGGAAATTTAAAAGTAATGTTGAAAACTTAAAAATCTTCCAAATTATTTTTTCACGAAGTCTCTGAGGCTTTCTAAATTCACCCAGTCCAGAGATCACAAATATCAACTTTCCTATTGTTCTAAATTGCGCAATCAGAGATCCTATGAAGGATAATTCAATTGTTACAAGTAAAATAGAATCCGGCTTTCTGAATAGTAAAATTTTTTTTAATCTAGATAAGTATTTAACAAAGCCTACGATTGAACATTTTCCACTTCTTTGATTAAGATGAATGATTTTAATCCCCTGCAACTCTAATTCATCAATCAATCCTTGAGCGCAGTTTTTTGTATCTGTAATTAATTCAATTTCGTGATATTTTTTTAATTCAAGTGCAAGGTCCAATCTGTGACTTAAAAAAAAATTCAATTCATTAACTATAAAACAAACCTTCATCATTCAATTATCCCATATAATTGTAAGTAGATTACATTTCAGATATTTTAAGATGTTATTTTTATTCACTTCACTTAAAACAATACTTTCAAGCAGAGATATTAGTAAAATCTTTTCAATGTCTGCATTGCTATTTCTTGTAGCTTTGGTCGAAATTTTTGCATTATTCTTAATTTCATTTTTAGTACTAAACTTAAGTAATTTTAGTTCCGGAATTTATGAAACAGCATTTTTTAAATTCTTGCTTTTTCTTGTAAATGGTAATTTGGTAAGTGCTAACATTGCCTTGGGGTCTTTAATTGCTCTTTATGCAATCTTATCTACACTTTTTTCATTGAGGGTTTTGAAATATGTATCCATAACTAGCCAAATTATAGGAAGTAGCATTAAGTTAAATATTGCAAAGATTTTTCTATATCAATCATGGAAATCTGCTTTAGGAGAAAAAACTTCTGAACAAACATCAAAAATTATCAACGATGGGAGTGAGCTTGGAATACTTATAAATTTTATAATGCACCTTTTTAGCAGATCTATTTTGGCATTATTAATTATTTTAGGACTATGTATCTTTAACTTTAAATTAACCATGCTAATGGTATTTTTTTTAGGCACCTCTTATTTTTTTATTTTTAAAACTTTTAAATCAAGGGTTGATAGAAATAGCGTTCAGGTATCAAAAATGAAAGATAGATTGATTAATATAGTGACAAACTTTTTGGGATCAATAAAAGAAATTATCTTTTACGGAAATCAATATGAGGTTATCAAGCACTTTCATAACGCTAATGACATACATGCCAAAGGTATGGGTGAAAATTATTTCTTGGCTCAAGTCCCAAGATTTATAATTGATACCATATTATTAATTATTTTAGTCGTCGGTGCTGTTGTGGTAAATATTATGTCATTTAGCGCAATTGATTTTCTTACTACAATTTCAATTTATGGAATTGCATCTTTAAAATTGCTACCAGCATTTCAAAATATTTTTAATTTTGCTCATGAGATATATATTCGAATGCCATACTTACATAATGTAATTAAGATTTTTGATGTCTCTGATTATAATTATTTGAAAGGAAGTTATGGCTCCGATAGAAAATTAACAATAAATTCCATAGCTTTTAAGGATGTCTCGTTTTCATATAATGAAACTAGCAAACCATCCTCCAAAAAAATTAATGTTAATATAGAAATTGGCGATAAAGTTGCTGTTATTGGCGCAAGTGGTTCTGGAAAATCAACTTTCATTGATCTTTTGCTTGGTCTTTTAAAGCCTGATTTAGGTAAAATTTTGATTAACAATACTTCTTTGGAAGATATCAATGAAGTTGATTATAGGGCGAATTTCAGCTACATACCTCAGAAAATCTTTCTTACGGAATCTTCAATTTTTGAAAATATTATTTTTGGTTCAGGGCGAACAAATTTTGATGAATCAGCATTTAAAAAAGCCATAGAATTATCTCACTCATCTGAATTTATTTATCAGACTGAGTCTGGGCTAGAAACATTAATTTCTGATAACCAAATATCTTTTTCAGGCGGTCAGAAGCAATGTCTTGGTTTTGCAAGAGCATTTTACAGAGGGGGGAAGATTTTAATCTTTGATGAGGCTACAAATGCGATGGATCAAAAGCTTGAGGAATCTATTTTGAAGAGTATTAAAATTTCAGACTTCAATACTCTAATATGCATTACCCATAGGCCCAGTCTTCTTAAAGAATTTAACAAAATTTGTGTATTTAATGCTGGCAGTCTGGAGGATATTGGTACATATGATGAGCTAATTAAAAGAAATACTTTTTTTAAAGAAATAATCTCTTCTTCAGTCAAATCTTGAATTCAAAACACATACATTTTATGTCAATAGCTTTTGAACAAGCTAAGACAGCATACACAAAAGGAGAGGTGCCTGTTGGAGCAATCGTTGTTCTGGATGGAAAAATTATAGGCACAGGTCACAATCAAGTAATTCAAAATAATTCAGTTTCTGCCCATGCAGAAATTATTGCTATTGAAATGGCTGGAAAGCATCAATCAAATTATAGACTTCCAGGAGCTATTATGTATTCGACCCTTGAGCCATGTCATATGTGTGCTAAAGCAATTATTGATGCAAGAATCAAGACTTTATTTTTTGGAGCATTTGAACCAAAAACTGGATCTCTAGCTTCAATCGATAATTTTTTTGAAAAACCTCATTTAAATCATTTTGTTGAAATCAAGTGTGGGCTAATGAAAAAAGAAAGCAGGAATCTGATGCAAAAATTTTTTTTAGAAAAACGTTTGAAATCTTAAGTATTAAAATATCTATTATGCCAACAGATAAAATGAACAATTGAAAACAGCCGCTCACCATTTTGCCTGCCTGCCTTTTGATCATTCATTAATTTAAATAAAAACTCTTTGTTAAATATTGGGGTTTGAAAATCAGATATTTTAGTATAAAAATAGTCAAACCAAATTTCTTTTCTGAGCAAATCATTTATTGGAATGCTTAAGCCCTGTTTTCGTTTTAGATTAAATTGACTCGGAAGTATTTTAGATGCCAATTTTTTTAATAGTACTTTTCTTTGAAATAATGATATTTTTTGGTTGATAGGTGTTTGATTGAATGCAAAATCTATAATTTCTTTATCTAAAAAAGGTGATCTTAACTCTACAGAATGAGCCATGCTTGATCTGTCAACTTTTACAAGAATATCTTCTGACAAGAAATTATTAAAATCTCTAAAAGTTAGTTTTTCGATAAGATTTTTGTCTGAAAGATTTAATTCATTCACCTCACAGAGAGCTGAGCAGTATAAGTTATTTAAAAGTAGTTTTTTTCTCTCTTCGTAATGGAAGAAATGATTGAAATTTATATCAATTTCTTTAAAGTTTGATCCAAATATCTCTATTGATTTATAACCCTTAGATCCAATATTTTTTCTAGAAAGAATAAATTTTGCGATTCCCCTTCGTAATATTAAAGGCATTAGTTTTCCAACAAATTCAAGCTGAGCAGCTCTATTATAATGATCATACCCTCCGAAAAGCTCATCACCACCATCCCCACCAATTACTACTTTATAGTGATTTGATATTTCTTTAAATAATTTAAATGTTGGAAGTATTGATGAGTCTGCTAGAGGCTCATCAAAAAATTGAACAATCTCATCCATTATCTCAGGAAAGATTTGACCTCCATCTACTTCAAAATGATTTGTATTGAATTTTTTTGCAATGATATTGGCATGATGACTTTCATCAAATTTTGAGTATCCTGGAAATGTAACCGTGAATGTATTTATTTTAGTTTCTATTCTTGATGCTAGAGATACCAAGACGCTTGAATCAACCCCTCCACTGAGCAGGAAAGCAATAGGCACATCTGCAATTAATTTATTTGCGATAGAGTTGGTTAAGAGCGTCTCCAACTTTTCAACAAGCTTTTCTTCAGAGTTGAAATACTTTCTTATGTGTCTTTTTTTTGATGGTTGAATAAAATTTTCATATTGAGTTACATAATCTTTTCTATTTTCCAAGTTGAAAGTCATGTATGTACTGGCTTCTAGTTTAAATATATCTTTGTATATAGATTTACTCTTTTGAACATAACCATTTTCTAGGTATGCATTTAAAGATTCATTTGAGATTTGATTTTCCTCATTATTTATATTGAGCAAAGGTTTAATCTCAGATGCGAAATATAAATTACCTTTATTTATAGAATAGAATAATGGTTTTTCTCCCGCCCTATCTCTTGCAAGAAAAAATTTTTGATTTACCAAATCTAAAATTGCAAATGCAAACATCCCATCTATTTTTTCCAAGCATTTCTCGCCCCATTCTATATAGCTATAAAGAAGAACTTCTGTATCTGATGATGATTTAAAAACATACTTCTTATTTTGCAAAATATTTCTAATTTCATGATGATTATATATTTCTCCATTAAACACAATTTGATGCATATAATCTTCAGAAAGCATTGGCTGATCGCCATTAACGCTGAGATCAATTATTGATAGCCTTTTAAACCCCAACCCAATGTTTTGATTCTCATTAAGCCATATCCCCTCAGAATCAGGCCCCCTATGATTTAATAAATCAATACCATTTTTTAACCATAGTTTAGGATCTCTAATGTCTCGTGATGTAAAACCGAGGATGCCGCACATAATTTATTGATTATCTTTATCGTTATTATAACTTTTGCTGACAGGCATAGATATCTCAATCTATTTTTTGGCAATACATTCTAAGCCATTACCTCTTTCATAAATCTCATATGAAGAAAATTTAAAATTTTGTATTATTTTTCTAAATTGTTTTGTTGAATAATGTCTCTTATATTGATCAGTATTCTTATCATGGGTATCAAGTAGAGACCATTCGAAATGCTGTTCTTTGGTTAGATCAAAAATACCATAATAGAAGCTTATTGGAGAAATTCTTCTTAAAAAAAATTGTAATATATTATTTTTTCTAAAATACCAATGAACGGGAAAACATATTCTAGTTAAGAAATTAGTAACTGGTAACTGATACTCATGATTTAAATTTTTTATTAAGAACCAATATACCAAATACAATGACAAGTATTGACCAATATGGAATTTATAATGATCAATAATTAAATATCCATCATCTTTAAGCACTCTTTTTAATTCACTTATACTGTCGATTGTACTTGGAGTATGCTGAAGCACTCCTAAGCATACACAATAATCAAAAAATCCATCTTCAAATGGAATGCTTCTTATGTCTGCTTGAAATAGAGTTAAATTTTCATTGGGCATATTATTCATCTGATTTGCCTCTACCGCTTCGCTATAATCAAAAGAGTAAACTATGGCACCATACCTTAAAAGGATTTCTGTAAATCTACCAGCCCCACATCCAGCCTCCAAAACTTTCTTACCTTTAAGATTGCTAATCGGCATCCCCAAAGCTGTTTCTAGTCTTTTTTTACTTATATTTGTATTTGAATAAGAGTCTAATTGGGTATTTTTAAATTTTTTCCATTGAACTCCAAAGGAAA
>Ga0255753_1003926_pt1 | contig 15152 bp, 14 predicted proteins | sample 041ome_10_FD_179953 | JGI IMG/M metagenome (GOLD analysis project Ga0255753, IMG submission 179953) | Coastal salt marsh microbial communities from the Groves Creek Marsh, Skidaway Island, Georgia - 041412US metaG (version 2) | ecosystem: Environmental > Aquatic > Marine > Intertidal zone > Salt...
GCTGGTAAGCCCGTACCAGCGCCACAAGCAGGCGTTGCATCATGCCGCACCTAAGGCAAAAAGCTGTTGCAATTCAAGGCGTACTTGGCGCTTGAGGGGCAGTGACCAGGCGCTGGGGTATTCCGCGCGAGAAAACGCCGCGCGCTGCCGAACCACCATGGCGCGATGGTTGGCGCCAACCGGCGCTTGGGCCACCGCAGCATAAACCTGGCGCCGAATGCCATTGCGGGTGACGGCGCGTTTGGCCCAGCGTTTGGGCAGCACCACCCCAATGCGGGACGGCGCAGGGGCTGCGTGCAACACGTGCAACGCAAAGTGCGGCGTCCAGCGACTGGGCCGCTGCGCCAGCACGCTTTGAAAGTCGTGCTTGTGCACCAGTCGCTCAACTGCCACTGGAACTCGCCTGCGTTTAAACCGCCAACCGCTTGCGTCCCTTGGCGCGGCGAGCGTTGATAACGGCGCGGCCGCCACGCGTTTTCATGCGCACCAAAAAGCCGTGGGTACGTGCTCGGCGGGTTTTAGAGGGTTGGTATGTACGTTTCATGGTCAAGATCTTTCAAGTAACCCGCAATTATCGCAAAAACCGGGGGCCACTCCCAAACCAGCGCCACCGGCAATGCCACAAGCCGTCAGGGTCAGGGCCGCAAGGTGCTCCGTGATGGCCTGGACGCGGAGCCATTGACCGGCAAGGCCCGGCCAGCCATCGCCAGTGGGGCTTGTGGATAACCCCTAGTCCAAGATACAATCTGGGCGCTTACCATGCCAACCTATCCACAGCAGACAACCCGCGCCCGGCCACCCTTTATGCCCAGCCCCACCGACTCCGCGCCACTGGCCGCCACCCTGCCCGACCTATGGCAAAGCTGCCTCGAGCAGCTGGCGCGCAGTGTGCCCGAGCACCAATTCAGCACCTGGATTGGCCCCTTGGTGGCGGCGCCCAGCAGCGACGGCCATGGGCTGGTTTTGTGGGTTGAAAACCGCTTCAAGTTGGACTGGGTGCGCAGCCAGTACCTGCCCCGCATCCGTCAAACCATCACCCAGTTGCACGGTGCCGACGTTTTGGTTGAGTTGGCGCTTACTCCGCGCCAAACCAACGCGGGCAAAGGGCAAGTTATGCAGCCTCCCCCGGCAGACCCGGTGCTGTCAGAGGCCGCCAACCTGCTGGTGGCCGACGTAAGCCAAGCCGCTGGCCATCGCTCGCGGGTCAACCCGGCGCTAACGTTTGACACCCTTATTGAGGGCAGTGCCAACCGCATGGCGCGCGCGGCGGCCATGCACGTGGCCGGACAAGTTGGGCAGCTGTACAACCCGCTGTTTATCTACGGCGGCGTGGGCCTGGGCAAGACCCACCTGATGCACGCCATCGGCAACCAGCTGCTGGCCGACCGGGCCGAGGCCAAAGTTCTCTACATCCACGCCGAGCAATTCGTCTCGGATGTGGTTAAAGCCTACCAACGCAAGGCTTTTGACGAGTTTAAAACCCGTTATCACTCGCTCGATTTGCTGTTGATCGATGACGTGCAGTTTTTTGCCAATAAAGAGCGCACCCAAGAAGAGTTTTTTAACGCTTTTGAGGCTTTGCTGGCCAAGCGCTCGCACATTGTGCTAACCAGCGACACCTACCCCAAGGGCCTGACCGATATTCACGAACGCTTGGTGTCGCGATTTGACTCCGGGCTTACGGTGGCCATTGAGCCGCCCGAGCTGGAAATGCGGGTGGCGATTTTGATCAACAAGGGGCGCGCCGAGGACGCCGACATCCCCGAAGACGTGGCCTTTTTTGTGGCCAAAAACGTGCGCTCCAACGTTCGGGAGCTCGAAGGGGCGCTACGCAAAATACTGGCTTATTCACGCTTTAACCAAAAAGATATCAGTGTGGGCTTGGCGCGCGAGGCGCTGCGCGATTTGTTGTCCATACAGAACCGACAAATTTCGGTGGAAAACATTCAAAAAACAGTGGCTGATTTCTACAAAATCAAGGTCGCGGACATGTATTCCAAAAAGCGCCCCGCCTCGATTGCCAGGCCACGCCAAATTGCCATGTATTTGGCCAAAGAGCTCACCCAAAAAAGCCTGCCCGAAATCGGCGAGTTATTTGGCGGACGGGACCACACCACGGTGCTGCACGCGGTGCGAAAAATCGGCGCCGAGCGCCAGCAGCTTACCGAACTCAACCAGCAGCTGCATGTGCTTGAACAAACCCTTAAAGGTTAGGCGCCAACGGCGTCAAAAGCCGTGTTTTTCGGCGACAATAGAGCGCCGGTGGATGCCAAGGCATGCGCGGGCCAACCCCCTATCGACGACTTATTACAGAGAGTTGGCATGATTGTTTTCCAAGCCACCCAAGAACAGGTTTTGGCGGCGTTGCAGCGCGTGGCAGGCATTGTTGAGCGGCGTCATACGCTGCCCATTTTGGCCAACGTGTTGCTGGCCAAAACCGGGCCATCGATTGAGCTCACCAGCAGCGATTTGGAGGTGCAAATTCGCACCCAAGCCGAGCTTGGCGGTGACAGCGACAGCCACACCACCACCTTGTCGGCGCGCAAGCTGCAAGACATTTTGCGCACCATGGCGCCGGACCAGCAGGTCACCTTAGAAGACAAGGGCGGCAAGGTTACGCTCAAAGCGGGCAAAAGCCGCTTTACTTTGCAACACCTGCCAGCGGCCGACTTTCCCTTGGTGCAAGAGCAAACCGATTGGGGCGACGCGTTTGCCGTGCCACAAAAGTTGCTCAAGCAGCTGCTCGCTCAGGTCTCGTTTGCCATGGCAGTGCACGACATTCGCTACTACCTCAATGGCATATTGTTTGAGGTGGATGCACGCCAACTCACCCTGGTGGCCACCGATGGCCACCGCTTGGCACTGACCCGCGCAGAGCTCGGGCAGGCGGTGGCCCAGCGCCAAGAGGTGATCTTTCCACGCAAAACCGTGCTTGAGCTGCAACGCCTGCTTGCCGACACCGATGAACCGGTGCAAATGCAACTGGCGAGCAACCAGGCACGCCTGCGCTTTGGCAACATTGAGTTTGTCACCAAGTTGGTTGAAGGCAAGTTTCCCGACTACAACCGCGTGGTGCCGCAAAACCATCCGCACCAGTTGTCGCTGGGGCGGCAAACCTTGCTTACGGCGCTGCAGCGCGCGGCCATCATGACCTCGGACAAGTTCAAAGGGGTGCGCCTGAACTTTGACAACGGTGGCTTGCACGTGGGCGCGCACAACGCCGAACAAGAAGAGGCCGCCGATGAACTTGACATCGACTACGACGGCCCGGCGATCGACATTGGCTTTAACGTGACCTATCTGATGGACGTGCTCAGCCACGCCAGCACCGACATGGTGCAGGTGGCCTTGGCCGACGGCAACAGCTCGGCGCTGTTCACGCTGCCCGATGACCCGGCGTTTAAGTACGTGGTCATGCCCATGCGCATTTAACAACGCTTCTGCACACCGCATTTTTGACTGATAAAACCACGTTGGGCTCCCATGACTGAAGCTTCTGCGGGCAGCGATTACGGCGCTGGCTCGATTCAAATTCTTGAAGGCCTGGAGGCGGTGCGTAAGCGCCCGGGCATGTACATCGGCGACACCTCCGACGGCACCGGCCTGCACCACCTGGTGTTCGAGGTGGTTGACAACTCAATCGACGAAGCCTTGGCTGGTCACTGCGATGACATCGTGGTCACCATTCACACCGACGACTCCATTTCGGTGCAAGACAACGGGCGCGGCATTCCCACCGACGTCAAGGCCGACGACAAACACGAGCCCAAGCGCAGCGCCGCAGAGATTGCACTCACCGAGTTGCACGCGGGTGGCAAGTTCAACCAAAACAGCTACAAGGTATCAGGCGGGCTGCACGGCGTAGGGGTTTCGTGCGTCAACGCGTTGTCGGTTTGGCTGCGGCTTACCGTGCGCCGCAATGGCCAGGTGCACGCCCTTGAATTTGCCCGCGGCGTGGTGCAAAACCGACTGCTTGAGCAAGTGGACGGGGCCGAGGTTTCGCCCATGAAGGTCACTGGCAGCACCGAAAAGCGCGGCACGGCGGTGCATTTCTTGCCAGACCCCGAGGTGTTTACACAAAACAACCGGTTTCATTACGAAATTCTCTCCAAGCGCTTGCGCGAGCTGTCGTTTTTAAATCATGGTGTGCGCATTCGACTGATCGATGAGCGCAGCGGCAAAGAAGACGACTTCTCTGGCGCAGGCGGTGTGCGCGGCTTTGTCGAGTTCATCAACACCAGCAAAACCGCGTTGCACCCCACCACCTTTCATGCCACAGGCGAACGAACCAGCGAGCAAAACACGGTGGTGGCAGTGGAAGTGGCGATGCAGTGGAACAATGGCTACAACGAACAGGTGCTGTGTTTTACCAACAACATTCCCCAGCGCGACGGCGGCACCCACCTAACCGGTTTGCGCGCGGCCATGACCCGGGTCATGAGCAAGTACATTGAGCAAAACGAGCTGGCCAAAAAAGCCAAAGTAGAAATCACCGGCGATGACTTGCGCGAAGGGTTGTGTTGCGTGCTGTCGGTAAAAGTGCCCGAACCCAAGTTTTCAAGTCAAACCAAAGACAAGTTGGTCTCCAGCGAAGTGCGCGCACCGGTTGAAGACGTGGTTGCCAAGGCGTTGAGCGACTTTCTTAACGAGCGGCCAAACGACGCCAAAATGATTTGCAACAAAATCATTGATGCAGCCCGCGCCCGCGAGGCTGCCCGAAAGGCACGCGACATGACGCGCCGCAAAGGCGTGCTCGACGGCATGGGCTTGCCAGGCAAGTTGGCCGACTGCCAAGAAAAAGATCCGGCGCAGTGCGAAATCTATATTGTTGAGGGCGACTCCGCGGGCGGCTCGGCCAAACAAGGGCGCGACCGCAAGTTTCAGGCAATCTTGCCGCTGCGCGGCAAAATTCTTAACGTAGAAAAAGCACGCTACGAAAAGCTGCTGACCAGCAACGAAATTCTCACGCTCATCACCGCGTTGGGCACGGGCATAGGCAAGGTCAGCACCGGCGACAGCAAAAGCGGCGCCGACGACTTCAACATTGACAAATTGCGCTACCACCGCATCATCATCATGACCGATGCCGACGTCGATGGCGCGCATATTCGCACCTTGCTGCTGACGTTCTTTTATCGGCAGATGCCTGAGCTGGTGGAGCGGGGGCACATCTACATTGCCCAACCGCCGCTTTACAAGGTTAAGGTTGGCAAAGAAGAGCAATACCTTAAAGACGCGCAAGCCTTTGATGACTTTTTAATGACGCAAGCGCTGCGCGACGCGGCGTTGCAAACCCAAGGCCCGGCCGGGGAGCTGCGTGGCGCGGCACTCTCTGAACTGGCAGCGGTTTACCAGCGGGCCCAAGAGGTGGTGCAGCGCTTGGGCGGATTCATGGACGGCGAGGCACTGCAAGCGATAGCCGGGGGTGTGGCCCTGGCCTTAGAGACACCGGAACAAGCCGAGCAAAGTGCTGCGGCGCTGCAAGCGGCGCTGCCACAAGCCACGGTGCACACCGCGTTTGATGCGCGGCTGGACCAGCCGCTGTTGCGTATTGAGCGGCAACACCACGGCAACGTTCGCAGCAGCGTCATTACCCAAGACTTTGTCCACGGCGCAGACTACGCGCGCTTGCAACAAGCCGCCACACGCTTGCTGGGGCTGCTTGGCGAGTCGGCCCAGGTGATGCGGGGCGAAGGCGACAAAGCCAAGTCGGCGCCAGTGGCAAGCTTTCACGAAGCCATGCAGTGGTTGCTGCAACAAGCGCAAGGGGGCGTGGCACGCCAACGCTACAAGGGCTTGGGCGAAATGAACCCCGAGCAATTGTGGGAAACCACCATGGACCCCAGCGTGCGCCGTTTGTTGCAGGTGCGTATTGAAGACGCGATCGAGGCCGACAAAGTATTCACCATGCTCATGGGTGATGAGGTGGAGCCCAGGCGCCACTTTATTGAAGGCAACGCGCTGCGCGCCACCAACCTCGACGTTTAAGCTTGGGCGCCGTCAACCTTTGGGCAACCAGTGGTGGCGCGCGCCGGGGCGACGGGGTATCTGCGCCATGGGTGACAACGCGGCCGAGACAAACTGGCCTCGCCCCACACGATCGCACACCTCGCCCTGCCCGGGCTCGCCCTGCCACACCACCTCACCACGCGCCAGCGTAAGAGCCGGCCACGCCGTCAGGCGCATGCCCTCGTAAGGTGTGTAATCCACAGCGTGATGCAACATGGCGTTGGTTAACGTAAAGTCCACCGCGTCGTGCCACACCACCATGTCGGCATCGCTGCCCACCGCCAGCGTGCCTTTGCGGGGATGCAAGCCGTAGAGTTTGGCTGCCTGGGTTGACGTTAAAGCAACAAAGCGGTGGATGTCGATTCGCCCCGCGTTGACGCCTTCGCTCATCAGCAACGCCAGTCGGGTTTCAAGCCCAGGGATGCCGTTGGGGACTTGATGAAAGCCCGCGTGTGGCCCAGCCACCGCCTTGCCATCGGCCCCCGATCGAAACGGCGCATGATCACTGGACAACACCTCAAAGGCGCCATTAGCCAAGCCATCCCACACCAACTGCTGGTTCGCTTGGTCGCGTGGCGGCGGGCTGCAAATGCAGCGCGCACCGCCGGCGTCGAGCGCCAAGTCGTCTTCGGTTAAAAACAAATACTGCGGGCAGGTTTCGCCATAAATGCGCAACCCGCGCCCGTGCGCCCAGCGAATTTGTTCAATGGCGTCGGCGGCGCTGACGTGCACCAGCAAAATCGGCACGCGCATCACCTCGGCCAAGCTGATGGCGCGGTGCGTGGCCTCGCGCTCCACCGCGGCCGGGCGCGACATGGCGTGGCCAAGAGGCTCGGTGATGCCAGCGGCCAGCAACTGCTCGGTTAACCACTCAATGCAATCAAAGTTTTCGGCGTGCACCATGGTCATGATGCCGGTGCGCTTGGCCGCGGCCAGCACGCGTAAGATTTGTCGGTCGCTGAGCTTGAGGTCTTCGTAGGTTAGGTAAATCTTGATGGAGGTGACGCCTTGCGTGACCAGCCAATCAAACTCGGCGGCGATCACCTCATCGGTCGGGTCGCTCACAATCATGTGAAACGCGTAATCAATCACCGACTGGCCATGGGCGCTGCGGTGATAGGCCGCCAGTGCCTCGCGCAAACTTTGGCCGCGCTGTTGCAGCGCAAACGGCACAAAGGTGGTGGTGCCGCCGGCTGCTGCGCTTCGGCTGCCGCTGGCAAAGTCGTCGGCGCATACGCTGCCGTCGGTCATGGGCTGACTGATGTGGCAGTGGCTGTCAACCCCGCCCGGCGTGACCAAGCGCCCTTGGGCGTCGATGCAGCGTCCCCCGGGGGCCAAGTCCTGAGGCGACAACGATGCGGCAATGGCAGTGATCACGCCGTTGCTTACACCGATGTCGGCGTGGTAGCGATCGGTTGCCGTGGCAATGTCGGCGTTGCGCACAATCAAGTCAAAACCCGCGCTCATACCCCGCTCCTTAGGTTGTGGTCAACGCCTCCTCGGGCCACCACCGCAGCGACTGCAAGGGCTGTAACCACTGCGCATTCGCTGGTTGGGCGGCTTCGTGGGTGATCGATTGGGCAGCAATGACTTGGGCACTGACTGCCACGCTGTCGTGCACCGTTACACCGGCTTGGGCTTGCAGCGCCGGCGCCATGCCGGCCAAACCCGCCCCGCCGAGTAACACGTGGCTGGCACCCGCCTGTTGCGCCCGCTCAACCTCGCTGGCCAGCAGTGCCGTGGCGCGCTGCGGCTGCTGCATGATGTCGGCGCCCGATAGGCTCACCGTTTGCACCGCCATCAACTCGGGCATGGTGCCCAAACCTCGCGCGAGACGCCAAATCATGGGCCCCCATGCCGCGCCACCGGTGACCACCGCAAAACGCCCAAGGTCATTAACATGCCGCATCGACGCCTCGGCCAGCCCGTAAACCGGAACGGGCGCAAGCGTTTGTAGGGCCGCCACGCCCGGGTCACCAAAACACGCCACCAACACGGCGTCGGGCCGCAAGCCAGCCTCAATCTGCGTGCGATAAACCGCCAGTACCGCATGCGCGCCCACCGCGTAGCTGGTCTCGCAAGCAATGTAGGGCGCGCCAAAAGGCGCGCTTTGGGCCACCACCTGCCAATCGTCGCCGAGAATGGTGCCTACCACCCGCTGCAACGTGGCCGTGACCTGCCCCGAGGTGTTGGGGTTGATCAACAACAGCGTGCGTTGGCCCACCGCGCGCCCCTAATGGGCAGACGGTGCACGCCGCCGCACCGCCAGCATGGCGCCCAACCAAAGGGAGGCGCCCATAACCACAAACGACACCAGCATGGTGACCGTCGCCAAAGCGTAAATGGCCGGTGTGGTAACCGTGGTGGTGAGCCCTTGCAGCTCAAGCGGCAAGGTGTTGACGTCACTGATCGCCTGCGACGTGCGGGCGATTTCATCCCAGCTGAGCGTAAAACCAAACATGCCTACCCCCACCAACGCCGGCGCCACCAGCGGCAGCAACACATAGCGAAAGGTTTGCATGCGGGTAGCGCCCAAATCGGCGGCGGCTTCTTCAACCGAGCTGTCAAAGCGATTGAAAACGGCAAACATGATCAACAACCCAAACGGCAGCGTCCATGTAAGGTGCGCACCCAAAGCCGAGGTCCACAACCCCATGGCAGTGGTGTAGCCGCCCAACCAGTCGTCGGCCCCCACGCTTTGCAGCAGCCACTTCAGGCCACTGTCGAGCAGGCGAAATTCAAGGCCAATACCCAGGGACACAATGATGGACGGCATGATTAAGCTGGCCACGGCCACGTAAAACAAGGCGTTGCCAAAGGGCAGCCGCTTGCGATAGGCCAGCCCCGCCATAAGCGAAAAAACCACCGTGAGCACCGTGACCAACAGGCCCAACCCCAGCGAGCGCCGCAATGCCGCACCAATATCAACCACCCCCAAGCCGCGCGCCAATTCGGCGTACCAGGTAAACGACAAGCCGGTCAGCGGAAACGTGAGCCCACCCCCAGGGCCTTGAAACGACAACAGCACAATCACGAACATGGGGCCGTATAAAAACACCACAAAGGCCACAAACACAAAGGTCAGCCATGGGTTTCGGTGGGTATTCATCACGCGGCGCTTTATAACTCTTTGCGAATATCGACAACGCGGGTTAAGGCCCAAATCATCATCAACACAATCAGCAGCAGCGCAATGGCATTGGCCGCCGCCAAAGGAAACTGCAAATAAGAGGTTTGTACTTGAATCATCTTGCCGACCGAGGCAATTTGCTGGCCCCCCATGACGCCCACCGTAACAAAGTCACCCATGACGATGGTGAGCACAAAGATTGAACCAATCACAATACCCGTTTTGCTCAGCGGTATCACCACATACAGCAAGGTTTGCCAGCCGCTGGCGCCGGCGTCGCGCGAGGCCTCAAGCAGGCGCTTATCAATGCGTGCCATGGAGTTAAAAATTGGCACGATCATGAACATGGTGTAGAGGTGCACAAACGCCAGCACCACAGAAAACTCTGAAAACAGCAACCACTCAATGGGCTCATTGATCAGGCCAAGGTTGACCAGCGTTTGGTTGATCAGCCCGTTGCGACCCAACAAAGGAATCCAGGCAATCATGCGAATGACGTTGGAGGTCCAAAACGGCACCGTGCAAAGCACAAACAAAAAGATTTGCCAGCGCAGCGTTTGCACGCAAAACGCCAGGTAATAGGCCACCGCAAAGCCCAACACCAACGTCACCAGCCAAACGATTAGGCTGAACTTGATGGTTGAAACATACGTGAGCAGCGTCACGCATGTGCCGTCGGGCGACATGCAGCCCTCAACCAGCGCGGCGTAATTGGCCAGCGTAAAGGCCGGCAAAATTTCATATTCGTTGTAGTCCCAGGTGCTCACCATCAAGATGAGCAGCAAGGGAACCACAAAAAAGCCCACAAACACCAACGCCATGGGCGCGGCTTGAAGCGGCGCAAGCCACTTAGGGACTTGCGCCGCCAGGGCTTGAGTTGGCGTTGCCTTAGGCGGCGACGAACTCATTCCACTTACGAACCATGTAGTTGTTTTCGTCCATCACCGCGTTCCAGCAGGCCACGCCGCCCATGCGGTCTTCGTAGCTGCCGCCGTCGCGCACTTCGCCCGCCTTGGCCAAAAGTTGTCCGTTGGGGCTCATGATGTCCTTGGCCGCGGCCTTGCCCATCATCCAGTAATCCCACTCGTACGCCTCCATGGACGACTTGGCGGTATCCAGCACCGCGCTGTAATAGCCTTGGCGGTTAAGGTACGCGCCAGCCCAGCCGTCGAGGAACCAGTTGATGAACTCGTAAGCGGCGTCAAGCTTTTTGCCCGACAAGGTGGCTGGCAGACCAAAGCCAGCGGCCCACGCACGGTAACCCTCTTTGAGCGGCTGATACACGCAAGGGATGCCCTTGGTGCGCACCGCCGTTACGGCAGGCGACCACATCGATTGAATCACCACCTCGCCCGAGGCCATGAGGTTGACGGACTCGTTGAAGTCTTTCCAAAGGCTACGGAATTGGCCTTGACGCTTGGCCTCGATCAGCGTTTTGATCGTGAGGTCAATTTCTTTCTTGGTCATGTTGCCTTTGTCTGGGTACTTGTAAATACCCATGGCTTCGACCACCATGGCCGCGTCCATGATGCCGATGGACGGAATATTTAAGATCGACGCCTTGCCCTTGAATTCGGGGTTGAGCAGCTCGGCCCACGAGCCAATGGGGCGCTTGATCAAGTCGGGGCGAATGCCCAGGGTGTCGGCGTTGTACACCGTAGGAATCAACGACATGTAGCGTGTGGCGCCCGAGGCAAATTTCTTGGAACGCTCGCCTTCGAGGTAAATCACCTTCTTGGGTGCCGTGCCTTGATCGCCAATGGTCTTGCCCGTGGGGGTTTTGCCTTGGGTGAAGATGCTGGTGATTTTGTCGGCGTTTTTGATGCGCTGACTGTCAATACCCTTTAGGTTGCCTGTGGGCACGATTTTCTTGAGCGAGAAGTACTCGGTGTCAATCAAATCAAAGCTGTTGGGTGCGGTCACCGCGCGCTTGGTGACGTCATCGGTGGTTACGGCCACGTACTGGATGTTGATGCCGGTGTCTTGTTTAAACTTTTCGGCAATCTTCTTGTCCTGGTTCACGGCGGTACCCAAGTACCTCAGGGTGATTTGCTCTTGGGCGTGGATCGCGGGGAACACGCCGCTGGCCAAGATGGCTGCCGTTCCCTTAATGACCGAGCGCCGGTCTTGAGCAAACTGCTCGTTTTTGTTGTCTTTAGACATGGGGTTTACCTTTCAAAAAAATGCTTCAACCAAAGCAACCAATCTCAATCACTGAGCGCATGTTCCTGCTCGGCGGTCCACCCCAACTGGGCCGACTCACCAACCACGAACCGATGCCGGGTAAAAGTCTCTTCCGAGACCATGACTTTGAGCTGCTCTTGCGGCGTCAGGCACCGCTCGGGCGCACGCGTGTGAACGCCCACGAGCACATACGGGCCTTGGTATTCCACGGCCGCCACTTCCACAGGGTGCGTATGCAAACCAGCGCCCGGGGGGGCGGCTTGGTGCATCAGCTGGGTTAAATCGGTGCGCACAGCGTATCGGCGACCCTTATCGTCTTGAAACAAGTTGTGTCCGCCCAAGAAGTTGGCAGCAAAGGCATTAACCGGCCGATTGAACATTTCGTTGGGTGGGCCTTGCTGCACGATCACGCCGTTGTTCATCAGCACCATGAGATCGGCCAGCGCCATGGCCTCTTCTTGCGAGTGTGTCACGTGTATGAAAGTGAGGCCCAGCGTTTGTTGCCAATGTCTAAGTTCGGCGCGCATTTGGCTGCGCAAAAACGGATCCAGCGCCGACAGTGGCTCGTCGAGCAGCAAAACCTTGGGGCGCATCATCAGCGCGCGCGCCAACGCCACGCGCTGCTGCTGGCCGCCCGAGAGCTCGGCGGGCTTGCGCTGCGCCAAGTGTGCCATGCCCACCTTTTCAAGCAACGCCATCGCCTCTTGGCTGCGCGCCTGTCGGTTCACGCCACGCACCTTTAAGCTAAAGGCCACGTTATCCAGCGCCGACAGGTGCGGGAACAAAGCGAAGCTTTGAAACATCATGGCCGTGCCGCGACTGGCCGCGGTGAGGTTGGTGATGTTGTGCCCGTCGAGCAAAATGTCGCCCGAGGTGGCGATTTCGTGTCCCGCCACCATGCGTAAGGTGGTGGTTTTGCCGCAGCCCGATGGACCGAGTAAACAGCAGTAGCTGGCTGCAGGGATGGTGAGGTTGATCCCGTGGACCGCCACGGTGCCATCGTCAAACCGCTTGGTGAGGTCAACAAGCTCCAGAGGACGGGCAACGGGTACGTTCATACAGCTCCTGCACTGCAAAGTTGGTGCCAACCGCCAGCGGGGGCATCCTGCACCATGGTGGGGCGTCGACGACCGCGGACGCACCGTGTTGGCAAAATAGTTAACATCGGAACGACCGGCGGCGCCCTTTTGGTGCCAGCGCAATGGGTTGGCGCCACCCCCACCTCAATCAAGGCGTCGGCTACTTGCTTGTCGCTCTGCTTCCGATTGTTAACAATTTTCATACAGGCTCCATTAGGGTTACCCCCTAAGCCGGCGCTTTTGCTCCTAAACTTTCACCATGGGCACAAAAAAAACTCAGCCCCCTGACGCCGCACCACCCACCGAAGCCGCCATTGTTGAGCGCATATACGAGGCGGTGATTGATCAGCGCCTGTCGCCCGGCACCAAGCTTCCGGAGGGTGAGCTTTGCGAAGCCTTTGGCGTGGGTCGCATGCACATCAGGCGCGCGCTGCTGGTGCTTGCCAACCGGGAGGTGGTGGAGTTAAAAGCCAATCGTGGCGCGTTTGTTGCGCAGCCCACGGCCAAACAAGCGCGCGATGTGTTTGAGGCCAGGCAGGCGCTTGAGCCCAGCGTGGCCCAACTGGCGGCACAGCGTTGCAACCGCGCGCGTTTGTTGGATTTGCACAAGCATTTAATCAACGAGTCAACCGCCCACACCCAAGGCAACCGGCGCGAGGCCATTCGGCTTTCAGGCCAGTTTCACATCACACTGGCGCATGCTGCGGGCAATCAGGTCATGAGCCGCCTGGTAAGAGACTTAATTATTCGCAGCTCGCTGATCATTGGCATGTACGGACAAGCCGCAGCCCACACCTGCCGCGACGATGAGCATGCCGGTATCTTGCAGGCACTGCGCTCGCACAATGGCGACTTGGCAGCGCGGCTCATGCTTGAGCACCTGACGCACATCTTTGACAGCCTCACCTTGACCAGCCCGGGACACAACCGCGCTGACTTGGTTGGCTTGTTTGGTCCAACCGACCCATGAGTTGGCCCACACAGGGGTAAAACCCGACGCCAGCCGCGCAGGGGCTGGGTTATATTGGTTCGCTTGTTCAGTTTGGGCTTTGTTATGAGCGGCAACAAACACATACGGCTCACCTCACATGCGGGCAGCACGCGCGCGCTGGCATTGCGCTGGGGGGCGGCCGACCCGCAAACACGCGGCCCCATTGTGGGCGGTGCCGCGCACGCAGCCGAGCGCAACGTGATTGGCACCTACGGCGGCAGCTACAGCGTGTACCGCGCGTTGGCGGTGGCGGCGGGCAACTTGTCGCAACAACATCGGCCCGACCTCACCAACACCGACCCAACCTCGGTCATCGGGCCTTTTCCCCAATGGGCCGACCCTAAACGCATCGTCAGCATGGACCCTTGGGGGGCGCAAAGCGCCACCCACTTTGCACAGGCGATTGCGGCTGGGCACGATGTGCGGCCTACGGTGGCGGTCACGCAAGCGCAGGTTATCTTGCCCGAAGTCATTGATGCCCTGCGCCAAGGGCGCTTGCACGCCGACGGCAAGCTGCTCACCAAGCAAGGGGCCGCGGCGGTGACCAAAATCGCCATTGAGCCGGTGTGGTATCTACCCGGGGTTGCCGAACGCTTTGGCTGCTCAGAAAGTGCGTTGCGCCGCGCCCTGTTTGAAGAAACCGGCGGCATGTACCCCGAATTGGTGACGCGCAGCGACCTAAAGGTTTTCTTGCCGCCAGTGGGCGGGCATACGGCGTACATTTTTGGCAACCCGGCCGATTTGGCCAACCCCGAGGTGCCCTTAACGGCGCGGGTGCACGACGAGTGCAACGGCTCAGACGTGTTTGGCTCGGACATTTGTACCTGCCGCCCTTACCTGACACACGCGATCGAAGGTTGCATCACCGGCGCCCAACAAGGCGGGGTGGGCCTGGTGATTTACTCACGCAAAGAAGGCCGCGCCTTGGGCGAAGTCACCAAGTTCTTGGTGTACAACGCCCGCAAACGCCAGCCACAGGGCGACACCGCCGAACAGTACTTTGCGCGCACCGAATGCGTGGCCGGCGTGCAAGACATGCGCTTTCAAGAACTGATGCCCGACGCCCTGCATTGGATGGGCATCAAACATATCCATTGTTTGCACTCCATGAGCAACATGAAGTACGACGCCATTACCGGCTCAGGCATTTCGGTGGGCGAGCGCATCGATTTGCCCGATGACCTGATCCCCGAAGATGCCAAGGTAGAAATGACGGCCAAGGTCGCGGCGGGCTATTTCAGCCGCGCGCAAGCGGTGAGTGCCGATACCCTGTCCAACACCAAAGGGCGCGGCTTAACCCAACCCGAAGGCTGAGATGACCGCGCCCACCAAGCCCGACTTGCTGGACGCGCGTGCGGTACGCGCGCGCGCGCACGTGGTGTTGGAGGGCGCGTTGGCCAATGAGCTGCCATGGTGGCGGGTGCAAACCCATGCCTTGGCGCCGCTGGCCGAACAACTCGCGGGCCGCATTGGGCGGCACTTCCCATCACTTAACGTGCCGCTGCACAGCCGCTGGCGACACATTGAAGCCGGTGGCGTGGCGCGCCTAGAGCCTTGGCTGGCACGCACGCCGTATGCCACCGACCAAGCACGCACCGCCGCCCTGTTGGATTTTGCCTTTGTCAGCGTGTTGCTCGATGCGGGCGCGGGTGCTGCTTGGCAATACCACGAGGCGGCCACCGCGCAGCGCTTCAGCCGCTCCGAAGGCTTGGCCCTGGCCAGTTGGTATGGTTTTGTCGCTGGCGCATTTGGCACCGAC
>Ga0255753_1003940_pt1 | contig 15115 bp, 12 predicted proteins | sample 041ome_10_FD_179953 | JGI IMG/M metagenome (GOLD analysis project Ga0255753, IMG submission 179953) | Coastal salt marsh microbial communities from the Groves Creek Marsh, Skidaway Island, Georgia - 041412US metaG (version 2) | ecosystem: Environmental > Aquatic > Marine > Intertidal zone > Salt...
GCAGCGAACAACGCCGCCTCGTTAACCAAGTTCGCAAGATCGGCACCAGAGAAACCTGGCGTTCCGCGCGCAATAACTAATGCACTCACATCATCTGCCATGGGTACTTTACGCAAATGCACTTTAAGGATTTGTTCGCGACCCAAGATGTCTGGCAAGCCAACAACCACCTGACGGTCAAAACGACCGGGGCGCAACAACGCAGGGTCAAGTACGTCTGGGCGGTTAGTTGCCGCAATCACGATGACGCCTTCGTTGCCTTCGAAACCATCCATCTCAACCAGCAATTGGTTCAAGGTCTGCTCACGCTCGTCGTGACCGCCACCTAGACCTGCGCCACGATGACGACCGACTGCATCGATCTCGTCGATGAAAATAATGCATGGCGCATGCTTTTTAGCTTGTTCGAACATATCGCGCACACGAGAGGCACCAACACCCACAAACATTTCAACGAAGTCAGAACCTGAAATGGTGAAGAAAGGCACCTTGGCTTCGCCAGCAATCGCACGCGCTAAAAGGGTTTTACCGGTACCCGGAGGACCAACCATCAAAACCCCTTTTGGAATCTTGCCGCCCAGTTTTTGGAACTTGCTTGGGTCCTTTAAGAAGTCGACCAACTCTTTAACTTCTTCTTTGGCTTCTTCACAGCCAGCAACGTCAGCAAAGTTCACCTTCACCTGATCTTCGGTCAGCATGCGCGCCTTGCTTTTACCAAAAGACATTGCGCCGCGACCGCCGCCGCCACCTTGCATCTGGCGCATAAAGAAGATCCAGAGTGCAATCAATACAAAGAGTGGGAACCAGTTAATCAGTATCTGCCACAGAACCGATGGCTCTTCTGGCTTTTTAACTTTGAACTCGACATTGTTCTTGAGCAGGTCACTGACCAACCAAATATCATGTGGCGCGGTTGTTTCGAAACGCGCACCTGAATAGGTCGAACCGGTAATGATGGTCGAGCGACCCATTTCGGTCAGCGTCACATCCTTAACGTTGTTTGACTTAACTTCCTCAACAAACTTCGAATATGACAACTCAGGCATGTTCAAACGAGGTGAATTGAAGCTATTGAATACCGTCATCAGAACGACCGCGATGATCACCCAAAGTACGATATTTTTTGTCATGTCATTCACAAGCTTTTCCTCTGCCACCTCTACCTGCGGGCGGCTTTTACTTCTAATAACTGTAAGCTACTACGCTTTAAAGTTCCCTGCTACCAAATAAACCTCACGGCTTTTAGGGCGAGATGCCTTAGGCTTTCGTGTCACAAGCTTGCCAAAGCTTTGTTTTACATCACGAAAATACTCATCAAAGCCCTCCCCCTGGAAAACTTTGGTCACATATCCACCATCCGGACGAAGCACCTGTCGACAAAAATCGAGGGCGAGTTCGCACAGATACATAGCCCGAGGCTGATCTACAGCAGTCATACCACTTACATTGGGGGCCATATCCGAAATAACAAGGTCTACCTGCCGGCCATCAAGCACATCTAATAGCTGGTTAAGCACCCCTTCCTCACGGAAATCACCCTGAATGAAGGGAACATCATGAATCGGCGTGATCTCAAGCAAATCAAGGCCGATCACGACGCCTTTTTCGCCGACTAGGTTTTTCGCCACCTGGAGCCAACCGCCCGGCGCAGCGCCTAAATCCACAATAACCTGACCTGGCTTGATCATTTTGTCGCGCTCTTGTAACTCCAGCAGCTTATAAGCCGCACGAGACCGATAACCGTCCTTTTGGGAACGCTTCACATACTCGTCATTCACATGACGCTGCATCCACTGGTGACTACTTTTTGATCTAGCCATGCTGAAAAATCATTTTTTATTTAAAAATCACAGCGTTAATCGCAATTTTGCTATCAACGATGCCTACAAATCGTTATATTACGCGCCTTTTTACACCAAGGCCGAATCAATGCCACTGTCTAACGCCCAAACCCGCCATCTACGCAGCCTTGCGCATCACCTCAAACCTGTCGTTTGGGTAGGTCAGCACGGCCTGAGAGATAGCGTGATGGATGAAATTACGCTCGCGTTAGACACTCACGAGCTGATCAAAGTCAAAATTGCTGCCGAAAAGGAAGAGCGCCTAGACACTATCGCTAAGATTACGGAAAGCACTGGCGCTGAGCTAATTCAACACATTGGGCAAATAGCGATTCTTTTCCGTCGCAACACTGAGAAGCCAAAAGTCGCACTACCTTCAGCCTAAAGCCTAAACGTAGCGAACTTCCAAAATTTCGAACTCATGGGTGCCGCCTGGCACTTCCATGACAACCTCATCACCCTCTTCTTTGCCAATCAAAGCACGGGCAACAGGCGAAGAAACCGAAATCTTGTTGACCTTGATATCCGCCTCATCAACACCAACGATCTGATAGGTCTTTTCTTCGTCTGTATTGATATCCAACAAAACGACCGTTGAGCCGAACACAACTTTGCCATTGGCATTTAGCGTAGTGATATCAATGATTTGCGCATGCGATAACTTTGCTTCGATATCTTTAATGCGGCCTTCGATAAAACCTTGCTGTTCACGCGCTGCATGATATTCAGCGTTTTCTTTCAAGTCGCCGTGCTCGCGCGCTTCAGAAATTGCAGCGATTACTGCGGGGCGTTTAACTTGTTTTAGCTCACTTAACTCAGCACGAAGTTTTTCCGCACCAGCGAGTGTCATTGGATGCTTGTCCATAGCTGACTCCTTTATGACTGCAGCGAACGCAGGCTATTAACAGTGACTTCATCAGGGTGACGCAGCGCCATCACCGCGGCCTCTGCACCGTTGATTGTAGTGAAGTAACTGACTTTGTGCTGTGAAGCAGAGGCGCGAATAGAACGTGAATCGAGAATCGCCTGCTTACCTTCTGTAGTGTTCATGATGATAGAGAACTCATTGTTCTTAATCATATCGACAACATGTGGACGACCTTCCGCTACCTTGTTGACGATCTCACACTCAATACCCGCCGCTTTCAATTCACGCGCTGTACCACGGGTTGCCGAAATCTCAAATCCTAGCTCTTTTAGGTCCTTAGCGACTTGAACAGCACGTTGACGATCCAGTTCGCGAACTGAAATCAAGGCTTTGCCAGAACGTGGCAAACACTGACTACCGCCTTCCAAGCCTTTTGCAAAGGCTGCACCGAAAGTGGGTGCGACACCCATCACCTCACCGGTCGACTTCATCTCAGGACCCAAAATGGTATCGATTCCTGGGAACTTGTTGAATGGGAACACAGCCTCTTTAACGTAATAGTGCTTAGGAATGATTTCCTCTAGCTCGCCCTGCTCGGCTAACGACTTACCCGCCATACAACGCGCAGCAATCTTTGCCAAAGGGCGACCCGTCGCTTTAGAGACAAACGGTACCGTGCGGGAGGCACGAGGGTTCACCTCAAGCAGATAAATATCATCATCCTTGATGGCAAACTGAGTATTCATCAAACCAACAACATTCAACCCATGCGCTAGCGCCTTAATCTGTTCACGCATGCGATCCTGAACGTCTTGGTTCAGCGTGTAAGGAGGCAATGAACACGCCGAGTCACCAGAGTGCACACCGGCTTGCTCGATGTGCTCCATGATGCCGCCGATCAAAACATCTTTGCCGTCACAAATCGCGTCGATATCCACTTCGATTGCATCATCTAAGAAACGATCGAGTAACACAGGAGAGTCATTCGAAACGCTAACCGCTTCACGCATGTAACGTTCTAGATCTTCGTTATCGTGAACAATCTCCATAGCGCGGCCGCCCAATACATACGATGGACGTACCACTAATGGGTAACCAATTTCTTCGGCAAGCTTAACTGCCTGATCTTCAGCGGTAGCTGTACGGTTAGGTGGCTGCTTAAGACCTAAGTCATCAACCAGCTTCTGGAAACGCTCACGGTCTTCTGCCAAGTCAATTGAGTCTGGCGAGGTACCAATGATTGGCGCACCAGCGGCTTCCAATTCTTCAGCAAGCTTCAATGGTGTCTGACCACCATACTGAACAATGATGCCTTTTGGTTGTTCTTTATGGATGATCTCAAGCACATCTTCGAGCGTCAGCGGCTCAAAGTACAAACGGTCAGATGTGTCATAGTCAGTTGATACTGTCTCTGGGTTGCAGTTCACCATAATGGTTTCGTAACCATCGTCACGCATCGCAAATGCCGCGTGACAACAACAGTAGTCAAACTCAATACCCTGGCCAATCCGGTTAGGACCGCCGCCTAACACCATAATCTTGTCTCGATTGGTTGGTTCAGACTCACACTCTTCCTCATACGTTGAATACATATAAGCCGTATCTGAAGCAAATTCAGCCGCGCAGGTATCAACACGTTTATAAACAGGTCGAACTCCTAGCTCATGACGCTTAGCGCGCAACTCAGCCTCTTTGATGCTCAACAAATCAGCCAACCGTGCGTCAGAGAAACCTTTACGTTTCAAACGGTACATGCGGTCACTATCAATCGCTGCAAGACCATTCTCGCTAACCGCTTTCTCTTCTTTAATCAGGTCTTCAATTTGTACCAAGAACCATGGATCAATCTTAGTGATCTCAAAGACTTCTTCGAGTGACATGCCAACTCGGAAAGCATCGCCGACATACCAAAGACGGTCTGCACTTGGTTGACGAATCTCATTCTTAATCTTCTTAAGCGCCGCCTCACCGGTAGTCTTAACCATTGAGTCAAAACCATTCTTACCGGTCTCAAGACCACGCAACGCTTTTTGCATTGATTCTTGGAAGGTACGACCGATTGCCATTACCTCACCCACTGATTTCATCTGGGTTGTTAGGCGTGCATCCGCTTGTGGAAATTTTTCGAACGCAAAGCGAGGAACCTTGGTCACGACATAGTCGATGGATGGCTCGAATGATGCTGGCGTTACACCACCAGTAATGTCATTACTCAACTCGTCTAAGGTGTAACCAACTGCCAACTTAGCCGCAACCTTCGCAATTGGGAAGCCGGTTGCTTTTGAAGCCAACGCAGAAGAACGTGAGACACGTGGATTCATCTCAATGATGATCATGCGTCCGTTCTCAGGGTTTATTGAGAACTGCACATTTGAACCACCTGTATCTACACCAATCTCGCGCAATACCGCCAAAGAGGCGTCACGCATGATTTGGTATTCCTTATCGGTCAATGTTTGAGCAGGGGCGACTGTTATCGAGTCACCAGTGTGCACGCCCATTGGGTCAAAGTTCTCAATCGAGCAAACAATGATGCAGTTGTCGTTACGATCGCGCACAACCTCCATCTCGTACTCTTTCCAACCCGCGATCGACTCTTCAATCAACAACTCATTGGTTGGTGATAGATCCAAGCCACGAATACAGATCTCTTCGAATTCTTCTTTGTTGTAAGCAATGCCGCCACCAGATCCACCCATGGTGAAAGATGGACGAATAATGGTTGGGAAACCGATCGTCGCTTGAACCTGATGTGCCTCTTCTAAAGAGTGTGCAATCGCAGAACGCGGCATATCCAAACCGATCTTGAGCATTGCCTGACGGAAACGATCACGGTCTTCAGCTTTATCAATCGCATCCTTATTGGCGCCGATCATCTCGACATTAAATTTTTCAAGCACACCTTCACGATCTAGATCCAAAGCGCAGTTCAATGCTGTTTGACCACCCATGGTAGGCAACAAGGCATCTGGACGCTCTTTCTCGATAATCGCCGCAACTGTGCGCCAAGTAATAGGCTCGATATACACCGCATCCGCCATATCAGGGTCGGTCATGATGGTTGCAGGGTTCGAGTTCACCAAGATCACGCGGAAACCTTCTTCGCGTAATGCTTTACACGCTTGGGCACCGGAGTAGTCAAATTCACACGCCTGTCCGATCACAATCGGTCCCGCGCCTATGATGAGAATGCTCTTTATGTCTGTACGTTTTGGCATGTCGTGCTCGTGCAATAAAAGAGGACTTAACGTCCCCTACTTCAATTCATTATTTACTGGTTCATCAATTCGATGAAATGGTCAAAGACCGGCGCCACATCGTGCGGTCCCGGGCTTGCCTCCGGGTGGCCTTGAAAACCGAAGGCCGGCTTATCCGTTCGATGGATACCTTGAATCGAACCATCGAACAATGAGGCATGCGTCACACGCAATGTGTTTGGCATGCTTTGCTCATCAACAGCAAAACCATGGTTCTGACTTGAAATCATCACCGTCTTGTCATCCAAGTTTTGAACCGGATGGTTCGCACCATGGTGACCAAACTTCATCTTCATCGTTTTGGCATCACTCGCAAGCGCCAGCAATTGATGCCCCAAGCAAATACCAAAGGTCGGCTTTCCTGAATCAACAATCGTCTTAATTGCATCAATGGCGTAATCACATGGCTCTGGATCGCCAGGACCATTCGATAAAAAGACGCCATCGGGATTCATTGCCATAACCTCTTCAGCGGGTGTTTTTGCAGGAACAACCGTCAAGCGGCAGCCACGATCAACCAACATACGAAGAATGTTGCGCTTTACACCAAAGTCATAAGCGACAACATGGAATTTTTGATCTTCAGCAGCAACCGTTTGATGGCCATACTTTAGTGACCAGCTCGTCTCATTCCACTCATACGCTGCTTTGGTGGTGACTTCCTTAGCCAAATCCATTCCCTTAAGACCAGGAAACGCTTTAGCCGCAGCCAGTGCGGTTGTCTCATCCACTGAATCACCTGCAAGAATGCAGCCCGCTTGGGCGCCTTTCTCACGCAAGATTCGGGTTAGACGACGGGTATCGATATCTGCGATACCGACAATATTGTGATCACGAAGGTATGCATCCAGTGCTTGTTCACTGCGGAAGTTACTCACCAAAAGCGGTAAATCTCGAATCACCAAGCCTGCAGCGTAAATATCACCCGACTCTTCGTCTTCTTTATTTACACCGGTGTTGCCAATGTGCGGATAGGTCAAGGTAACAATCTGACGTGCATATGAAGGATCAGTCAGTATCTCTTGATATCCGGTGAGGGCTGTATTGAAAACCACTTCACCAACGGTCTGGCCGTCAGCACCGATCGATTGACCGCGAAAAACGCTGCCATCTTCAAGAACTAAAATCGCTGGTTTGCTCATTGTCACGCACACAAGTGGCCGAAAAAGTTCTCAATTGGGATCCAATTCGGCTAGGGTTCAGGGGCTTGGGTAGAGTCAACTCTGACGGTTAACTCTGAGGAAGAAATTGTACGCGAGTCCGCTCCCTGGTGCTAGGCGAAATCTTACAAAATTCTTTAATAATTTAACTCTCTCAAGCTTTTTTCAGTGCCTGTTCGGTCCAAGCAATTAAGCCAGCCGCATCAAGCGCGCCAGATAGTCGATCGATCTCTATACCTTTGTGGATCAACATCAGCGTTGGAATGCTACGAATACCAAATTGACCCGCCAGACCTGACTGCTGCTCAGTATTGACCTTAAGTAATCTCACTTGCGGCTCTAGCTTTGTCGCCGCCTGACTAAATACCGGCGCCATCATTTTGCAAGGGCCACACCATGGCGCCCAAAAGTCGACCAATAAAGGCACCTCACCCTTGCTGACATGTTTGGCAAAGCTCACAGCATCCACATCAACAGGCATGCCTTGAAAAAGCATTGACTTGCAATGACCACACTTAGCCTCTTTGGCGCGCTCAACAGGTACTCGATTAACACCACCACAACTTGGGCAAACCATCTGAATAGGATCTGACATACATTTACTCCGTATCAATGCTTCTTAAATTGTGGCAAGTTAAGTAAATTCAAGTTGAAACCTTGCCTTACCGTCCCTATTTCATGCAGATAACAATCCACAGGGCTTTTTATAGATGAGCGAATCACCTTTTATCATTGATTTAACCTTAGAAAATTTTGAACAGGTTGTTCTACGCGACTCTCAACAGACACCGGTTCTTATCGATTTTTGGGCTAGCTGGTGCCAACCCTGCCAAATCTTAATGCCGCTTCTCAGCAAGCTAGCAGAGGAATATCAAGGCAAATTTATTCTGGCGAAACTCAATACCGAGGAACAGCAGGAAATTGCGGCACAGTTTGGCATTCGCAGCATTCCGACTGTTAAATTATTCAAAGATGGTGCTCAAGTGGATGAGTTTGCCGGCGCGCTGCCAGAAAATGATATTCGCACCTTCTTGGATAAGCACATCCCTCGTGAAACCAACTCTGTCCTTCCGCAAGCCGAACATATGATGGCGATGGGGCAATTTTCAGACGCACTTGAACTGCTCGCGCCAGCTCAAGCTGCCGATCCAAACAATTACTTGATCCTAATCGCGATGGCAAAAGCACATGCCGCCCTTGGCAACTTGGAAGCTGCAAAATTTGCCATTGACGCTTTACCTGAAGACCAACAAAGCTCACCTGAGATCAGCAAGATCCGTGGTCAGCTTCACTTTGCCGAACTCGCACCGGATCCGGCCAGCATCACAGCTGCAGAAGCTGCGCTGGAAAAAGATGCCAACGATCATCCGTCTCGTTACACCCTTGCGCTTCGCGATATCACTCAAGGGCAGATTGAATCTGCAATTCAGCAATTACTTGGCATCATGATGCGTGAGCTAAACTGGAATGATGATGCCGCACGTAAAACCCTCATCCAATTACTCGATATGCTCGGAGACGATCCCATCGTTAATCAAGCACGTCGCCAAATGTTTAACCTCATGCACTAGGAACACTCATGACACCAGAACAACAAATGCAAATGGAAGCGCTCGCATGGCGCAAGCTCGTTTCTCACTTTCAAAAGCGTAAAGATGTGCAAAACATTGACCTGATGAACATGGCCGGCTTCTGCCGTAACTGCATGTCGAAATGGCTAATGGGTGGCGCGAAAGATGTCGGCATCGAAATGGATTACGACCAAGCGCGAGAGCTTGTGTACGGCATGACTTACGATGAATGGAAGAACAACCACCAAGAAAAAGCCACGCAAGAGCAGCTTGATAAATACAACGCACTAAAGCCAGATCAAATTACTGAATAAGGCTCGAGTGTCAGCACACGGATGTGCTCTTGCTCCACCTGCCAACGCACATTCCAAGCACCTAACGCAGTGCCATACACCTGATCATCGGCCTTCTCTTTTTTATACGCAGGTCGTGGATCAAACCCCAATGTTTGCTCGATCAATGGCTTTAACGCATCGCCATCTGGCAATTGTTGTAACTGCTGATGAGCACTCTCATCAAACACAACCGCCATCTCAGCTGGGGCGCCCTCAGCAAAACCACTGGCCGCATCAGAAACTGCGTCGACATACGGCACATATGGTTTGATATCAATAATGGGGGTGTCATTCACGAGATCTAGACCACTGACCGAAATTTCACCATGCTGCTTATCTATCGATTCGATCTTCAACACCGACAGCCCCAAATGATTCGGTCGAAAGGGCGAGCGACTGGCAAACACACCGATATTGGCATTACCCCCTAAACGCGGCGGCCTCACCGACAGCTTGGCCTGACCATCACAACGATCAAACACAAAGATCACCCAAAGATGGGAAAAGCCCTCAAGGCCTTCTAACGCTTCAGCTTTTGCATAGTCGGCAGATAAACACAACTTACCCAAAGCCGCCTTAACTAAACCAGGTTGACGTGGCGTACCAAATTTTTCAGCATAAGGAGACTCCACCCTACCGATTGGATGGATCACATAAGAATCTTTCGGTGATTGCTTTGACATAACGACATGATACCGACGTCAAACAAAAGCGCGAGATCAATCGCGTCTTAACTCATCCTTAACCGCAATGGGTGTTGGGAAACGCGCAACTACGAGATAAGACGAGATCAAGAAGGTCATCAACGTTGCCAGTTGCACCATATAAGATGCTTTAGCACTCAGCGCGCCCACCTCGACAGCCAAAACAACCACAAGCAAAGAGAACTCACTCATCTGACCCAAACGATATCCAACCTCATGGGATCGCTTTTCAGACTCACCGATACCTAGAAGCAACTTCTTAAAGATCCATGGCTTTAACAGCATCAAACCAACTGCCAATAAGGCCGCAGGTAAAAGAACATCGTCAATCTGTGACAAATCAAACCCGGCGCCCAACGAGAAGAAGAAGAGCACCAAGAAGAAGTCACGCAACGGCTTTAGGCTCTCTGCAATAAACAGCGCGATGGGGCTACTCGCCAAGGTGATACCTGCAATAAAGGCGCCGATCTCAGCAGACAAACCAAATAACATCGCTAATTCGGCGATACCGAGACACCAACCGATAGCTAATAAGAAGACGTATTCCTGAATGCGATCAAAGCGGGCAATCAAAAATAGCAAGATGTATCGGTTAGCAAGCCACACCACACCCATCAATGCCGGCAACATAACCAGTGGTTTAAGAAATGCCACCAAAGAAACATCGCCCGCCCCCACGCTTTGCACCAAGATCAACAAGAAAATCGCGATCAAGTCCTGCAACAGTAAAATACTGATGATTACCTCACCGCTTCGCTGATGATGTAGAACCGTGGTGGGTAGCAGCTTTAGGCCAATAATTGTGCTGGAGAAAGTCGCAGCGCCACCAACCAGCAATGATTCCGCAACGCTAAACCCAAAGGCCATTGCTATGGCAAAACCAAAGGCCGCAAAAGACAAGCTACTCCATACAGTGACCCACGTGGTCTTTCGCACCATATGAAAAAGCTCTTGAGGTTGAAGATTTAAACCTAATAAGAACAACAAAAAGATAATGCCAAACTCTGCGGTCTCACGAACTAACTCCGCATCAGAGACCAACTCCAAACCCCAAGGGCCTAGCAAGGCGCCAAGGAAGATATACGCCACTAACAGAGATTGCCGCGCATACAGTGCCAGCGTGGCTACGAAAGCTGCACCGGTGAAGATCAAGAAAACCGTAAAAACAATCGAATCAGTAGACATAAAAAAACCGATAAGTGACCACTTAACGATAACAAGTCGTGCCTGTAAAAAGAAGTCGAATGGTTAACTAAACGCCAGCTTTGGCCAACATAGCCTCAATAGCCGCTTCATCTAATACCGGCACACCCAGTGATTGAGCTTTACTTAACTTAGAACCGGCAGACTCACCTGCAACCACGTAATTGGTATTCTTCGACACACTACCCACCACTTTCGCCCCAGCCGCCAACAAACGCGCTTTATACGCATCTCGCGGTTGCGATAAGGTGCCTGTCAGCACAAATGACTGACCGGCCAGCTCACTGTCGGATACATCCACCTTCTCGATTGCTGGCCACTGCACACCAGCGGCTATCAGCTTATTCAAAACATCTAGGTTATGCGGCTGACGGAAGAACATCACGAGCTTCTCAGCAAGCACATCACCTAAGCCTTCGATACTGATGGTTGGCTGATTAACTAGTGCCTCTGGGGACTGCTTGAGTAAATCAGCGACTGAATCATATTGCTCAGCAAGCAATTCAATATGCGCACTGCTACACCACTTCAAATCCATCGGCGGCTGCATCATGGGGACGCGCAACTCTTTGGGTAAAGCTGATGCATATTTCAAGAAGGCTTTCGCTTGGGACAACTTCAATTCGACCAAGTCGTGTAAGGTCAGCTTTTGTACCGCCTCAAGTGAGCCCAAGGTGTTGGCAATATTCATTGCCATAGTTTCACCTATCCCCAAGATACCGAGCGAAAACAAAAAGCGCGGCAAGGTGGTGTGCTTTGCTTTATCTAAACTTGAGATCAGATTAGACGCTGATTTCTCAGCCATACGCTCAAGCTTGGCTACAGTGGCTACATCTAAAGCAAACAAATCAGCTGGATCTTTTATGAGCTGCTCATCCACAAGCTGCTCAACAATCTTGTCGCCCAAGCCATCAATATCCATCGCCTTACGAGAAGCAAAATGCTTAATGGCTTCTTTACGCTGCGCCTGACAGAACAAACCGCCGGTACAACGTGCCACAGCCTCCCCGCTAATTCTCACTACCTGCGACTCACACACAGGGCATTGCTCGGGCATGTGAATAGGCTTTGCATCATCAGGTCGATCAGATAGCACTGCTGAGACAACCTCAGGTATGACATCACCGGCGCGACGTACAATCACGGTATCACCAACACGGATATCTTTACGCTCAATCTCATCCATGTTGTGTAGCGTTGCATTACTGACGGTGACACCACCGACAAACACAGGCTTTAATCGTGCAACAGGTGTTAGCGCACCTGTGCGTCCGACCTGAAACTCAACCGCTTCAAGCAACGTCAGTTGCTCTTGCGCAGGAAACTTTTGCGCAATCGCCCATCGTGGAGCACGAGCAACAAAACCGAGCTGCTTTTGTAACTCAACTTGATCAACCTTAAACACCACGCCATCAATGTCGTAGGCCAAGCTGTCTCGACGCTCGCCAATTGCAGCGAAATAAGCCGCGCACTCAGCACTGCCTTTACACACCTTAAGCTCAGGTGATGTTGGCAAACCCCAGTTTGCAAGCAAGCGCATATTCTCCGATTGAGAGGTCGCCATGGAATGCCCAACCACTTCACCTAAACCATAACAGTACATCGCCAAGGGACGTGTCGCGGTAATCTTTGAATCGAGCTGTCTGAGCGATCCTGCAGCCGCATTGCGTGGATTAGCGAAAGTCTTCTCACCCTTTGCGCGCTGACGCTCATTCAATGCGTCAAAGCCGGCTTTAGGCATGAAAATCTCGCCTCGAACCTCAAGCACCTCAGGATAATCATTGCCACTCAAGCGCAACGGAATAGAACCAATGGTGCGCACATTTGCCGTCACATTTTCGCCGGTTGTGCCATCGCCGCGCGTCGCGGCTTGAACCAATACGCCCTGCTCATAGCGCAAACTGATCGCCAAACCATCAAGCTTTGGCTCTGCGGCATAACGCACCGTCGCCGAGCGACTCAGTCGGTCTTTGACGCGTTGATCAAACGCTGCAAACTCATCGTCATCAAAAGCGTTATCTAATGACAACATCGGAATCGCATGAGTGACTTGCTCAAAAGCATCCAGTGCTGCACCACCCACACGCTGAGTGGGTGAATCAATAGTTCTTAAATCAGGTCGATCAGCTTCAATCTGCTGCAACTCACGCAACAGTTTGTCGTATTCAACATCAGGGATCTCGGGGTCGTCGAGAACGTAATAACGACGGTTATGGTATTGCAGTAGCTTTCGTAGCTCTTCTGCGCGCGCTTCTTCAGCGAACAAATCACTCATCGTCTATTTTTAAGGATAGCCACTTTACGTAAATGCTCTGCGATACTGTCGCGAGTGTGATCAATGCTCTGGCGAGTGAGCTTACTGCGCGTATCGTCATACAACACCGCATCCAACATGGTCGCCATACGTTCGGCGGTCATCAACATATCGCTAAACACCGCAATGCCATCTCGCGGCCCTGGTATCTGCGCAAATAAAGTTAAACCTGGGGTAGCAAAATCTGCTTTCTTGCCCTGCGGGAAGGTGCCCGGCTCAACCATGCTCGCCATACTAAATAAGACACGTTTAGCGGCCGTTTCACGATGATAAATACCCATTTCACCGTAATGCAGGTCGACCTCTTTCGCAGCGCGTTGGATCTCAGCCAAACTAAACGGCCCACTCTTGCGCATCACATTGATCTGCACGATCTTCTTCGGCAGATCAGGATTATCTTCATACACCTCAGGCTCAACCTCAGGCTCATCGTTCGTCGCAGCAAAATCAAAATCTAAGGCGAACTGAGAGTCTTCTTTCGGCTTAGCCGTAAACTCAGGCATCTTGGGCACAACCGGCTCTGCAGGTGCTGGATCAAGATGAATCGGCAACTCAGGTGCTACCGGCTCTTCACCGGATAGCGTGAACTCTGCTTCATTCCGCGCTTTAGCCTCTTCCTCAGACACAAGATCAGCTGGATCAATATCAGTGATAACCGGTGGCTCAGGGAAAATCTCAGGCTCTAGCTCTGGTGCTTTACTTAGCTCAACCTCGTCTTCAAACGATGGTTCACCTTTCAGCAAAGGCTCCTCAACTATATCTTTTGCAATAGGCTCTTCAATAAGCGGTTCGCCACGCAAAGCGTCAGTTATGGTTGGCTCAGTCTTGACACGAACCTCGCCCACATCCCCGGCATTATCGTCATCATAGTTATCGTTTTCATCGACTTCTTCGAGTTTACGCGGCATCTTTAATTTGCCACCGCGCTTCAGCTTGTCAGCAACATAGATTGCAACAACCAAAAGGACACCGAGCCCTAGTAGAAGCAGTCTTAGTTCATCTGAGCTCACCGTTTTCCCCCATAAGGTTAATTAAAGTGCCGCCATCGTGGCCGCTTCTTCAATGTCGACAGATACGAGTCGAGATACACCTGGTTCTTGCATAGTGACACCTGAGAGCTGATTTGCAATCTCCATTGTCACTTTATTGTGGGTAATAAAGATGAACTGAACGTGCTCAGACATCTCTTTCACCAAATTCGAGTAGCGGCCCACGTTGGCATCATCCAGCGGCGCATCGACCTCGTCGAGCATACAGAAAGGCGATGGGTTCAATTGGAAGATCGAGAAAACCAACGCAACCGCCGTCATCGCTTTCTCACCGCCCGATAACAAGTGAATACTCGAGTTACGCTTACCCGGTGGACGCGCCATAACGGTCACACCGGTATCCAACAGATCTTCACCGGTCAACTCAAGGTAGGCATGGCCACCACCAAAGAGTTTTGGGAATAAGGTTTTAAAGCCGTTATCCACTTTATCGAAGGTCTCTTTAAAGCGAGTACGCGTTTCACGGTCGATCTTTTTGATAGCTTCTTCTAGAGTCGTCAATGATTTGGTCACATCAGCGTTCTGACGATTCAAATAATCCATACGCTCACTTTGCTCTTTGAACTCATCGATCGCTGCCAAATTAATGGGGCCTAAACGCTGAATCTGTGTTGCAAGATCTTCGACTTTGTTCTGCCAGCTTTGTGCATTCGCGTCTTCTGGCATTTCGTCAATCAACACCTGCAGCTCAAAGCCAGTTTCAGCCAACTGCTCTTCAATCGTGCCACCACGAACCACAACCTCTTGGCGAGCCATACGCGCAGCATCTAATTTGCTGCGTTCATCTTGCACGCGCTGTTCAATAGAATGACG
>Ga0255753_1003946_pt1 | contig 15101 bp, 9 predicted proteins | sample 041ome_10_FD_179953 | JGI IMG/M metagenome (GOLD analysis project Ga0255753, IMG submission 179953) | Coastal salt marsh microbial communities from the Groves Creek Marsh, Skidaway Island, Georgia - 041412US metaG (version 2) | ecosystem: Environmental > Aquatic > Marine > Intertidal zone > Salt...
CTCGTGAAGGATGCGGTGAATTGCTTGGCGCGAACCAAGAACGGTTTGCGCAGCAGAGGCACTAAGGGGCACTTCAGAAATGAGCTGATCGGGTGTGGTCAGCTCTTTGATTTCTCGAATGCGAACATTGGATGTGATAGTCATAGACTTTAGTGTAGCCCAGACCGATGCGGCAGAGCTTGGTTAACGACTAAGCCTGCCCTGGGTGCAAGGCCTCATCCAGCCATTCCAGCCAGTGCTGAACCACCCCATGACTGCCCGACCGAAGGTGGCCGATGCAGCCCACATTGGCCGACAGAATGCGGTCGGGGCCTGCCGCCGACAAGGCCTGCAGCTTGTTGTCACGCAAGGTTTTAGCCAAGGCCGGCTGCAAAACCGAATAGGTGCCCGCCGAGCCACAACACAGATGACTGTCGGCCACGGGCAAGACCTTGACACCCAGTTGGGTCAACAAGGACTCCACCTCGCCCCGGCACTTCATACCATGTTGCTGGGTGCAGGGTGCGTGGTAGCTAACCTTAGGGGCCGCAGGTCTGGCCGCGCGCTGGGCGAGGAGACCTTGAAGCCTCGGCAACATGGGCTTTAAGAAAACAACCGGGTCAAGAGCCCGCTCGGCCACAAAGGCCGCCTTCTCACAATAAGCGGGGTCGTCTGCCAACAAATGTCCGTAGTCTTGCACCATCACGGCACAGCCCGAGGCGTTGACAAGAACCGCCTCAAAGTCGCCCGACTGCAGCATAGGAAACCAGGCATCGATGTTACGGCGTACTTGATTGAGTGCACCATCGGCATCGGCAAGGTGATGACGAACGGCTCCGCAACAGCCCGAGTTCTGAACCACAATGGCCTGAATCTCAAGGGCATCAAGCACCCAGGCCGTTGAAAGATCGATGTTGGGCAAGAGGCTTGGCTGAACACAGCCATTTAACAAAATAACTTTACGTGCATGACCCTCGGATGGCCATGCACGACGGGGCCTTTCGCCCATCGGCAATTTGCTTGCCAATAACTCGGGAAGCAATGACTTAAGGCGACTGCCCAGTCGAACCGCCGGCGCAAAAAGGGGCGAGGTTAAGCCCTCGCGAAGCAGGCCTCGCGCAAGACGATCCCCAAGTGGGCGACGGACCTTTTTTTCAATAAATTCGCGCCCAATGTCAACCAGTCGCCCGTACTCCACGCCCGAGGGGCAGGTGGTCTCGCAGTTACGGCAGGTGAGGCAACGATCAAGATGCTGCTGAGTCTCGCGCGTAACAGACTCCCCCTCAAGCATCTGCTTAATCAGGTAGATACGACCTCGAGGGCCGTCACGCTCATCGCCAAGCAACTGGTAGGTCGGGCAGGTGGCCGTGCAGAAGCCGCAATGAACACAACGTCGAACAATGTCGGCAGCCTCGTTGGCTTTGCGGTCGGCCACCAGATCTGGGCTGAGCTCAATTTCCATGAAGGAAGCCTTTTATAAGCTTGGGTAGAGACGGCCGGGATTGAAAACACGCTGCGGGTCGAGTTCGTCCTTCAGTCGAAGATGAAGGCGATGAAGCGCAGGGCTTAAGGGCGTAAAACGGGGGGCCGGTGTGGCGTCTGGTGCCAACTGGGCAGGGCGATAAAGGGTGGCATGGCCGCCGTGATCTTGAGCAAGCTGCTGCATCTGTACAGCGGGCTTGGCCGACCAGACCCATCGCTGTCCTGCCGCCCATTCCAATACACAACCTCTGGGCTCGTCCTGCAGGCTTGCTAAGGCAGGGGTGCAGCCCGGCACCGAAATCCTCCAGAGTGAGAGTTTGGGAAAGGAGGCCTCCGGCTGAAAAAATCCATGGGTCTGATCTCGCAGGCTTAGCCAGAAGGCGTCAGCGGCGGCCGGGACCAAGGCCTGGGCGCCGTATTGGGCGGTAAACAACTCCACGGCGGCACCTACCGCCGCCTTCGCTCCCGAAAACCGCAGGCTTAAACGGCCGAGTGCCGCGCCGGGCTCGGCTTGCTCAAAGGCCGTGGCCGAGAGCGGCAAAGGCTGCGCCATCCAAAGGTTGCTGTCTTCGATGGCCTTTGACTGCGAACAAGCGATACATACGGTTGCAGTGGCCGCAGGCACGGGCAAGACCTTCAGAGCGACATCAAGAATAAGTCCCAGGGTTCCAAGCGCACCCGTATGCAGGCGAGACAAGTCGTAGCCCGCCACATTTTTCATCACGGTACCGCCGTAACGCAGCAACTCACCCTGGGCATTCATGACGGTCATACCCAAGACAAAATCACGACAGGCTCCTGCCGAGAGTCTTCCAGGACCTGATAAGCCAGTGGCCACCATTCCTCCGACCGTGCCCTTACCGCCAAAACGCGGCGGCTCAAAGGCAAGGCGTTGGCCCTTTGACGCAAGAAGACTCTCGAGGTGGTCAATGGGAGTGCCTGACCGTGTAACCACGACCAGCTCGGTAGGGTCATAACTCACAACACCTACGTAGTCAGCCATTGATAGGGGGACCTGCTCACCCGTAGCAGGCTCGCCATAGAAAGATTTACTTCTATGGCCTTCAATGGCGAATGATTTCCCTTGGGCTTGGGCCTGTGCGAGTCGGCCAGCCAAGGCTTCGACCCATTGAGCCGCTTGGGATTCCGAGAGCCCTGCCAGCAAGGCTTTTGGAGCATGGCTTGTCTCGCTTGCTTGGATGGCCTGGCTCATCTCACTCACTTAACTCAGGGAAAGGACGGGGCGAATGACGTCGTACCAACCTAGAATCGCTCAAGCTGCGGGAAGCGTAGCTCACCTCGGTGCACATGCATGCGGCCGTATTCGGCACAACGCGAAAGGGTTGGAATGGCCTTGCCAGGATTAAGGAGCCCTTTGGGGTCAAAGGCATGCTTGACGGCAAAAAAACTAAGGCGCTCCGCCACCGAAAACTGCACGCACATGGTGTCGATCTTCTCAATGCCTACGCCGTGCTCGCCCGTAATAGTGCCACCGTACTCCACACAGATCTCAAGGATTTCGGCACCAAACTTTTCGGTGGTCTCGAATTCGCCCGGCTTGGCGGCATCAAACAAAATAAGCGGATGCAGGTTGCCATCGCCCGCATGAAAGACATTGAGGCAACGCAGGCCATACTTCTTTTCGAGCTCCGTAATGCGCGCAAGCATCTGGCCGAGACGGCGGCGGGGAATGGTGCCGTCAATGCAATAGTAGTCGGGCGATACTCGACCGGAGGCGGGGAAGGCGTTCTTTCGGCCCGACCAGAATCGAAGTCGCTCGGCCTCTGACTCCGAGACCCGAAGATCGGTGGCGCCACTGTTGGAAAGCACCGCCTTCATGCGGCCAATTTCTTCCTCAACCTCGGCAGGCGTGCCATCGGATTCACAGAGCAAAATTGCCTGGGCGCTCAAGTCGTAGCCGGCATGAACAAATTCTTCCACCGCGGCGGTCATGCCCTTGTCCATCATCTCAAGGCCTGCCGGAATGATGCCAGCGCCAATCAGGTCGGCCACCGCCTGGCCTGCCTTCTCAACCTCATCGAAGGAGGCCATGATGACCCGGGCCAGCTGCGGCTTCGGCGTTAAGCGTACGGTGACCTCGGTGGTGAGGGCAAGCATGCCTTCAGAGCCAATCACCAACGCAAGAAGATCAAAGCCCGGGCTATCAAAGGCCTCGGAACCAAACTCAACGGCTTCGCCTTCGATGGTGAGGCCCCGCACGCGAAGGACGTTATGAACCGTCAGGCCGTATTTCAGGCAATGAACACCACCCGAGTTTTCGGCCACGTTGCCACCAATGGTGCAGGCAATTTGGGAGGAGGGATCGGGGGCGTAGTAAAGACCATGTGCGGCTGCCGCCTCACTAATGGCAAGGTTACGAACACCAGGCTGAACTTTGGCCGTGCGCGCTGCTGGGTCAAGACTAAGAATACGATTAAGACGCGCGGTGGAAAGTACCAGCCCACCGCGGTGAGGGGTCGCTCCACCCGAAAGGCCTGTTCCCGCGCCTCGGGCCACGACGGGAATATTGCGCGCATGGCAAATGGCAAGCACTTGACTCGCCTGTTGCTCGGTATGCGGCAAGACCACAACGGCAGGAAGATGCCGATAGCCTGTCAGGCCATCGCACTCGTACGGCTTAAGCCCTTCCTGATGAACAATGACGGACTCCGCAGGCAACACCTGCAGAAGATTCTCAATAAGCGCCTCACGCGCTGCAGGGTCAAGCGCCTGGTCGAGTCGGGCAAACTTCAGTTCGCCCGGCTGCCATTGCAAAGCCTCTGAGGGAGGCCTAAGCGCAGATAAAGGCGGGGTGGCGGGCGCATTCATAGGTGAATTGTAGGCCTAGAAGCGTCTACACTCCGGAGAATGACTGAGAAAAACCGCCTAACTCGCATTGTTACTCGCTCCGGTGATGACGGTCACTCGGGGCTTGCCGACGGAAGCCGACTGCCCAAAGACCATGAGCGATTTGAAGCCATGGGCGATGTGGATGAACTCAACAGCGTTCTGGGAATGCTTCGGGCCGAGGTGCAGTCTGCACGGGCCATAACCCCGAACGGACCGCAGGACCAGGGCCTGTCGGATGTCGACAATCTTCTTGAGGCGATTCAGCATGACCTTTTCGACCTGGGCGGCGAGCTTGCTATGCCCGGGCACGAGGTGCTCCAAAGCGAGCGATTGCTAAGCCTTGATGAAGCCATTGATGCCATTAACGCCACGCTGCCCAGTCTTCGGGAATTTATTCTTCCCGGAGGCAGTCGAGCCGCCGGGGTCTGCCACCTGGCCCGTACAGTAACTCGGCGCGCCGAGCGGCGCCTGGTGTCGCTGAACCGGGCGCTTGCCCATGCGGGCCAGCCCGCCTGCCGGGCCAGCCTTCAGCACTACCTCAACCGACTTTCAGACTTGTTGTTCGTGCTCTCACGTCAACTCAACAAGCTACAGGGCGTAACCGACGTCTACTGGCGCAACCGCCCACGCCCTGCAAAAGCATCAAGCCTGCGCCGTTCCTCCGACGGTTAGCCCTTCAATCCGAAGTGTGGGCTGGCCCACACCCACCGGTACGCTCTGCCCTTCCTTACCGCAAGTTCCAATGCCCGGGTCAAGCGCAAGATCGTTACCTATGCGGGTGACGCGAGTGAGTGCATCCGGGCCATTGCCAATGATGGTCGCTCCCTTCACGGGGAACTGAATCTTGCCGTTCTCCACCCAGTAAGCCTCCGAGGCCGTGAAGACAAACTTCCCACTGGTGATGTCGACCTGCCCACCGCCGAAGTTCACGGCATAAAGGCCACGGTCGAGCGAAGCAACAATGTCTTCGGGGGACTCTTTGCCGGCAAGCATGAAGGTGTTGGTCATGCGCGGCATTGGAAGATGGGCGTAGGACTCACGACGACCATTACCGGTCACGGGGACTTTCATGAGCCGAGCATTGAGACTGTCTTGAAGGTAGCCCCGCAAAATACCGTCCTCTATGAGCACATTGCGCTGTGTTGGGTTGGCCTCATCGTCAATGTTTAGCGAGCCGCGGCGATCGGGCAGGCTTCCATCGTCCACCACCGTGACCCCTTTGGCCGCCACCTGCTGGCCAATTCGGCCCGAAAACGCCGAAGACCCCTTGCGATTGAAATCACCCTCGAGGCCATGGCCAATGGCCTCGTGCAAGAGTACGCCTGGCCAGCCTGGGCCCAGCACGACGGGCATGGTTCCCGCGGGCGCAGGACGCGACTCAAGGTTAAGGAGCGCCTGGCGAACCGCCTCGCGGGCATGACCCAGGGCACGGTCTTGACTGAAATACGAGAGCGAAGAACGGCCTCCACCTCCACTTGATCCCTGCTCGCGGCGGCCATTTTGCTCGGCGATGACCGAGACCGAGAGCCGAACCAGAGGGCGAACATCGGCAGCAATACGGCCATCGCTTCGGGCCACAAGCACCACCTCGTACTCGCCAGCGAGCGAGGCCATGACCTGAATAACCCGTGGGTCCATGGCACGGGCTGCCTTATCAATGGCCTGAAGCAGCTCAACCTTTTCCGCCGCCGACAACGCCGCAAGCGGGTTGTCCGCCGAGTAAAGAGGGGGGCGTGGCGCCTCAAGCAGATGGCGGCCCTTACCCAGTCGCTTTTGCTGGCCCGCAACCCGAACAGCCACCGAGCCTGAGCCAGCATGGGCAATCGAACGGGTTGTGCGTGCAGCCTCAAGCAAGGCCTTGGGACTTAGAATGTCGCTGTAGGCAAAGGCGGTCTTCTCGCCTGAGATAGCTCGCACGCCAACACCCTGGTCAATCGAATAGCTTCCCGATTTAACAATGCCCTCCTCCATCCCCCAGGCCTCAGCCTGGCTGTACTGAAAGTAAAGGTCGCTGTCATCGATGCGGTGAGCGTGCATCTCCGCAATGGCATCGAGAAGCATGGCCTCGGTGAGCCCATGGGGCTCAAGCAGCAGCCGCTGAGCGGTGGACAAGGCGGCAATGGCAGCATCCGTCGGGGTCATGAGCAAGGCTCTCCTTTGGTTGAACGGGGCAGTTGAAGCGCCGACTGGCGATGGCGCAAAGCAGGTAAGTTTAGGCGAACCTTCTCGGTAAGGCCAGGATCAACCTTGGCAAGTGCAAGCCCTTCCCCTTGTTCGCAGCAGGCAACGATCGTGCCCCATGGGTCGATGACCATGCTGTGGCCCCACGTGGCCCGACCATTGGAGTGCTGGCCTCCTTGAGCGCTTGCCACCAGCCAGCACTGATTCTCAATCGCCCGCGCCCGCAAAAGAATCTCCCAGTGCGCCTGACCCGTCGTGAAGGTAAAGGCAGCGGGCAAGACAATAAGATCGAGCGGGCTGGGACTGCTAAGGCTTCGAAAAAACTCTGGAAACCGCAGGTCGTAGCAGACCGAAAGCCCCGTTCGGCCCGCCAAGGTGGTGCAGGAAACGAGCTGGGTTCCTGGAACAAGGCTTCTCGCCTCGTCATACCGCTCCTTGCCGTTATCGAAGGCAAAGAGATGCAGCTTGTCGTAGCGGGCAAGCTCAACACCTTTGGGGTCGTAGACCAACACGGTGTTGAAGACACGATCGGGGTCGGGGGATCGAATAGGAAGGGTGCCGGCAACAAGGGTTATACCAAGCTCGGCGGCCAGAGCTGACAGCTGATTCTGAATAGGGCTTTCCGAGCCTAATCCGTGGGGCTCGGCGATCCTGCACTTATCGCGATCGTCATGACCAAAAATGGCAAAGAACTCGGGCAGAACCACCATATCGGCCCCAAGGTTGACCGCCTGTCGGATTAGCCGCTCCGCAGTTGCAAGGTTCTCATCAACTCGGGCGCCAGAGACCATCTGGACGGCCGCAACGGTGTAGGGCTCTGGAATCATGAGGGCTAAGGCCTTGGCGAGGAGGCTGGAGCAACCGGAGCAGGCCTTGGCGAGACGGGTGTATCGCTTGACTGGCCTGGGTCGGCAGGAAGGCGGCGTGGCAGAGACTTCACCGACGGGTCATCCCATTTTCCCGTGACCTCAAACTCATAGGCCAGGGTCTGTCGAAGAGGGTCACGAAGCACATACTGGGCAAGGATACTCCCGAGGCCGACGGCGGGGTTCACCAAGGCGTAGCCCAGGGAGGCGAGGCCGGCATTGAGTTCAGGAAGCACCAATACATGGAGTGCCTGGGTCTCGTTCAAGATATTGGCCGAGCCCTCGAGAAAGACCGAGGCCTGCACCCCTACAAGCCGAAGGTTTGTCGTCTTCGCCAGACCCGACTCAAAACTTACATTGCCTCGCACCCGCTCGAAATTAAAGCCTTCGGAGAAGATATCGCGAAAGTCGAGCGCGATGCGCTTGGGCAGTGACTGAAGGTTGATGACACTGACAAGCTTTCCAATGCCGGGGTCGGCTTTTAAAAATTGGCCCGACTGCAGGTCAAGATCAAGCTGGCCATTGAAGGCCCCAAGCTGAAAGTCAATGGGCGCACCCGGCCAGCCCACGTTGCCACGAATGCTTCCCGGCGTCGCTCGTAAGAGGCCCGGGTAACCCAAACGGTCAAGCAGACGCCCTCCATTGGTCACCGACAGCACAAAATTCAATCGGGTCTGTGAGGGGCCCAGCGGGTCGGCAGGACTTACCGCTGCCCATTGGCCTGAACCCTCAAACCGGGCCTGCGGATTCTCAATGACGAGGCTCGCAATATCCCACTGTGGCTGCAAACGGGAAGGCGATGCCACAAGCGTTAGCCTTCCAAAATCTTTCTGACCGCGACGGAAGTCCTCAGCCTGCAGATCGATGCGTGGCCAACGACTCGCCTGACCGAGCGAGGTAAGCGCTGCTGGCAGCGCGAGGCCCGAGGCCATGGGGAGGTTTGATTCCGCAGTCGGACTTGGCACCAAGGCTGAGGGATTCCGAGTGGCAACCTCAGGCTTGTCTTGCTGGCCGGGTGGCAGCCAGAGCCGACTTAAACGAGTAACCAGCATCCCCGAGGACTCCCCCGCGGCTCGAGTCTCCGAAGGGCTTGGGTCCCAGACCAGACGACCAGCGACCTGCGCAGCATCAAGATCGACCCGCCAACGACCCATGTCGGGGGTGACCTCTGCACTGGCCCTTGAGAAGATCTGATCGGCAAACCGCACCTGCTGCGCCCGGATAAAAATGGCCTGAAGTTTCTCCTCGCCCGAGGTCTCCGATGACCTCAACGACGCGGGCCGGCTGGGCGGGTAGTCGAGGTATTGGTTCAGGGCGTCAAGCCAGTCATTGAGCTCAAGGCTCTCGGCCGCCACTCGCAGAACCAGCCCTTGACCAGCAGGAAGTCTAGCCTGCTCCCCCCAGCTTACGCCTGCTCGCAGTTGCTGAGGCTGACCAAACCTAGGCCGGTACGACTCAGCCAGCCCCGAGAGTCTGTTGGCCACTGTTGTCAGCTGCCAGGACTGCTGTCTTTGCCCAGTTGCGAAGGACGTCTGATTCATGCGAACCGACAAGGCCCAGTCCTCGTTGGCCGCCTTACCCAAGGGGGCCGGAAGTGCAATGCCCATGCCCACAAGGTTCGAGCCAATCTGCATCTGAATCTGAGAGCGCCTAATGTCGGCCTCCAGCTGATAGCTTGAGGCGCCACTGACAACCGCCTTTGAGAGCGGAAGTCCGATGGCATCGCGAAGCCAGCCCACCAGCTCAACCGACTGAAAATTTCCCTGGGCCACAAGACGAGAGACCGCAGGCGACTGGACACCCGGCGTCGGTTCTTCACCCATCAATAGCCGGGTGACGCCCCCAAGCGAGCGAGCCTGCATGGCCATGAACTGAAAGCCTTGGTCAGAAAAAAGCAGTCTGCCCTCGAGCTGACTTAAAGGAGGAAGGCTGCCCCCAAGCTTCAGCCCTGAGCCTTTCAAGGCGAGCTCACCATTCACGGTTGTGTCCGAAGCCCGGTTCAAGGGGACTCGAAGGTCGAGAGCCAGACGGGCTGGCCCAGTGGCCTCGGCATCATCGAGCGCCTGGCCGAGCCAGCGGCGCACGGGCGACTGGTTCGCTGTCTGAACCATGCCAGCAAGATCGCCCGCGATATCCCCTGTCATGGTGAGAAGGGGGTCCTTTGAGAGCATGTCGAGAATCTCGCCACGCGCCTGAACAATAGGTGCCTGCCCAAGAAGGGCCTCACGACCGATGAATCGTAAGCTTGGCCCGTCAAAATAAAGGTTGATGTCGGCCGACTGAATATCGGGCCAGCCACGGGCAAAAATAAGGCGCTGGTTCTCAAGCCGAAGCTCTGCCTTAAAAAGGCCTTCGCGCCCATCACGAAAGGGAAAGTCTTCAAGCGCTCCTCGAAGCTCGAACCGGCCCGATACGGGGCTGCCCTCGCGAATCCCTCGCTCAATCCAGGCACGCGTCTGAGGACCAATTTGCCTGGGTAACAGTTGATGAACCTGCTCGGGCAGGAGATCGGTCAGGCTACCCACTAGGGCGGCTTGGCCAAGTCCCTCACCTGAGAAGTTGTAGGCGCCCGAGAGCTTGAGTCTGGCCTGAGGCAGCTGCAGGTTCGCAGATGACAGTGTGAAACTGAAGTCCGAGGGGAGCCTTGCCTGCTCCGCAAGGCTTGCCAGTAAACCTGAGGCAGACCATTCGCCCTCAAGGCCGAGCTTGTCGATACGCAGTGGCGAGGCCGGGAAAACCTCCGGCAGGTTGAGCTGAGTAGTCAGCCCCGAAACAACAAGGCTGCCCGTCGTCGGGCCCAAAAGAATACGGCCCGACAGGCCCGAGAGCGAGGGGTGAGCGAGCTCACGAAAACTAATGTCAGCAGACAGCTCGTTGAGCCATTGGGAGAGGCTTTGGGAGCCCAGGCTGCTGAGCTCGCCCGTCCAGTCAAGACGCACGGGGCCTAAGGCACCCTGCATGGCAGGCATGGGCCGAACCATCGTGAGCAGCGAGACAAGCTCTGCGGCTTCAAAGCTCTGTGTACGAAGCTGTGTCTGTCCATCACGAAGCTTAAGGAAGAGGCCCTTTAGTCGCAGCTCACCCCGACCCGCCTCTTGGGAAGGGGCTGGATCCACGGCCTTAAGCTGCGGCTGCGGCTGCGGCACATTCAAGGCCACTGGCCTGACATCCAGACCACCGCTCAGGTCGTCCTGCCAGATCAGTCGTGCATCAATCACCGACAGAGGTCCCTGCCATTGAATAGCCTCAAGCATGGGGCCCGAGGACTTATCCGAATCGGGGCTGAGCGCAACACCGGCAAGCACCAGTGTTCCATCGGCCTTGCGATGCAGGCGAAGCTTCAACCTTTCGATGCCAAGCTGAGAAAAAATAGGGATACCCGCTGAAAGCGAGTAGAAGGTGCGCAGACCGAAATCGGCCGTCAGGCCCTCCACCGAGGCCACGACCTCGCCCGTGGACCGTTGAACGAGCTCGGCCGCGCCCACCGCCAGCCGGGGGGAGAGCCAGTCTGCCCATTCGGCCCTCGCATCTCGAGCCCTGAGTTCAAGATCAAGTGGGTCAAGTGCAGGACCCACCGACTGGGCAAGACGCTGCGGATTGTTGATGGTCTGCGCAAGCTGCGGCCACAACCAGTAACGAATACCCAAGGCCGTGGAAAGCATGGCCAGAACAACCAACACCATGAGCCCCGCAAAGAGATTCCATGCCCACGACCTGCGACCAAGGCCTGCGGAGGACAGTGCTTGGGAATCAGGATGGTTTGAATTTGGCATTATGGAAATTCTTGCATAGCTTTTGAAGGAGTCCGGTGATTTCCTCCCTTGCCCCCGCCTATCGAAAGGCCGCTGACCATTCGGGCTTTGCTGAGCGAACTCTTCCTCAAGTTATGGCTCGCGAGCAACTGCTTGGCATTGAAATCCCCTTAACACGGCCAACTCTTCAGGCCCACTGGCATCAACACTGGGCGAAGGCCTTGGCGGCTGGCGTGTCAGACACGGACGAGAATGCGTTTGCACAGGCACTGCGTCAGTATCGGAATGCGGTCATGCTGGCCATTATGGCCCGAGACGTAGGCAGTCTCTCAGACCTGCAAGAGAATTTACAAAGCATCTCGGACCTTGCCGAAATCTGTCTCGACCTCGCCTATCAGCATTGCTGCAAGGCCATGGTGGACCGTCATGGCCTTGCTCGTCGGGCGACGGGCGAACCCGCGGACTTACTAATTGTTGGCATGGGCAAGCTCGGTGGACGGGAACTAAACGCCTCCTCGGACATCGACCTGATCTACCTGCTTCCGGAGGATGGTCAGTCCGATGGCCGCTCTGGGGATCATCCCGATGGACCGGGCGGTGTACTTGATCTGCAGACTTACTTCACCCGGCTTGGCCGACGACTGGCTGGACTGCTAGGCGAATCCACGGCTGACGGCCTTGTCTTTCGCGTCGACCTTCGGCTGCGGCCTCATGGCGACTCAGGCCCGGTGGTCTGCAGTTTCGACATGCTTGAGGACTACCTGATTCGTCACGGCAGAGAGTGGGAACGCTATGCATGGATCAAGGCCCGACTGGTTAATAAGGCCGTACTCAGCAGTCAAGATCAGTTTGAAAAAGATGCACGAACACTCGAGTCCATTCGACGGCCCTTCGTCTTTCGTCGCTACCTCGACTTCAACGCCCTAGCCGCCCTGCGCGACCTGCACGGCCAGATTCGTGAAGAAGCCCAGCGACGCAGTCATCGACGCGAGAACCGCATGGCAGGCGATTACGAGACGGTGGATGTCAAGCTTGGACCGGGCGGTATTCGCGAAATTGAGTTTATTGCTCAGCTCTTCCAGCTCATTCGTGGGGGGCGCGACCCCGCACTTCAGTCACGGGTCTGCCTCGAGGTTCTAGGCCTTCTGCGCAAGCAGGCTCGAATCAGTGAGCAGGAGCACCTTCAGCTCTGCGAGGCCTACGAGTTCTGGCGACGGCTTGAGCATCGACTGCAGTACGAAGAGGATGCCCAGACCCATGTGCTCTCGGGTTCTTCAAAGGCCTACAGCAAAATGGCACAAGCCATGGGGCTTGAATCCGCCCAAGCACTAAGCCTGCAGATCGAGATGCACCGTTCGCATATCATCCCCATTTTCGAAAAACTTTTTCGCAAGGATGCAACCACACCAGAGGCCTCGGAGTCCGAGCAGACGGCCGCTCTCGGAAAAGGCTGGGAGATGCAAGACAAGGCCTTAAGGCCCGAGGCGCTTGCTGCCCCCAGGATGAACGATGCCGACAGCCGGCTTGAACGAATACGCGCCCGTATCAAGACGATTGTTTATGAGCACCCCGAGGCACAAAGGCTTGAGCTTGGGCTTAACGAACTCATCGACAGTCTGCGTAGACGCAGCTCCTACCTCGCCCTTTTCGACGAATACCCCGAGGCACTCGACCGAGTAGCCAAGGTCATGGAAGCCTCGTCCTGGGCCGCCTCCTATATGCAGCGGCATCCTATTGTTCTGGATGAGCTGCTTGACCATCGTGGCCTTGAAGAGGCTGACGAACTGGGTCTTCTCACCAGCCAGCTTCATGCAAGCCTTGAAGATGCCCAGATGAATGGCGAGCCCGATGTTGAGCGACAGATGGATATTCTGCGCGAGACCCACCATGGCCAGCTCTTTCGATTGTTGGTGCAAGACCTTGATGGCCTGCTTTCGGTGGAGCATCTCTCCGATCGACTCTCCGCTCTTGCCGATGTAATGATTGATGCCACGCTGCGCTCGGCCTGGAAGACCACACCGCGCCGCCACCGGCAAGACCCCCAGTTCGCGGTCATTGCCTACGGCAAGCTTGGCGGAAAGGAGCTGGGATATGCCTCCGATCTTGACTTAATTTTTCTTCATAATGACGCCGACGAGATGGCCCAGGAGGTTTACGCGCGACTGGCTAAACGCATTAATGTCTGGCTATCCACCAACACAGCGGCTGGCAGCCTTTTTGAGATCGACCTTCGGCTGCGGCCCAATGGCAATGCTGGCTTGATGGTGACCGACCTACCCGGCTTTATCGACTACCAAGAAAAACACGCCTGGGTCTGGGAGCATCAGGCCCTCACCCGTGCTCGATTCTGCGCGGGTGACACCCTAATAGGCCAGGACTTTGAGAAGGCTCGCATTCAGATTCTTCGACAGCCTCGCCCCGCGCAGGCGCTTCAGGAGGAGATTCTTGCCATGCGCGAGCGTATGCACGAGGGGCATCCCAACCCAAGCGGTCAGTTCGACCTGAAACACGATCGGGGTGGGATGGTGGATATTGAATTTATGGTGCAGGCACTGGTTCTTGAACACAGTCATGCTCATGCCGACCTCACCGGCAACCTGGGCAATATCGCCCTGCTTAACATGGCGGCCCAGCTCGGACTCATTGGGCGGGAGAAGGCACAGAAGGTGGCTGAGGCCTACCGGCAGTTTCGCCGACATCAACACCGGCTACGACTGGCCGGTGCGAGCTCGGCAAGGGTTGCGCCCAACCACTTTGAAGGCGATCGTCAGGCCGTCTATGACCTCTGGAAGGACGTCTTCAACAAGGCACCGGCCACTGTTCGTAGCCTTTCAGAGATTCGCGGTAAGCCGAGCTAGAATGTCGCATGAACCTACCTTACCCTTGCTGCTCAGGGCCCACATCTTTCGGGCCAAGGCGTCATTGGGTCTAAGGCCACCTACCCTAGGAGAGTCTTTTCATGTCAATGGCTGATCGCGATGGTGAGATCTGGATGGATGGTCAATTTGTGGACTGGCGCGATGCCAACATCCATGTATTAACCCATACGCTGCACTATGGCATGGGCGTCTTCGAGGGGGTACGCTGTTATGAGACCAGTTCGGGCAGCGCCATCTTTCGCCTTAAAGACCATACCCAGCGTCTCTTGAACTCGGCCAAGATCTTCCAAATGAAACTGGGCTATTCCAAGGAAGAGCTCATGCAGGCCCAGCTTGAGACAGTGCGACGAAACAAACTGAAGTCTTGTTACATTCGGCCCATCGTCTGGATCGGTTCGGAGCGAATGGGTATCGCCACCAATGACAACAAAATCCACATCGCCATTGCGGCATGGCCCTGGGGGGCCTACCTGGGTGAAGAGGGTCTTGCCAAGGGCATTCGAGTAAAAACCAGTTCCTTCACTCGGCATCACGTTAATGTGTCGATGGTACGAGCCAAGGCCAGTGGTTACTACATCAACTCGATTCTGGCCCACCAAGAAGTCTGTGGCATGGGCTATGACGAAGCCCTGCTCTTGGATACGGAAGGCTATGTTTCTGAGGGTGCTGGGGAGAACCTGTTTATTGTGAAGTCGGGCAGGCTCTACACCCCCGACCTCGCCTCCTGCCTCGATGGCATCACCCGCGATTCCGTGATGACCATCGCAAAAGATTTCGGTATTGAGATTATCGAAAAGCGAATTACTCGCGATGAAATTTACTGCGCGGATGAGGCCTTCTTCACCGGTACTGCAGCCGAGGTGACGCCAATTCGTGAGTTGGATGACCGCACCATTGGCGAAGGACGTCGCGGTCCTATCACCGAAACCATTCAAACCAGCTTTTTCGATGCTGTTTCAGGCAAGGCGCCGAAATATCAAAGCTGGCTCTCGCCCATTTAATGTCGAGGCTCTAGGCCGAACAATGACCCAAAATCTCGCCATACCCCCCGACCACGAGTTCGCTGCCTTGACAAAGGAAAACGCGTCTTCCCAGGGGTCAGCGCCTGAGCT
>Ga0255753_1003956_pt1 | contig 15059 bp, 12 predicted proteins | sample 041ome_10_FD_179953 | JGI IMG/M metagenome (GOLD analysis project Ga0255753, IMG submission 179953) | Coastal salt marsh microbial communities from the Groves Creek Marsh, Skidaway Island, Georgia - 041412US metaG (version 2) | ecosystem: Environmental > Aquatic > Marine > Intertidal zone > Salt...
TCCTGATACGTCACTCGCTCAGGTTACAGCGTCATAAAGAGAGACTCGGGGATTATTGGGTTACTTAACAATCTCTTAAACTTAAGGTAACTCGCTTTTACATTTGCTTGCTTGTTGGTGAAGTAAAAGTTAAATATAAACAACATAGCTAAGTATGTAGAACTGCCTGTAGAGGGCTTGCGGACGGGGGTTCGATTCCCCCCAGCTCCACCATTTTTTTAAGTAACAAACCCAGTAAATACAAGGGTTACAGAGCATTTAAAACTACCAATAAATCTATTCGTGGGTCACATCGTGGGTCACTGTGTTAAAAAATACCCATAGAAAAGCCATAATCGCTCTGTGTGAGGTTTTTAGATCTGGCTTGATACACAACATCCAAACTAGTTCTAAGACTAACTTCTTACTATATGATTGGTAAAGCTCTATACCTTTACTACCCCTATCTAAGTCATTGATTTTGTTGATATTTTCTTGAGAGTATTTCCTTATAAGTTATTGATTCTATTAGACTAATTATTACCTAGTGGTTGTATAACCTTACTCAGTTATATTCGTGGGTCATATTGGACTGTTTTTCAGGAAAAATTTGGGTGCAGTGGGTAATAATATAGCCTATGGGGTAGGGGGGAATATAGTCAGTTGATCAGCATCCCAAAACTTGATTATTTTTCTTTGTAAGTCATTGATTTAATTAAACAAAGTAGAGCTAACTCCCCCTTTGAAAATCTCATATCTATACCCCCACCCATACCCTATGCACCATATATATTTTGGATTCCTGTATATCGACTTTACTCTAAGACTGGGATGAATAATCATCTTAAATTTCGTTTATGGCTTAAATAAATAATTATTCTAAAGAATAATTTAACGCTATTTATCTATGCTTTAAGTTAAGGTATAAATTATATTAATCGTAGAAAAATCTACGATATAAGACTGATATTAATCTAATGCATTTCATTCTAAATTAAATGGACTCAACCCAATTATGATGAAAATTTTACATGTCTATAAACGAAATAAGCCTTATAGTTATGGAGGTATTGAGGAAACAATTGATACTATTGTAAATTCTAAAAATAATATTTATGGCACTTTAGCTATAGGTTCAAGCAATAGGTATACATCAAATAGACAAATAAAGTATTATTTGTTCAAAGAGAGTTTTAGTATAAGATCATGTCCTTTTTCTCTATCATTATTTTTAAGCTTTAAAAAAATAATTAATTCATATGATTTGATTCATTATCATTACCCTTGGCCGTTTATGGATTTGCTTCATTTTTTGTTTGCATCAAAAAAAATACCGTATTTGGTAACTTATCATTCAATAATAGAAAAGCAAAAATTTTTAAAAATTATATATAAACCCCTGGAGCAATGGTTTTTAAAAAATGCAAAAGTAGTAATATTTACATCACAGAATTATTTTGAATTCTATAGAAAACTAAATCCAACAATTATTAGTAAATCAAAAATAATTCCACTTGGAATAAATCAAAAACCTATTATAAAGTCCTTCGCAAAGCCATTCACATTCAAAAAATATTTTATTTTTATTGGCCAGCATCGATCTTATAAAGGTATTGAACTGCTCATTTCAGCAATGAGTAAATTGCCCAAAATAAATTTGCTAATTATTGGGAGTGGGGCTCTCTATAATCGTCATTATAATCTTTCGAAAAAATTAAAGCTTAAAAATATAAGATTTGAAAAAAATTGCGATGATGTTAAAAAAATATTTTTCTTAAAGAATTCATTAGCTTTAATTTTGCCTTCAACATCACCAACTGAAGCCTTCGGAATATCGATAATTGAAGCAATGAGCCAAGGTGTTCCTGTCATATCAACTAACTTAGGAACTGGAACTTCATTTAATAATCTTAATAATGATACTGGGTTTGTTATACCACCCAATAACGAAGATGAATTAATTGCTAAAATTAAGAAACTTCATTCAGATTCTGAGCTAAGAGATGAATATGCAAAAAATGCATTAAAGCGGTTTAAAAATAATTTTTCAAGTGTAAATATGATAAAAAAATATAATCAAGTTTATGCTGAAATACACTCATCGGCTTTAAAAAATTAATATGTTTTTAAAACTTTTATTTTTAATCAGTTCGTCTGATTTTATTAAAAAGCTATTTTTATTTTTTTCTAAAAAAAAAATAAAATTTAAAAATAATTTATTCCTTGTTAAGTTTTTATATTTTATATTTGCCCCTATTATATTTGTACTTTCTTATTTTTTTAAAAAAAAAATTTGCTCAACTTACAACAATAAAAAGCATAAAAATAGACCATATATTTATTATGACGTGACAGATATTTATTATTCAAAAAATATAAATAATGGGATTAGTAGGGTAATTTTATCAATCTATAAAGAGCTTTTTGAGTTAAGTTTAGTAACATTTGAAATTATTCCTATTTTTCTTGACACTGCTATAAACAATTATTTGTTTTCTCAAATTGATCTTAAAACTGGAAAAATTGTAAAGGGAATCCCAAAACCAAAATCTGGGGATATCTATTTAAATTGCGGCATTTCAAAAATTTTTTTGCCACTTTTTTATTTAAAAATATTTGATAACATATTTTCAAAAAAAAATTTACTCGTTGTGTTTACAGTCCATGACCTTTTACCAATTGAGCATTCTCATTGGTGGCCCCTTTACCAGTCAATGGTCCATAAATATTGGATTCAGGCTATTGCAATAAAATCAAACATTCTTCTCTCAGTGTCTAATGAAACCCAAAAAAAATTAAAAACATTTTTGCAAAAGAGAGGTTTAGCTGATGCTGTCATTTTTGAATCAGTTTCACTGGGTTCAAATCTTCATAAAGATCGCATCGCTGCTAGCATTAATAGTTCAAGATTCCAGCCTCTGGCCTCTTCGATTAACTTTCTTCATGTCAGTACCATTGAGCCCAGGAAAGGCCATCTCTTGTTAATTAAAGCATTTGAAATTTTATGGAAACAAAATTTTAATATTAATTTAGTTCTTGTTGGCTCAATTGGCTGGAAAAATAAAAAAATACTTGATTCAATTTACTCCAGTCCATTTCTTAATAAGAATTTATTTTGGTATTCTAATTTATCGGATTCGGAGCTCATTCAATGTTACAGGTTATCTGATGTTGTTATTCATCCAAGTGAAGCTGAAGGTTTTGGTTTGAGCATTGTTGAAGGGCAAAATTTTAAAAAGTATATTATTTGTCGAAATATTCCAATTTTTAGAGAAGTTGCATTGGGTGATAATGTAACTTTTTTTAACACTGACCATCCAAAAACATTATCTAATATAATCAAGCGACTACTAGTGCAAAGGGTATATAAAAGAAAAGTAAACGTTAAAATTCGAGATTGGGCAGATACTACAAAAAGAATTATTGAAATTTTAGAGAAAAATAGGTGGAAACAATGATTAAAAAATTAAAGATTGGTTTTTTGACAGTTTTTGAAGTTTTTCAGATACTCAAACAATATTTTATACCTATTATTTTATTTGGCATATTAACTTTAATAGAAAAGTTTTTTGAATTAATTGCGTTATTAATGCCTATTAAAGTGATTTTAATCAATTACTCAAATAATGTCCCTCATTTTTTAAAAATTATTTTTGGATCAAATATATCAATCGATGAATTGTCTATTAAATTACTGCTCTGTTCATTTATTTCATACATCATTTATTTATTTGTTCATTTATTTGTAAAAAAAATATCTTCACTTCTAACCAATAAAATGATTGCTATAAATTACAGAAGCTCGGTTAAAAGATCTCCTCCTTATTTTTACAAAAATGATCTTTTACCAGCTTTTCAGAAATATTTTTTATTGTTATCGCATTTCTCTTGATTGTATTTATGATTCCTGAGTATCTCTTTTTTATCGTTACTTATTCTGTGTTAATTTTTATTATTTTTAGCACTAAGCTCTTTGTGTGGAATCATATTTTTTCATCAGTACGGGGAAATACCCCAAATAGAAAACCAAGGCTTAAGATTCTAGTTGACTTTTTTTTTATTTTTAGCGTTGTTTTTATTTTATTATTGATTCAATATGATGCGAGTTATAAAGCTGAATTTATCTACATTATTTTTTCTGTAATTTTATTAAGAAGACTGAGTAACTCTCTAAAAACTTTTCTCAGATGCTGTAAAGTTTAAATTGGATACTTTTATGAAAACTGTCTATATTCATGCTGGATCACCAAAAACAGGAACTACTTATTTGCAAAATTATTTTGCTTTAAATAGAGAGTATTTGAAACAAAACAATATTATTTATCCTGAATTTGAGTTTAAATCTCATATTTTTTATAATCAAACTATACCGTTGAATGTTCTTTTTAGGCCAGATCCACCATTATGGTATAAAAGAGCATTAGCTATTCATGATTACAGCGATTTTCGTTATCGTGTAAAGAGAATCCTCCATAATCTATTAACGTCCAACCCTAATTGTAATTTTTTATTTAGTGATGAATTCTTATTTGGAATGACCCTTAAACAACATAATTTTTTAATTAATTTTTTTAAAAAATATAATATTGAGGTAAAAATTTGTGTGTATATTAGAGATCCTAGTTCTTTATTGATAAGCAAAATCATCCAAAGATCTCCTATTCGCTATATTGATTGGAGAGATATGGTCATAAAACAAGCTGCAGGTATAAAAAATAAATTGTCGAGTTCAAGATTAAGTCAGTATGATTTTATATTTTCATACAATATAGCTTGCTCTAAAACATCTCTGGCGGCTCATTTTTATAAATTTTTTCTCTCAATTCCACCTTATGAAAAAACAATAGAAGTAATAGCAAAAAATCAGTCCGTATGCTTGGAAGCTCATGACATTTTGCAACACTTAAATAAATATCATAAAGATTTTACGCACATAGATAATCTTGCGGCGATTGATTATAAAAATAATTTTAGCATCTTAAAAAGTATTCCCGGTGAACGCTTTAAGCCAAGCAAAGACATCTATGCTATTCTCAAGCCTCTCATTGCCGAATTAAATCGTGTTTACGCCAAGGTTTTAGGAAAAGAATTTATTGCCAAAGACAGCAAATTCGCTACAAAAGAAGTGAGTTGGAATATCGAACAGCTTGAATATATAAAAAATAATATGCATTTCTTTTATGAGCGTAATAAACCAATCATTAATGAATATTTTGAACAAACAACATTTAAGGGTGAAAGGGAGCGACACTATTACGAGAATCAGATTAGACCTTATCTTGGTGTCAGATATATGCCATGGCGCATGGTAACAAGATATTTGAAAATATTTGCTCAATATCTATATTACCGAAAAATCAGGATAAAATTTTATTGGGTAATTTCTAAATTTAAGCAATCATTACTGATGAATATTGAAAATAGATTTTAATTAATGGGAATACTTTACCTACATATAGGGCCGGATAAAACAGGGTCATCATCTGTACAAAATTTTTTGTCAAATTATAAATCTACAAAAATAAAATATATAAAATTTGACTTCAAACTTTGGAAATATTTTAAATCCAGACCATTCTCAGACACTCATAACAACAATGATTCAAGTAACAATTATTTTTTAGAAATAAAAAATATATTGAATAAATTAGATAAAGGCCTTGATTACATCATTAGTGAAGAAGGTTTATCAAATTTAGATGTAAATGGATATATTAGACTTAGAAATTTTTTAAGTGAGGTCTTTAACAATATAATAATAATCTATATTTATAGGAATTCATTTTCTTATCATTTAAGTGCGTTATCCCAAAGATTCAAAAACTTACCTAGCAATTCAAAGTTTAGATCAATTAATGAAGTTTGTAGAAAGAATAATCAAGTTATTATTCGGGACTGTATAAAAGTATTTGGGATAAAAAATGTTAAATTAATTGATTTTAATTTATCAAGTGTATCTAAAAATCAACTATTGATTAGTATTTTTAGTTTGATGAAAATTTCTTTGTCTGATCAAAATATTTCAACTAATCAATTAAACATTGGATTAAATTTAAAGCAAGTTATCACGGCAAGTTTTTTAATTAGGCTTGGTAAGTCAAAAAACTTATATGAAAATCGATTTATTATGAAATATTTTTATGCTGAATTATTGAAAAATTTTTGTAATACTAAAAAGATTAAGATTAATAATATTTTTACCTTCATTCTGTTGTATTGGTTTTTTTATAAAGATGTTGTCTACTTAAAAAATAAAATGAATTTTCATTTTGAGGTTGATCCATTAGATTTTTTAACTATTCAGCCAATCAATTATTTTAATTATAGTTATTTAGCATTGAAGTTGTTTCGGTTAAGATTTCCAAAACATTCACCCAATTTTTTGGATATTATCCTGCTATATTTGCTAGCTTTTTGTATGACAGGTTTAAGCCTTTTAACTTTTATTTTAAGTGCTATTTTTTACCTGCCTATTTATATTTTTGTTAAATATAATAAGATTTAAAAAGGACTTTTTTCACATTGTAGAGATTTCTTGTTTGATTAATGGTCGGAGTTGGTTTCAAATTTAATTTTGTTAAACTATATAAATAAGCAATGAAAAAAAAAGTTCATCAAATAGCTTTTAGTAATATTTTTCCAAATGACGTTAAGCTGACCGGATATCTTCTTAATGCTTCATCCAAGGTTAAATTATCTTTTCCTGAGTATGAATATAAAATATGGAACTTAGCTGAAGCTGAAAATTTTATTGACCACTTTTTTAATAAATCAGTACTATATGCCTTCAAATCTCTTAAACCTTTTGCCTACAAAGCAGATCTATTTAAATACTGTCTATTGTTTATTGAGGGCGGCTGGTATTTTGATCTTGGGGTAAAGCTATTAAATCAAAAAGTTTTCTCAGAAATTACTGATATTGAAAATCTTTTTTTTAGAGGAAGTGCCGGATGGGATCCGGCATGGAGTGTAGCATTATCTATTATATACAGTGCTCCACAACAGTCTTTTTACCTGTCAACAATAAATGATGTTATCGAAGTATGTCTTTGCCAATCCAAAGGGGTTAACCCTTTGGACGTTACCATGTCCTCATTTGGAAGAAATATTGCACAATATGATATTCAAGGTGAAAAGGTAGTTATCGGAAATATTTTAGATCAATCTAACTGTATTCATAAAAGAGTCTACCATCTAAAAGATTATGGAAATGTTGCTGCAAGAAAACCAGGTCACGGTGCTGGTAAGCTAGGGGTTCATGGGCTAAGTGGGGCTAATGATTATGTCAGAATGTGGAAAAAGGACAACGTTTTTGACATAAATAATGTTAAAAAAATATCCAGACCTTTCTTTTTTAGTTTGAGCAAGCTTGTTAAATAGCTATATTTTTTAAATAGTTAGATTCATGCAGGCTTGCTTCCATAGTAATTTTGACCCCGGAAATATGGACTCGCAAAATTCGTAATGTTCTTCATAAATATTCATGAGTAATTTTATGGTACTGGCCTTAAACGGACTTTTAAATGAAAAATGTGGCGATGCGTTATATTTTTTATTTTCTATTATTTTTTTTCTACCATTAAAGAGGAAGTAGCTTAGGTTTTTTAGTGAATCTTGAGTAAACATTGTTTCATATAAATTCATAAGATATTCATGACTATCAAACACATTGGTTATATTTTTATAAATTTGCATATAGTTTACTCTTTCTTTTGCCAGATCACCTGAAGCGAGCTTGAGTATTAATGCATCTTTATCTAGTTCTGTAAAAAAATTATAAAGGGCTGAGTTTTTTCTCCGTCTTATCATTTTAATTTCACTATACAGTCTTGTTATCGGTTCACGCATATTAAATACAACTTTTACGTTTATCCCTTTTTTTTGAAAATTATTTTTTATATCAAACAACTGTCTTTCATTCAGTAAACAGTAAGATGGAGTGATGTCTGATGAAAAGGAATGTTGATCCTTTGGTAATATATGATCAAAGTAGTTATAATAATTTTCAGGGTTATTCATGAATGATACCAATCGATATAAATCTTCTTTACCTTTTTCGTTTTTATCAGCCAGCTTTTGAATTAAAGCCGTTTTAAAATCAAAAAAATTATTGTGAAAGTAATATGTGTCAAACGTATGAAATTCTTTGGTTAATGGACTAATGTAATATGAATCTTTTTGAATCGATTTATATATGAATGTCGTCGCGCTTTTTTGTGTTCCAAGCCCTATAATGATATATCGCATTTTATTGTATTTATAAAAAAAATTATGATAGTTGATTCTACAAAGAAACAAGGCTACGGTGTTGTAAAAAAATTATTTGATACTAATTTATTAGATAGTTTAAGGGCATTGATTATTAAACATATTCATTTGTTTGAAAATACCAGAAGTTATAGTGCATCAAGGCATTTGCCGTCGTTTCATATTTATAAGTCCTTATCTTCGCTAATGGCATTAAGTCAAAACCCTGACATTAAAATTTTATTGAACAGCGTTTTGGGAGATTACAAATTTTTAAACTTTTCAGATATCACTATCAATAGGTCTCAACCATGGCATAAAGATTTACTGCGGGGAAAATATACTAAGATTTATGAAGGTAAAAAAACCATTTGTTCTGACTTTCATGACCATGTTTACAAGCTTTTGATCTATTTACAAGACCAATCTTCATTGAAAATAATAAAAAATTCTCATATCGAAGATATTGATCTGCATAGTGATGAATTCGCACAGCCTAACACTAGCGATGAAATTATTAAAATCAATTCAAAAAAAGGAGACGCTATTCTCCTAGATATTTGTTCAACCCATGCAGGTTCAAATGATGATGAATGCTCAAGTTTGGATTTATTTGATCAAGGAAACACAAAAATTTTAATCACTTTTGTGTTTGGCAAAACAGATTCTTGGTTATCTGGTGTTATGGAAGAAGGGAATCAGGCCAGGTTAATCGATTGGAACAAAAAATATAAAAAAATAATAGTTTAATTATTATTTAAACTTTCAAAGTATTTGAGCAGTCCTTCGTGTTTGTTGTATTTATGGGTAATCACCTTAACATTTTTCAAGTCCTCTAAATATTTTGCTCTGAGTGTATCCCAAGAGTTGTTGCTTATATGAATTTCAACTTTATTTTGATTGCTCTTAATATAATCTCTTAGGTCAAAATATTTCTTAATATTGTTTGGTAACTTATTGAATTTATTAATTAATCCTAAGAAAACTTTAAGTGAACGTTCATCTTTTTGTTTGATTATTTCTTCAATACTAAGATAGGGAAATGGGTTCAGTGCTATCGATAAATCAGCTTTTAAAAGACTGCCATATAGCAAAGCAGAATGACCACCACCTGAACATCCAAAAGTTACAATTTTTTTTATATTGTTATTTTTTACATATTCATTAAGAAATGAAATTATCGATGAGAAATTAGGAAATTCATTATTTAATCCATTCAAAGTTTTCATTTTACTGCCATCGGTAATAGTAATGGTGTGGTGTCTATCAAATCCTTGAGATATTAATAAATTTTTACTAAATTTTTTATGATGAAACGAAGGGAATAGCAGTATCAGCGTGTCACTTTTTTTTTGTGAAATACATATACTACCCTTTGTTATAAAGGTTTGATGCGTTTTTTTCTCAAGCAGTTTGTTAAATGACAATACACTTAAAACTTCTTTTAGCTTTGACGATAAATATTTAATAATAAAAAAAATAATTATGGAGATCGAGGTGGAAATATATCCTAAGTGCAACTGGAGTAAAAGGAAAAAAATAGTAGATATGTAAAATAAATAGTAATAAATGTCATTTTTTTTTCCTATGGAGAAAATGGGAAGTATGGCATTTTTAAGAAAGTATTTCTCTAAAATAAGTTGTACCTTCAAATTTTTATATGTTAAAAAAATTAAAATTAGAATAAAAAGAACATACACAAAAAGCGATACTGATAAAAAAATCAACAATAAAAAAACACCAAAAATGATTGGTAAACTTACTGCAATAGCTATAATCATTTTGATTTGTAATGCAGTAAATATGTTTTTTATTTTATTTTTATATTCTTTTATAAATTGGTTAGTTAAGCTCAGGTGAAAAAAATTGCTGATAAAAAAAACGGTAATTGATATGGTAAATAAAACTACTAAATCAACAGGCTTTATTTCATATTGGTGGATATGAAATATTGTTCCTGTTGTCATTATTATGTATTTAAAAACAATGACAGAGCACGCTAAGATTGTAACGAAAAGCAGGATATCAATAACTACTAGCTGTAAATATAATATTTTATTTAAGAAAACAATATCTTTTATTATTTTTATTAACTTGGTCATAAATTAATATTTTTATGAAAAGTATGTAACAACAATATATATTTAATAAAATACCTAAATTGTAATTTCGCCATTGGAAATTGAGTCATATTTTTTTTATAATTTATAATTGTGGAGTACTTTAAATACTCTTTAAATAATTTTTCAATCTGTTTATACTTTGCTTTATTTGGTTTAAAAGTTTTACTTTCAATATTGTGGTCTGGGAGCTCTTCAATAATGTTTTTCAAAAAGAATTTATCAGATTCAAATGCCTTTAATATCCCTAATTTAGCAATAAATTTATAGCATATGTGTATTGATCTATTGTTAATAATTGCAAAGATTAAAGGCAGGCGGTTGCTATTAAAATTATTTGAATTTAATATTTGATCGACTTTTTTATTAAATGGAAACCCTTTTTTCAAATCAGCTTGTTCAAAAATTTCATCAATAATTCTCTCTTGATAAGAATCATAATCAATTATGGCGACTTTATCTTTGTATAAATTTTTTAAGTCTTTTATATTTTGATAAAGATTAAGTTCATTTTGGATAAACCGGTAGTAACTATCCTCAAGATTTTTACCTCGATACTTGCCCATAATTATATGGCTAGATAATGATGAGATAAACCTTTCTTTTGGATTTCTTACGGTTATTATTATTTTTTTTATGGAAATCTCTTGATTTTGTAAAAGACTTTCTAGCTGAAGCCATGTGTTTATCGGCATGGTACATAAAAATTCTGAACTAACAAATGTATTTTCATAGCGGGAATTTTTGAATTGATTTAATGAGTCAATAATTTTTTTTTTAATATTTTTTTCGTTTTTTAGGTGCCTAAGAAATATTTGGCCCTTATCATAAAATAACTTAATGAAGTAATCACCATTCCTTTTAATAAATGAATATTTATTTTTTTGATTGACTTCCAGAAAATGTGCTCCTAAGTTAACATGTGTTGATATGATGCTAGCTAAATTTTGAAGCGATGTAGTCCCTGTTTTTGGTAAACCAATATGAAAGGTTATGTTTTTAATTAATGCTTTCTTTTTCAATCGTAATCCCAGTATATAATGTGGAAGATTATATACTTAAAACACTACTCTCTATAGAGCGACAGTCATATAAAAATTTCTCTTTAATTATCGTGGATGATGGGAGTACCGATAACACCCTTGAGCTCGTTGGTAGCTTTTTAAGACAATCTTCATTAGACTTTTCCATCATAGAAAATAAAGCTAATCAAGGGTTGAGCTATTCTAGAATTAAAGGTCTTGGAAGAGCACATGGTGATTATGTGATTCAGTTTGATGGGGATGATATTTTTTTTCCACATGCCCTTGAGAGACTTAATGAAATTCTATCAGCTCATGATTATGATTTTATCGCATATGAGTGTATTGACTTTTCCGTCAAAATTGAAAATTCCCCGCCGAAGAAACTCGCTGACACCGTTTGCTTTTATGAATCTATTTTATTCTTGCCACTTCATGAGGTAAATCCGGTCTCTATTTGGCGTTATGCGGTTAAAAAAGATTTGGTTGATAAGGTATACTCGAAACAAAAGGTTAAGATTAATTTTGGAGAAGACATGATCTTTATTGCTCACCTTTTTTTAGAGGCTCGTCAATTAGCTTTCTATAATGAACCATTAATGTTTTACAGAAAGCGCTCTAAATCGATGACTGACTATTCCGTTTTTTCAAAAGATTATCTTATGGATTTAGTTGTGTCTCATAAGTATGTCGTTGATTTATGGGGCGGCAATGAAGTATACCCCGCGAATTATTATAGTTTTCAACTTTTACCTTTCAGGGAGAGAATACTTTCTGGTTTAAAAAGTCAATTTTCAAGCGATGTCTTTGAAAAAGCAATATCTTGCATCAATCAGGCATATGTAAATTATGATGATTCTGCTGTACGAAAAGAGCTGAGTAGGTTATTTCCTCTGCATAGATTTAGAGATATTTACCAACCCAATATAATAAAAATTAAGGTTTAAACTTATAGTTATGCATCAACTTACAATAATCATTCCTATCTATAATGGAGCAGATCATTTAAAAAATCTTAATTTATTACTTGATGCCATTGATAAAAAATTAGTGCATGTGATAGTGATTGACGACGCATCAACAGATGGCTCTTTTAACTCGCTAAAAAAAATTCAGTCCAAGCACGATAACTTAATAATTAAAAGAAATAAAACAAATAAAGGTATTGGCTTTACAAGAAATAAAGGCATTCATTCTACTCAGACACCTTATGTATGTTTTTTAGATATTGATGATAAATTTTTATTACACCTTAATCATGATATTTTTCGAAAACTTAAGATACTTAATTCTGATTTTTATATTTTTAATTATACTTTTAAATCATTTTCGAGTGAAATGAAAATTGATTATGAACCTTTGAATAATGTGAATTTAAAAAATTATCCCAAGTTGGCAAATGTTTTTCCATCCTGGTCGGCGATCTACTCGATGAAATTTATAAGGGCAAACAAAATCAAATTCAAGGCTAAGCTTTACGAAGATTTTGATTTTACGTTGCACGCTGTTTTAGAGGCAAAAAAAATTAGTATTTTTAATGACAACATCGTGGAATACAATAAAAATAACGCCCAATCGGTTTCTGCTTTTAAAGACAGGAATGATTTGCATTATTTTCTCAATCACATTGTGAGGGTTAATAAATTAATTAGTAATAAGAGCAGAATAATTTCAAGATCATTGATTATCAACCGATTATCTTATTACTTTTCTTTTCTTGTTAGAAATTTTGCCAGTAAGGTTTTTTTTGATCGGAAAAATACTGAGCTACTAAATACCGTGAGATCGATTTATAAGAAACATAATATGTCGATTGAGGAACTTGCTGGAGAAGAGAAGATAGGAATCCTCTACGATAGTGGAAAAAATATTCTTGGATACTATTATTTTTTGTTTATGCAGCACAACATAAAAGAATTCATTGATATGCTTCCATGGAATAAATCTTTAACAATCAATCATTATTACTCCATAAAATCACAACAGCCTTTTTTGTTTTTATACTTAAACGATAAGCTTGATAATGGTGAGGCTAAAATTCTTCATAAGGCTCGTTTTGTAATTAATTTTAATCGGATTGAATCCGTATCCATTCATGTGGGCTATACCAAAACCGGAACAAGCTACATTCAACAAAACCTTTTAAATTCTTATGATGATTTAATAAAAAATGGTGTGTTGTACCCAAAATCACTCTTATCCTTTGATACCACTGAACATGACGATACATACAATTCAGATCACAACATATTTGCCTCTTATTTTAAAGATAGAGATCTCGATCCATTGATGATAATGAACTTCCAAGATGAGTTAAATAATCATAAATCAGTGAAACACTTAATTATATCGGCGGAAAATATCATCGAATTTAATGAGCACAGCCTTAATCAATTGATAGATTTTTTTTCAGATCTCAAGATAAATATGTTTTTATCTACAAGAGATTTGCTTACATGGATAGACAGCTCGTATAAAGAAATGATTAAGTCATCTCAATATTATTTGTCTATGAATAATTATTTACAAAGCTGTATCGAAAAAAATGTCCTACCTATGGAAAAAAAAATAACCAGCTTTAAACAATTGTCAAAGAAACGTGGATGTGTGTTTAATTTATTTAATTTTGATGCTTCGGATGAGTATTTCGAAAATTTAACTTCAGCCCTAGCTAGTGGACAGAAAATAACAATGAATACTCAATCGGCTAGAAGGGCGTCTTCTGATTACTCACTTGCTGACTATATTAATATGAGAAATTTTAATTATTTCTACAGAAAGATGCGGTACGAACCATTTGTTAAAATAAAAAAAGAATATCTCAAATCGATCAGTGTGGAGAACAGTTCAGATGGCAACCTTGACTACACATTTATAAGCAAAAATCTCCCTAATAAGTTGTATTCTCAAATTGGAATAAAGTCAAAAAGTTACTTTGATGCATATTTCACTGCTAAAAAATATGTCAAACCATCCCTCATGAGCCCAGAATTTTTCAATAAACAAGACCTACATAAGGAGAAAGCAATTACTAACCGCAGTCGCTTTATGAGGATGCTTGTCAAAAAATTAATAGTCATAATAATAAAAATTATTTTAGGTAATTATCTAACTAGAAAGTTTCTTTATAAGTATTACCCTTATGTGTCATCATTTTCTGTAACAAAGAGAATAATTAATATATACAAAAATAATATTTCATAATGACTAAAGAGCTCAACTATTTTCAAAACCAACCGTTCGATTGTAAGGTATTAGATATTAGCTACTTAGCAATCCCAAAAAATGGATCGAGTTATGTCAAATCACTTTTTTATCGATTAGATAACTTTAACCATCGCCTAAATATAGAAGTACCTAATCGTAAATGGCATGAAGCATACAGAAATAAAAAAGGACATAAGGTTTTTTTAAATCGAAATAAACCACTAGTAGTTTTTTTACGCGATCCTTTGGATAGATTTATTTCAGGTTTTAATCATCGCATAGTCAAACTAAAAGAAATATTAGGCGATATTGATAACAACGAGGAAAAGCTCGAGATCTTTGTTGATAGGTTTGAATATTTTTTAAAAAATATACCTACAATTAATTGGCATTTTTCACCGCAAATTTATTTCATAAAAAAATATCTAAGAAATAAGCATTTACAGATTCATAGTGTTGAAGAAATAAATAATGTGCTCTCTCG
>Ga0255753_1003965_pt1 | contig 15038 bp, 18 predicted proteins | sample 041ome_10_FD_179953 | JGI IMG/M metagenome (GOLD analysis project Ga0255753, IMG submission 179953) | Coastal salt marsh microbial communities from the Groves Creek Marsh, Skidaway Island, Georgia - 041412US metaG (version 2) | ecosystem: Environmental > Aquatic > Marine > Intertidal zone > Salt...
AGATTTCCGGATCAGTTACAATTTGATGGAATAAAGGTGCCGAAGTTAGATGAACTTTTGGCCCATGTGGCGAGTTTGGGTGATAATAACGTTTATTTAATGTTGGAAATAAAATCTGATCCAAATCACTTAAATAACGATATCTTTCGTAAAAAGTTGGTGAATGAAGTCATTAAGCGTGTTCGACAGTTTGATTTAATTAATCAGACACTTTTGCATAGCTTTGATTGGCGAATTTTAGAAGAATGCAAATCTTCAGCCCCAGAATTCCCAACCTCGTTTTTGACTCAAATAAATCAAAACCCTGCTGATGTCGGAGAAGATTCATCACTTTCAGTAGGTCCAAATATAAAAGATTTTGGAGACCACATTCCGGACAATGTTTTCGAGAAAGGTGGATCGCTTTGGTGTCCCAATGTGCAAGATATTACTCCTGAAGCTCTAAGAAGAGCAAAAAACCTAGACCTAGTGACTGCTGTCTGGACTGTGAATAAGGCGGAGGAAATAGATCGTATGATTGAATATGGTGTAGACGCAATCGTTACAGATTATCCAGGTCGAGTCCAACAAAGGTTAGCCGTTTATGGATATAATTGGCAATGAATAATACATCCAAAATCTTAAAGGACTTCTACTTAAATAAGCATACTGTGGACCGCTTTGGCGTGTTTCAGACATTCATGGACTTTCAAGCTCAACCGTAACGTTGCTCTCTGCAATTGGAGATCTATGATTACGAAGACGCATTGGCGTCCAAAAGCCGGCTTTCCAGAAGTTCGCCACTTTCTTTTAAAAGTGGGTAAGCAATCGTCGTAAACGCTGTATTGAGCATTTTCAGCGCACGCAAAAGGTCTAGGTGGATGGCGCTTGTTTCGATTGTTTCCTTGGCACCTGCACGCAATCGCATCAGATGTGTCCGCTCCAACTTCTTCTCGATTTTGCGAACTAGCTCTTTTTGTTGTACCAGTTCGCGGGCCGCTCCTCCGTCTTGGGTCATCAGAACCGCAATACCATGCTGCACATTTTTTAGAACACGATCATAAAAATCCAACAGTTCCTGCCAACCTTCATCTGAGAAATTTACATTTTCTGACTGCTTGCGTTTGGCGAGTTCAACAATTTTTCGAGCGATTGTATCAGCTGCAGATTCAAGGTTTACAGCGACACCTGACAAGTCGAATGCCCGAGTTCCGGTATCTACTTTTGGATTGCTACTGCGCACTCCTGCCAAATACACTCGTAAGTCGAGAGCCATACGATCTATTTCTGTTTTTTCTTTCTTTAATCGCTGCGCGACGATGTCATCGTAGGTAGTAAAAAGTGGCATAGAGTCCCGTATCATGATCATCGCTTGGGCAGTTTTCCTACTTATCAAAGCTGTGAACAAAATCGAAGACTTCGTTGAAGGTGAAAATGACGACGAAAAACCTGTAAAACCAAAGCCACCAACTGTTGAGCAGCTTTTGACCGAAATCAGGGATGAAATCAGGAAATGATCTCTTCTCAATTTCAAGATTAGGTGTGCCCTGTAAGTAATGACTTTGCAACGATTGTTACGTAATACTACCGAAACCTGCGTGCAGAAAGTTTGAACATGTCAGTATTATTTTCCTACGAACTCGATAGTGATCAATCATCTCGAGAGTTGATTGGCTCCGAAATATCCCGACTGCTTGAGGATGAACGCTTGGCATGGGTACACTTGGATTTAACCGCAGCCGATGTTCAAGAGTGGTTAAAAACGAACGTCAGTTATTTGGGAGAAACTTTGATATCTGCCTTATTGGCTGATGAAACTCGGCCAAGAATTTCAAATCACGGTGACGGGATGTTGGTGATACTGCGTGGAGTGAATTGTAATGAAAACTCTGATCCAGAAGACATGGTTTCAACGCGTCTATGGATAGACGAACATCGTATAATATCAGTTCAAAAAAGAAATCTTTCAGCCATTGATGATGTTGTTGAAGAGATCCATCAAAAGCGTGGTCCAAGAAACAGTGCTGAATTTTTGGTCATTTTAACTCAAAAACTGATGAAAACGACTGCATCTGAAGTGGAAATTCGAACAATGCAGGTTGATCAGATCGAAGATGAGATTTTTGAAAATGGTAAAGTGACACCTCAAGAAAAAGTTAGCTTGGAGCGACGAAAAAATATCATTTTGCAGCGTTTTTTGCGTCCACAGAAAGAGGTTTTGAACCCTGCAAACTCTTTCCATATGGACTGGATTAAAAGCGAAAATCGAGCTGCACTTTTCGAAACCTATCAAGGCTATTTAAAAATTTCGGAGGACCTAGATCTTAATACTGAGAGATTGCGAGTAGCAGAAGACGAAATCACCAAATACAATCACGAACGTCTGAATAATAATATGTACAGGCTCTCAATTTTATCGGCTGTATTTCTACCGCTTGGGTTTTTAACTGGTCTTTTAGGTGTAAATATTGCGGGCGTTCCAGGGGTATCTTCTCCCAGCGCGTTCATTGTTTTTTGCGCACTTCTTTTCGTAATTTTTGGACTTCAGCTGTTTATACTGAAAAGACTAAAGTGGTTCTGAAGTGTAAACCTGTTCTTGCCCCCTAAAACTGAGGCACTAATTTTGTAAAACCCTGTCATAGGGTGAGTTGTAAGGTCTACCCCCATGCGGGGGACAGGGATTCTCGATTTAAACATGATACCAACAAACAATTTTCTACCATGTTAACTTTTTTAATCACAGCACCTTGACAATTTATAGTTGTAGGCTGATATATTCAATAAATAGAATATTAAGGATTTTATTATGAGAGCTGTATCAAAAAAGACGCTTATGATAGCGGGTATGGTTTCAGTGTTCGCACTCTGAGTAGGTTCAGCAAGCGTATATGCTCAAATGAAGATGCACGGTCATTAAAGTAGTGGTGGCCACATGCAACATGATGAAGTTAATATGCCGATGCTACATGGCACGGACACAACTAAACTTGAAGTTGAAGAGCTCAAGGCGATGTTCAGAAATCATTCAGACATTACTAGAAGTGTCGAGTTACTTCCAAATGGCATTAAAACGCTCACGGAAACAGACAACGAGGAGCTTGTTGCTTTCGTAATTGGACATGCCGCTGGAATGATTAATCGTGTAGAAGAAAATCGCGACCCAGGTGTTCCAATACAGAGCCCTACGCTAACTCCACTTTTTGAAAAGGGGCACCTTATCAAGACAGAGATTGAAACAACCGAGACTGGAATACTCGTCATTCAAACCTCAGACGATGCAGAAGTTGTCGCCGCGTTACAAAAACACGCCATGGAAGTAAGTGATTTGGCAGACCGTGGTATGGCCGCTGTTCATGAACAAATGATGGCACAGCATCACGGTAATTGATACCACCCGCTCTGACTAGCCCAGGTAATCCATGATTGGGCAATTGGGACGGTCATCGCCGTGACATGATTGCACGAGGTTGGAGAGCTCTTTTCTGAGTATCTCCAACTCCTTTTGTTTTGCTTCTATTTCTATCAACCGTTTTTGCGCTATCACTTTTACTTCAGCACTAGAACGTTTTTCATCACTGTACAATGCAAGCAATTCTTCTGTTTGTGAGATGCTAAAACCAAATTCACGAGAGCGTCTGACAAAAATCAATCGTTTGACAGCGGTCTCATCGTAGGTCCTGTAACCAGTCGCCGTCCGCCCTGTTTCTTTTACCAATCCAATATCTGCATAGTATCTGATTGTTTTAACAGGTAGCTCGGATTTTTTTGCTGCGTCTGAGATATTCATCGATTGACCCTCCAGTTACTGGAAGCTTTATATCAAATAGACAGTATCATCAATTAGTGTCGGAGAAAGTTAGATGTCTTCTGTAAACGCAGTTAAAAAGGAAGCGGTCATATTCAGAATGGTTAAAGCACAAAAAATGTGTGTGCATGGCTTGAAGGCGAAAGATTTGCTTCAAAGAAAAGGGTACCACGTCACAGATAATCATCTGACATGCCCCGAAGAAATAGCAGCTTTTAAATCCAAACATGGCGTTCAAACTGTTCCTCAAATATTCATTGATGACACGCGAGTTGGTGGATTTGATGATCTGCAACATTTATTTGGTATTGGAAACCACAGGCAAGACGAAACGACTTACACGCCCGTAATTGTATTGTTTATTATTGCCTCCGCATTTGCATTCAATGCTATGCTCATAGCGCAGTTAGATGTTTCATTAATACGGTTTTTAGAACTCTTCATATCAAGTGCGATGGTCCTTTTAGGTTTACAAAAACTCCAAGATATTGACCGCTTTGCGACAATGTTTTTGAGTTATGACCTACTTGCACAGCGTTGGGTTCGATACGCTTATTTTTATCCATTTATTGAATGTGGTGCAGGAATCCTCATGATGACAGGCACTCTCACAATAATCTCTGCCCCCACTACTCTCGTAGCGGCATCGATAGGTGCTATAAGCGTGTTTAAAGCAGTGTATGTAGATAAGCGTGAATTAAAGTGTGCTTGTGTTGGCGGCGATAGCAAGGTGCCACTTGGTTTTGTGTCGCTGCTTGAGAATGTTATGATGGTCCTGATGGCAATATGGATGCTCACAAACTTGTGATAATTTGTAGCCTTGAGCTTCCACCGACTGGAAGCATTATACCTCCAAAAAAAGAACAGGAAGTGACATCCGTTTCTTAATCCCCAGCCTGATACTCATAGCTGCAATTGGTTTATATACACAGTATGCTGGCATAAATCCGAGCGTCGCCGAAGTACAACAAAGTAATGCGCTCGTGCAAATTGAAATTCCTTCTGAGTTGAGTGGTTTGGCCACAATCGGGAAGCGTGGCTTTGATAAAACTTGTGCCGCTTGTCATGGAGAAAACGCCGTAGGGCAAGATGGCGTTGCGCCACCTCTTGTTCACAAAATCTATGAGCCAAGTCATCATGGCGATGAAAGCTTTCAACGAGCCGTTTCGATGGGTGTACGTGCACATCATTGGAAATTTGGAAATATGCCTGCAATCGAGGGCCTGACCCGTGCTGACGTGAAGGCTATCACTGCATATGTCCGCGAATTGCAGCGTCACAACGGAATTAACTAAACAGGATTGATTACATGCGTTCATTTGTAGTTTCAGTAGTCTCTATCTCACTCGTTGCATCTGCTGTGTTTGCGCATAGTGGTGTCAATAACGAAGATGTTATTAAGCGGATGAAGCAAATGAGTGAAATGGCTTCAAATATGAAAGTTCTTGGAGCCATGATGAAGCAGCAGCAACCATTTGACCTGCCTCTGGCTAAGGCGGCGATTGCCAAGATTGGTGAGTTATCGGCGGAAACTGGCAAATCGTTTGCAACGAAAGCAGAAGACCCAAAGTCAGAAGCAAAGCCAATTATTTGGGATGAGTTTGACGAATTCACCAAACTGGCCGATGCATTGACAAAAGATGCACTGCAATTGCAGTCCTCACTTAAAGGGCCCGAAGACTTAAGAAATGTCATGGCAACATTGGGTGGTGGATGTAAGCAATGTCACTCTAAGTATCGCGAATAGCGATGTCTCGACCATTCTTTTTCCTACTCGGTACGATATTTGTGAGCGCAGCGGCGTTCATAGTGTTTGATAAAGATTATCCTGGTACACAATTGCCTGCTCAATATGTGGCTGATGTGGATAATGGAGAGACTTTATTTTACGCTTCAGGATGTCGTAGTTGTCACCTATCAACCAATCCAAATTCGCCAAATGAGCTGGGCGGAGGGGAAGCGTTTAAAACAAATTTTGGGACTTTTTATGCTCCAAATATTTCAATGAGCTCAACATATGGAATTGGATCTTGGGCGTTTGAAGATTTTTATGTTGCTATGAAGCTCGGGCAAAATCCTACAGGTTCAAACTATTTTCCCGTCTTTCCTTACTCATCTTACACAATGATGAATACAGAAGACATTGCAGATTTATGGAGTTATTTGCAGACACTTCCCGCAGTCGACACACCCAGTAAAAAACATGATCTGGGGTTTCCGTTTAATATTCGTGAAACCATAACTGTATGGAATATGTTATACGCTGATAATGCGAAATACAGTCTGATGGATGATAGACCCACTTATTTAGTCGAGGCACTGGGGCACTGCGCTCAATGTCACACTCCAAGAAATATTTTAGGTGGATTGAAAACGGACGCCTGGCTGAAAGGTGGTAAAAATCCAAATGGTAAAGGGAAAATTCCAAGTATTCATCCAAGTGATTTGAAATGGAACAAAGAAGAAATAGTTGAATATTTGAGTTCTGGATTTACGCCTGATTATGATGTTGCTGGAGGGAAAATGGCTTCAGTCGTCGAAAATACATCTAGATTATCAGAAAGTGACCGTATCTATATCGCTGAATACTTGCTGAGGCTGAATGATGAATAAACGCACTTTTATCACGAGCATTGTATTTACAATTCTACATGCGAATATTGCTGTCGCACATCACGAGCTGCAAAATAGAAATCTGATGGCTGGCTCTGAAAATTATCAAGAACATTGTGCGAGTTGCCATGGGATAAACCTAGAGGGACAGCCTAATTGGCGAGAGTACAAAGCTGATGGGAGCCTTCCTGCTCCACCGCATGACGAAACAGGGCACACATGGCATCATGACACCAAGATGCTCTTTGAATATACGAAGTTCGGGGGCCAAGCGACACTAGAAGCCGTAGGTGTCACTGAGTATCCTAGTGGCATGCCCGCGTACGAAGGCATTTTATCGGATCGAGAGATTTGGGAAATTCTCGCCTACATACGATCAACCTGGCCTCAAGAAATCCAAGATGCGCATGCAACGCGACACCCAATGTCGCTTGATGATTAGGAGCAACGACATGACAATGGACAGACGTCAATTCTTGGCTACAAGTGCTGCTGCTACTATTCTTCCAAGCCTAGGCGCAGCAAAATACTATGAACAAAACCTAGTTGCAGAACCTATCGTCACTAGCTTGGTTCTAGGGTACGATTTCAAGACAGAAATGCTTGGATTTAATGGTAGCTTTCCTGGCCCAGAAATACGCGTTAGGGTTGGTGATCCACTTAAGGTGAATGTCAGGAATAATCTCGATGAAGGCACAGCGGTTCACTGGCATGGTATAAGACTACCAAACGCTATGGATGGCGTTCCGATGCTGACACAGGACATTCAAGAACCATACACCACAAAGTCTTATGAATTCGTGCCACCTGATGCTGGCACCTACTGGTATCACTCTCATTACAACTCTCAAGAGCAAGTGGCGAGAGGGTTGATTGGGCCGCTCATTGTCGAAGAAGCATCACAGATTGATGTTGATGAGGATATCACCGTAATTTTATCTGATTGGCTTATGAATAATAATGGCCAATTGATCGAAGAATTTAGTGATATGCACAGCGTCGCCCACGCAGGCTTCATGGGAAATTATGCTCGTGCAATATTCTCAAAAACCAAAATACACATGGGTGATAGAGTTCGGCTTAGATTAATTAATGCAGCAACTAACAGAATATTCCCACTGAAACTGTCGGGAGTGGAGGGTAAGATTGTTGCATTGGACGGGATGGCACTCGACACACCACGTGATTTTGAAGATATCATTATTGCCCCTGCACAACGTGTTGATTTGATTGTCGACGTAAGCGACAAACTAATAATTGATCAATTATTGAGAGACGGTTTTTTCAGACTCGGCGAACTACCAATAGAGGGTGAAAACTTGCACCGAAAGGTGTCTCCAATCGAGGCATTACCTGTGAGTAGAAAACCCAAGCCCTCATCTCCGAAGAGAGAACTGGAATTGGTCATGATGGGTGGTGCTATGGGAGGTGCGCATGGTGGTGATAATATTTGGTCGTTAAATAACATATCAGATATGCCTGCACAGCCTTGGCGTCAGTTTGAAAAAAATGAAATGGTGAAAATAAAGTTAGTAAACCAAACAGCATTTCCCCATGCAATGCATCTGCACGGACATCATTTTTATGAATTGAAGGATGATGGTGAAGTTGGTGACTTTCGAGATACGACATTGATAGGAGCACGAGCTTCACAAGACATATTATGCTGTTTTGATAATCCAGGGAATTGGATGCTGCACTGTCACATGCTTAGTCACTCAATGGGTGGCATGAAGACCTGGGTAAATGTAGTTTAGAAAATTGTGTGTTGGTATCAGGTTTAAATCGAGAATCCCTGTCCCCCTCATGGGGGTAGACCTTACAACTCACCCTATAACCGGGTTTTGCATGGCTGGTACGAGATAAACTGTAGGACAAATCCTTTTGAGATTGGGTCAAGCGGGGTGGTAAACTATAAGTATTCTTGAAGTTTTCAGTAAGTTGATGCCTGAGGAAGGACACAAACTCATTTATTAGGCCGCCCCTGGGCACCACTTTCCAAAACAATATCATAGACTTATTTTTTCTCAAAAATGCTACACGCAGGGTGGTCAATATCGCCTCAAAAATAGGGTTTCGGCGCTTGCCGTCATTCATCGTCAATCGCAGAACGCCATCTGCATCCTGCTACGATAGCAAAATGTCTATCATATCACTCTCTTAATTCACATTCACTTGCACGCTGTCGGCCAGCGTGTTGGCGATGAAGCAATATCGATGTGCGCGATCTTGCATTTCGGTCATTTGCTCATCGCTGACCAAAAACCCGGTATCAAAACGGACTACGGGGTTTAGATCAATCTGTGTGACTGACATTTGCCCTTTGGGGTTTTTTCCCAAATGGGCCACGGCGTGATCATGATAACTAGCCACAGGCCAATCCGCCTTGGCTGCAAGGGCCAAAAATGTCATCATGTGGCAACTGGATAGTGCGGCAGCCTCAGGATTGGTGTTTTCAGCATCACCACCCCAATCAGGGGCAGCATCGGCCAAGATATCAAACCTGCTATTATATTGAATGGTGTGTTCGGCGGAATAGGCACCGGTTTTCAGCTGGGCCTCGACCCGGTGCCAATGCAGATCAATGGACAAATCAGACATTAATTTACCAACTCTAAGACGCTGCCGCCAAAGATTTTTTGGGATCATAAAAGGGGAACTCTACAATCTGCGCCCGTTTTTGACCGGAGTTGGTCACGACTTCGACATCGGCGCCGATAGTTGCATACTCCGCGTCGACCATCGCTAGGGCAATGTTCTGTCGCAGTCGCGGTGAATAGACCGCGGACGTCACTTTGCCGATCGTTTCGCCTTTAACATTCACCGGCCAAAAAGTGGTGTTTGGCCCCTGAATCGGATCACAATTAATCACCAGTCCGATCTGACGGCGCTTTGGCCCTTCGGCCTTGAGCCGGCGCAGTGCAGCTTTCCCGATGAAATCGGGTTCAATATCCAGATTAACCAAACGGTCGAACCCAAGTTCGAAAGGATTGGTGTCGATGTCGGCATCTGCATGATAGGATAGCATCCCACCTTCGATACGACGAATCGAAGAAGTATGCCCAGGCTTGAGTCCATGCTGCATACCAGCTGCCATGATACGTTCCCAAAGCGTGTCACCGAATGCACTGTCGCGCAAATATATCTCGTACCCTAATTCACTGGACCAACCGGTACGCGATACGATCAGTGGTATACCCTCTAATTCAACTTCGCGCAGCCAGTAGTACTTGAGTTCCATTATGCTTTCGCCAAATAGCTCCTGCATGATTAGGCCCGACTTTGGTCCCTGCAATTGCAGAGGAGAAACATCGGGTTCGCAGATATGGACATCCATTCCAGAATGGATTGCAACCCCTTGTGCCCATAACAAAATGTCACTGTCTGCCAATGAAATCCAAAAATGATTTTCCGAAAGTCGCAGCAAAATTGGATCGTTTAAAATGCCGCCATCTGCATTCGTGATCAGGATGTATTTGCACTGTCCCACTGACATCTTTGATAGATCGCGCGGCGTCAGCATTTGAACAAATTTTGCGGCGTCTGGTCCCGTGATTTCAACTTGGCGTTCTACAGCCACATCACACAAAATGGCTTCGTTGACCAAATTCCAAAAGTTCTGTTCAGGGTCGCCAAAATCACGTGGAATATACATGTGATTATATACGGAAAACCCCTGTGCGCCCCAGCGTACCGTGGCGTCGAAATAAGGCGATTTGCGGATTTGAGTTCCGAATCCAAACTCAGTAAGTTGCATCATGACATATCCCTTTGTGACAGTAGCCCTTCTGGGCGCGTTGGAAACTGATGGGGTATATAGGATAATTTTTTTACAAATTCGGCCTAAAGTTTGCGCCTAAATCAGACTATTGCGTCTTTAATCACGCCGAATTGCAGACCAATCAGTCTTTATCTGCATTCACGCTCGCCTTGGCAATCAATTTGGATATGTTGGGCTGGCTAGATTTGACATGGCGGGTAACTATGTATGTCATGTAACGATCTATATTTAGATCTTCGGCAAGCATTCGTTCTATCAATTTTTGGAACTCAGCGAGATCCGCAGCGATTACTGTTAGAACATAATCCATACCCCCACCGGTACCGACACACTCAGTAATCTCGTCCATGTTGCCTATTAAGCTTTCAAAACGTTCAAAGTCGATTTTACGATGCTGGGCGAGTGATACAGTCACCATAACTTGGGTGAAATCCACGATGCGGTTGAGCGCAATATTTGCATGGAATCCTAAGATGAAGCCATCCGCCTTCAAGCGTTTTAAGCGTGCAAGGCAGGGTGTGGGCGACAAGTTTACTATTTCTGCCAGGCGCGTTTTACTTAGTTGTCCATGAGTTTGCACAGCAGTTAAAATGCGAATATCAGTCTGATCCAAACCCAATTTTGCCATCTATATTTCCTATACAATTTGATAACTTTTTTGACTAAATCTCAGAAAATCGCAATCTTTGTATTTTAAATCCAGCCCTTAGAACATTCAACTTGCAGTTATGCTTCAAATCAGATTTTTTCATACCGAAGTCTTGCTAAATACTGTGTCCCGACATTGGTTGAAGACACAGTGTTTGATCCAAACCATTCAGAAACTCAAGAACACACTTCTGAGCTCACCAATTTTATGATGATATAACTTATTGTATTGATTTAATTATTTATTGCCATCTTTATTGAGAATCCTCCTGCCAGCGTGTAACAGGATCGCGGTCGCTATCGTTGTAAGTGCATGGATAGGTACTCACATGATCAGATCCTTCTTTATCGGAGTAGCTTGCAACTTTTTCGCTTCAATGTGATCCTAAACCCTCGGTCGCAAACATCAATGTTGCTTGGCTTCAGACGGTTTCTGTCAGAACATACCGTATAGCTGAAGGCGGTCAGGTCTTTAGCCACGTTGATCGCATGTAGGCAAGAATTTCCCAAATCTCTAGCGATCTATTGTTTACATATATTATTTATCTGTAATTACATGCTCTCCGCTTAGCTTTTCTAAATAATATAATAATGCATTGAGATCGTCTGATTGCGATATGACTTGAAGAGGCATTTTTGATCCTGGAATAAATTCATCGGGTCCTTGCTCAAAAAGCTCTCTTATCGTGACAGTATCCCAAATAAAATTGGCATTTTTAAGTGCGTCAGAATAGTTATAGTCATTTAGAGAACCCGCTTTACGTCCCATTATTTTATGCAGTGTTGGTCCGGCCTTGTTGTTATGATTTAAGTCAATGGAATGGCATACACTACACTTCCGCTTGAAATGTATTTCGCCAACATGTGTCCTTGTGTTGTTTGCAGTTTGGAATTCCCGAGTATTCTGCAAAATAGTTGTGAAATTCCATTTTTGATTATTAATTGGTACAACTGAAATAAAATCGTCTAACCCTCCGTAAACAATTTGTTTATTATCCAGGAATTTCATGCTCCATATTGGACCGTTCACCACTTTATTATCAGATATGATTGTTCCTAAAATGATATCATACGTCAAAATCCTGCCATTTATATTTCCAAACGAAACTATATTAGCCGTATGGGATATGCTTGTTGCAGTCACTGGTTGATTCAATTCAATATGTTCAAAAATAGTTTTTTTGTCGTTGGAATCGACAACGAGCATTTTGCCGTCACTGGTACCGATAGAAATCAGACTATTATTATGATCAAAGGAGCGTATACCCCAATTTAAATTGATGATGATATCTTCAATTTCTAGAGTTGGCGTCGACCATTTAATTAGTTTACCGTCTGTGCCTGCAGTAAGTAGGTGTTGGTCGTTTTCTGTGAATGAAAGTTTACTAACAGCGCCGACATGAGAATTGATTTCGAAAAGTTTTGTTGCAGTATCGGTAGACCAAATTGAAAGCTGGCCGTTAAAACCGCCTGTTGCGATAAAGGCGGCGTCATTGGAAATAGCAATCGCGGAAACCTTATAATTTTCTTTGATTTTAAGTGCTTGCATACTCGGAATATTTAAAGGTATCCCACTGATATCCCAAACACTTATGCTATTGTTGCGTTCTAAAATGACAGCATTTTTATCTGTACCATCAATAGCAACATCGACTAGAGAAGATTCGTGGTTGTCAAACTTGGCAAGCATTTTAAGCTTCTTAGAATCCCAAATAATAAATGAGTAGTCGAAACTTGCAGTAAAGGTTTTTGATCTATCGTTAGAAACTTCTATATCTACAACCGGGCCGCCGTGCCCGAAAATATCTTTGGCGCCCACAATTTGCGCGCTGAAAAAAAGAAATATGATTCCGATTAATTTTAGCTCTAATATTCGCACCGGCAGTATCAAACCTGTTACATGATAGCGGTCGCTTCTTTGATTTGGGCAAGTATAACACAGAAACGTGTTTTTGTGTCGAAATTCTCTCAAGTTAGTACGAGGGCATTTGTGGTCTTTGCTTTTTGACTCCTTGTTTTCTGCAGTTGGCAACGTCGTCCAAGGACGAGACTATGATCTTATAAAGACCGTTCCATACTGAAATTTAGGACCGTTTTCAGGACCACTTCCATATTTTAGGCTTTGTCTAACCAACGATGATAAAACGATATTTTACATAAGTATGGTTGCGCCCCCGGGCACCACTTTACGTCAAAATCCAACTTGAAAGCGTCAGTTTTAGACGCGCATAGTTGGGGGTATTGATTTGATGATTGTCTGGAGTGTTTTCAGTGAGCGCCGATCACTGCAGTCGTTGTGTCCAAATGCTTGACGTACTAGGCTTAATTAGACGCGCAATTGCGTCGTCCCGTCAAAGCAATACGTTTTCTCCGCATCCGCCCCAAGATAAACCAATTCACCTTTGGCAAATTTTTGCAGCTCGGTCGATTTTACGATGAATTCGCTGCCCGCTTCGGTTTTACAATAAATCAGCGCATATTCCCCCAGGTTTTCAACAAAATCAGGACGTGCAGATAAGATTTCATTCGCCTTATCAACAACGCTGAAATGTTCTGGACGTACGCCAAATACATCCGAACCAGGTTTCATCATGTTTTGCCCCGCCTCGCTTAGATCAGAGGCGTTGAAAAAGTTCATGCTGGGGCTGCCAATGAATTCCGCAACAAACATATTTCGTGGGTTTTCATAAAGATCAACGGGCGCCCCAATTTGCTCAATGTTTCCTCCACGCAGGACAACAATTTTATCTGCAAGGGTCATCGCCTCGACCTGATCGTGGGTAACATAAATCATTGTCGTGCCCAACCGTTCGTGTAAGCGCGCGATTTCAATCCGTGTTTGAACGCGCAGTGCCGCATCCAAGTTTGAAAGGGGCTCATCGAACAAAAAAACCTCGGGCCCACGGACAATGGCACGCCCAATGGCAACGCGTTGCCGCTGTCCGCCCGACAGCGCTTTGGGACGGCGGTCCAGATAGTCCTCAAGCTTCAGGATTTTCGCTGCTTCCAAAACCTTTGTGCGCACAACAGGCTTGGGCACACCATTCATCTTCAGGCCGAATCCCATGTTTTCTGCAACCGTCATATGTGGGTAAAGCGCATAACTTTGGAATACCATCGCAACCCCACGATCCGCAGGATCTGCCCTGGTGACATCACGATCCCCGATTGTGATTGTGCCTGCGCTGGTTTGCTCTAACCCTGCAATCATGCGCAATAGAGTAGATTTACCGCAACCAGAGGGCCCAACGAAAACACACAGCTCCCCATCTTTGATATCAAGATCAACGCCATGAATGACCTGCGTTTCGCCGAACTTCTTGATCACTTGATTTAGTGTTACACCGCTCATTTTATCCTCTTACAGCGTTGGGAATTGCCAATCTTTTGCCGTCTGTGCGATCTGTTCGACTGCCTGGGTTAGGGGCTGTTTCCATTCATTCAAATCATCCAAACTGTGCAGTGCCGTCGTTGTCGTGATCGACAGCGCACCGATTGGGCGACCCTTCAAAAGAATTGCCTTGGCAATACAAATGATGCCCGTTTCATGTTCTTCACGGTCATAAGAAAACCCATCTGCTTGAATTTGCAACAGTTCTGTTTTCAATGATCCAGCATCCGCGTGCGTGAATTGCGTGTGCTGATAAAATGCTTGCTTTTGCAACGCCGCCTCTAGGGCCACATCATCCAGATAGGCCAACATCGCCTTACCAACACCCGTACAATAGGCGGGTCCAACCTTACCTGCCTGCGAAAACATCTCAACAGGACGAATCGCAGTGCGCTTTTCAACATAGAGAACCTGACCCGCATCCATCTGTGCCAAGTGGATCGTTTGACCAATCTGCGCGAATAGAGTGTCCAAGACATCGCGCGATATGGGAGCCAGCGAACTTTGACGCCATGCGGCATGGGCAAGGCGCACCAAACGCATTCCCATGGAATAGACACCCTGTTCAGGGTCATATTGCAGAAGCCCTTGATTTGTCAGCGTTTGTAGGAACCGATACAAAGTCGCCTTGGGGTATGGAGAGTGTTCTAAAACCTCGCTAAAGCGCACTGGACGTTCAAATGCCGCAACCAGCTCAAGCGCAGAGAGCGCCTTACCAACTGTACCGTCATTGTCCCGTGCGATGTTCAACGCAATCTCCCAACTCGGATGATGAAACTATTGACAAGCCTAGCCATGCTTGTCACTATTTTCAATAGTTG
>Ga0255753_1003970_pt1 | contig 15023 bp, 14 predicted proteins | sample 041ome_10_FD_179953 | JGI IMG/M metagenome (GOLD analysis project Ga0255753, IMG submission 179953) | Coastal salt marsh microbial communities from the Groves Creek Marsh, Skidaway Island, Georgia - 041412US metaG (version 2) | ecosystem: Environmental > Aquatic > Marine > Intertidal zone > Salt...
AACCAATGTTGAGTTGAAACATGTCGACCTGGATGAAAGTATGATCAGGGCAATGGCGAAGCAGGCTGAAGCTGAGCGTGAGCGCCGCGCCAAGGTTATTCATGCCAAAGGTGAATTTGAGGCCTCGGAGCAATTGGTCGCTGCGGCACAAGTACTTGGCGAATCCCCTCAGGCAATCCAGTTAAGGTATATGCAAACGTTGACGGAAATTTCCGGAGAAGGGAATTCCACCATAGTGTTCCCATTACCGGTGGATCTGATTAGCAGCTTCCTGAAAAAAGATTAAAGCAGTACTAGAAAAATTCAACTGGCAGAAGTTGGTTGAAAATTGATACGAGTCAATCGTACTGGTATGCATGCAAAGTAAGCTTGTACTTTATGATTGGTTATAAGCATTCGTCAGGAAACCGGTATGTTTGAAGCTGCTGAACTGGGCAGAAAATTATCCAAGCAAGAGTTTCAGGCCATTGAGCCTGATCTGCACACACGTCTCTTAAAAGCGCAACAGGCATTAAAGAATTCCAATTCCTCTGTCATTATTATCGTTTCCGGTGTGGAAGGCGCTGGTAAGGGAGAGGTGGTTAATCGCCTTAGTGAGTGGCTGGATACTCGCGATATCAATACCAATGCCTTCTGGGAAGAAACCGATGAGCAGCGTCTGCGCCCGAAATACTGGCGTTTCTGGCGCACGCTTCCGGCACGGGGCACTATGGGGATTATGTTTGGATCCTGGTATACGCGTCCTATTATTGACCGGGTCTTTGATAAAATTGATGAGGGTGATTTTGAAAGAGACCTGCGTCGTATTGTCGAATTTGAGCGCATGCTGGCTCAGGATGATGCGCTCATTATCAAGTTCTGGTTTCATTTGCCAAAACATGAAGTAGAGAAAGAGGTAAAAAAGGATAAGGATATTCTTGAAATGAAAATCAAGAAATCTCCCCTGATGCAAAAATTTTCCAGCCAGTATGATGATTTTGCCAGTGTCTCTGAGCGAGCCATTCGTATTACTGATAAAGGGCAGTCACCCTGGCATTTAATTGAAGCCAGCGACCGGCGTTATCGTGATATCACTGTTGGACAAATTCTTCTGAATGCCATGGAAAAGAAGTTGGGAGAAGAAAAGCACAGGGATGATATTCAAAGCTCGGAAGAACATGAAGATGTTGAGGTTACTCATCTAACTGATGATCTGGCTGCTAACAGGATAACCATTCTTGATCATGTTGATCTGACTAAAACTCTGACGTCAAAAGAATATAACCAGCAATTAAAACACTATCAGGCCAAGCTGTTTGATCTTGCCTGGAAAGCGCATCATGAGAAAAAATCTGTGGTTGCTGTTTTTGAAGGGTGGGATGCTTCAGGTAAAGGCGGGGCCATCAGGCGGGTAACTCAGGCAATCGATGCGCGTTTGTACAAGGTCATCTCGGTAGCGGCGCCTACTGATGAAGAGAAGGCGCATCAGTATCTCTGGCGCTTCTGGCGCCACATACCTCTGGCCGGCTATCTATCGCTTTATGATCGTTCCTGGTATGGCCGGGTTCTGGTTGAACGGGTGGAGGGATTTGCCAAATAGGTTGAGTGGAAGCGCGCTTACAGTGAAATAAATCACTTTGAAGAGCAGTTGTGTGAAAACGGCATTAGCATGGTGAAATTCTGGATTCACCTGGGTAAGGATGAGCAGCTTCGGCGCTTCAAGGAGCGTGAAATAACCCCCTGGAAAGTACATAAGATAACCGATGAAGACTGGCGCAATCGCGAGCGCTGGGATGCATACAAAGCTGCCGTTAATGACATGGTGGCACATACCAGTACGGAATTCGCGCCCTGGTCGCTGATCCCCGGTAACGATAAAAAAGTAGCGCGAGTGGAAATATTGAAAACCCTTTGTCATGCCCTGGAGCAAGCGCTGGACTCTAAAAAATCGGATCAAGCCGGCTTGATAAACGATTCGAAAGACGACTCAAAAGAAAAATAATAAAATAAAATAAGAAGTAGTGAGGTCGGTATACGCTACGACGGAATTAGTCTTCAGCTTGTCACTGTTGGTGAATTATTAACTTTCAGGCAGAAAGCAGATTAATCCGGCAGCGGAATATATTCATCGTCACCCTGGACGCCGGGAAATTTATTCTCGCGCCAGTCATTCTTGGCCTGCTCAATACGCTCCTTGCGACTTGAAACAAAATTCCAGTACAGGTGCCTGGGCTCTTCCAGCGCATCACCGCCTAGCAGCATCAATTTGCTTGCCTGGATTGCCCTGATCTCAATCGCCATGCCCTGTTTTAATACCAGCATGGATCCTGCAGTAAAAGTGCTACCTGCAATTTCAAGTTCACCTTCATAAATATAAAGGCCCCTTTCTTCGGCGACATCGGGAATAACAAAAGCCTTGTCGGCCGCCAGATTCAGTTCGGCGTAAAGAGTAGGGGATTCAGTTTTTACAGGGGATGTCTGTCCGAAAGCGCTACCAACAATAAGCGAAATACGAATACCGTCCTGATCCAGGTGTGGTATCTGATCAGCAGAATAATGATAAAACGCGGCATCAATTTCTTCCCGTTCCTTTGGCAGGGCTACCCAGGCCTGGATACCGCCTAATGCTGCATTGACGTTGCGCTGGCTTTGCGGCGAACGTTCAGAATGTACGATGCCCGAACCTGCGGTCATCCAGTTCACTTCTCCGGGCCGGATAGTAAGATCAAAGCCGAGGCTGTCTTTGTGTTGTATCTCACCTTCGAATAACCAGGTGATAGTGGAAATCCCGATATGTGGATGGGGCCGTACGTCCATGGCGGTGTCGCCAGAAAAAACTGTAGGGCCCATCTGGTCATAAAATATAAAGGGACCAATCATCTGTTTTTTTCGCGCCGGCAGTGCGCGCTTGACCTCAAAAGCCCCTATATCCCGTGCGCGTGGTGTTAGCACCAGGGTGACTGGCTCGCATTCACTGTCGTCTATGTAGTCGGGGGTCTCAGCCAGTTGCCAGCTCATTATTGATTCCTTGAATGTTGTTACAAAATTTTACTATTTGGTTGATAGCTAGTGTCCTGATTATTGTAGATTTAACTTGCCATATAGTTCAAAGAAATTATTTTTTCTTGAGTAATTGTTCGGTTGGGGAGACCAGTTTTTTCTTTTGTCTCAGAAAATCAAAACCATCATCTGTTCCGGCTTCTCGCGAATGAAGTTGTCGTGCCTCAATTTCTAAAGCGCTTCGTTGTAATAGTCGACGTTCAACGCTTAAAACATACACCAGAAAAGCCAGCAGGTAGAGAGCAATTTTAATCAGAGATGCAAGTATCAGGTGTTGGGTATCACCGGATAATGATACATAGCTCAGGTACTCAGCATGGAGAAAGCGGACAATAAACCAGAAGGCGATTAAAGCCAGCAACCCTTTAAAGCGCGGCTGTAAAAATCGTCCGGTAACAATGACGGCGCCAATTTTCAAGAAATTATACATAGCTGGTTCCGCTTAATAGATGCCCAGTGCCAGCAACAAGACCACCAGGGTGGAGTTTTTATAGCGCTGGATAATTTTGTCTTCCTGGGCCTTGACGATAATTTCCAGTTGCCCGGCGTTGTAGTCAGTAACTTCCTTGCCAGCCAGAGCGATCTCTACCTTGGGCTGATCAATGGCTTTTTCAAGGATGACGGACCGATATTTGTCGAGAACACCCTGCTTGCGTGTAACCAGCCACTGCTTCATTGCGCTAACCCTTGTCATGAAATTACTGCTATTACACATAGCAGATGCGTTAAATACAAACTATTTTTTTGTTGGTTATTTTCACCATTATGTGGGGAATATGATTAAATGTAGCGCTATTGAAGAGCTGGATATACCCTAACTAACTGTAATATATAGCTTTAATAATTGGCACGATTCTCGCTTTATATACCTGGTGATTATTAAAAATTGGTTTAAATTCCTCTTGGAGTCAACAATGAAAGTTATCAGTACCCTTATCGTGCTCTTTCTGCTGGTTATTGCGGGTGTTGCCTTACTCCCGATACTTAGCTTCGGTATCGCTCTGCTGTGCATGGCGGGTGTGTTTTTTATCTGGCTGTTGCCAATACTGATGATTGCTGATTCCGAGGTGACCAGTGGGGGAGAAAAAGCAGCCTGGATTTTGGCAATTATTTTTTTGTCATGGTTTGCCTGGATTTTTTATTTTCTGTTGGCGCCCGTCAAATCCAGACCTCGCTATGAGCGCTATTACTATTACGATTAATAGATTCGACAGGTTCTTGTAAGTGTCAATTGAAAACCCTGGAACCATAGAGGCTCTTGAAAACGAATGATGGCAAACATTAAATACACTGCCGGCAAACTGGTCGGCTTTTTTCTTATTCTGTTTTTCCTGGGACTGGGTGTTTTGGGTATCTTGCTTCCCATCTTACCCGGTTTGTTGTTCCTGGCTGTTGCCGCCCTGGTAGCTGCGCATCATTTCCCGGCCCTGGCTTTTGTGATGCAGCAGAACTCCTACAGTCGCAGGGCTCTGCGCATCAGCAAGAGTTTTATGACATTGAGTGTATGGGATAAAGGGCGTTTATTTTTTTGGGGTAGCATCAAAGTAACTATAGATGGCCTTGTCCTGGCATTATCCTTGATAAAAAATATTGCCAAGAGCTTGCTTGGCTAGTTCGATTACTACTGGTATCTGGAATTAAGATTCCAACTCTTGTCTTGAGCGCATTTTTCTCATCCTGCTACTTTTGCTAATAATTTAAACCCCTGCTCCAAAGTGGTGCTTCTAAATCCGATTAACGTCAAAATATTTAATTTATATATTTGAAAATTGGTAATACTTTGATTGACCTTGCGGAATTTAAGGAATACATGGAAAGCATTATTCTGCAATAGTATATATGGGGCGAGGAGTCCTGTGATGGAAACCGATATCCATTGATGGAGAAGTTCGGAAATAAGGAGGTTAGGGATGAGTGATACCACAAATAAGACCAATAGAGGTCAAGCTTCATATTTTAATGATTCCGGTTCCCTGGGTCATATAAGCCATCTTGAGCATGAACGTTATCGCACTCTGATTGAATCCACCGAAGACTGGCTCTGGGAAGTGGATGACAAAATGATCTATACCTACGTAAGTCCCCAGGTAGAAAAGATTCTTAGTTATAGTCCGGATGAGGTGATTGGTACCAGTCCTTTTGACTATATGCCTCAGGATGAGGGTCAACGTATCGCCGAAACCTGCAAGGAAATAGTTAAAACCCGCAGGGATCTACACTTGATTGAAAATATCAACCTGCATAAAAAAGGACATAAGGTTCATATTGAAACCAGCGGTAAAGCCTTTTATAACGATCAGGGAAAATTTTGTGGTTACCGCGGGGTGGACCGCGATATATGTGATCGAAAAATTCGCCAGGATGAAAGCAAAATATTTACTGAAACCATGCGTCAAATTTCGGAAGCGGCTTTATATCTTGATGCAAAAGGCAAAATTATCTACGTCAACCAGACTTTTTTTTACTTGTTTGGTTATACATCTGAAGAAATTCTTCATAAGCCCATTAGTATATTGTCATGTCCCAAAATGGCGGGTATCTCAAATCCCAAAGAGACCTTAAAAGCGTTGAATGAAACAGGTTTTTGGGAAGGTAAAACCTGCAGAGTTACCAAGGCAGGAAAGAGGCTAAAAGTTTATTTGAGAGCGCGTGCTGTATATGAAGACGATGGAAAGATAAAAGGATACGTGGGTTCTTATCACGACTTGAACCGACACAATCAAGATGAAAAACGCCTTCGTAAAACACTTAAAGCGACTATTCAGGCAATTGCCAATACCATCGAAAAGCGCGATCCGTATACTTTTGGTCATGTTTATCGTGTTGCCCAGCTATCATTGGAAATTGCGAAAGAGATGGGGATGAGCAAGGATTTCCTGCGCGGACTTGAGATGGGGTCCCTGATTCACGATATCGGAAAAATCTATATACCTGCAGAGATTCTTAACAGACCCGGCAAGTTGTCAGATGACGAAATGGGAATGATTAAAACTCATAGTGAAGTTGGCTTTGATATCGTCAAGGATATTGATTTCCCCTGGCCGATTAAAGAGATGATACGCCAGCATCACGAGCGTTTGGATGGCAGCGGTTACCCCGATGGTTTGATGGATAAGGAAATCCTGCCGGAGGCAAAAATTATCGCGGTGGCGGATGTTATGGAGGCAATGTCTTCTCATCGCCCATATCGACCCGCGCTGGATCCTGAACTCGCCCTTGGTGAATTGTCGGGGAATAAGAATACCCGTTACGATGCCGAGGTGGTGGATATTTGCGATTACCTGCACCGCAAAAAAGAATTTACATTCGCCTGATTATATTCTGGAAAATAATCGTAATAATTCCCAATTGTATTTATTTGATATTAGTACTTTTCGGTATGAAATGAATCTCAGGTGTTATTTTTATCTTTGTTACGATAGATCGTGCTTAAGGATATAGATAATAACTCAGCTGCCAGACTGTGATTTCCGTCTTTTATTTCAAGCGCATTATTTATAAAAGTCCTTTCAATTTCAGTCATCATTTCCTTTAACGATAATTTTTCATCAGTCTGAGTCTTGGAAAGATATTCGATTACCTGCTCATTGATTTCTCTATAGGGAGCTCTCTCACTTGAAAACGGAATATTCACCAGAAAGCGGAAAAGATTATTTTTGTTTTCAGTAAATAGGTAAACGATTACGAAAATCAAAGTACTTACAGGAATAAATATAGATAGGTTTATTTGAATGCCAATTTGCATCAATAAAAGAATAATTACCACAGAAAGTATTATCGGGCAGAACGAAATAAGAATTACAGTATTACGCTTCTTATCTAAAGGATTGTTTGCAAGAATAATACTCCTAATTATGAGTAGGGTGGCGCTAATAATGCAGCTAAAAACAAATATTTGAAAAGTCCAATAATAATGCCCTGGGACTCTTGATATTGTGTATTCATATCGGAAGGCTCCCTCAATAAGAGTGTTAGAAAAGAATATTAAAATTACTTGTATAAAAGTAATTGAGAAAACAGAGTATAAGAAAGCTTTTCTTGGAAGTAGCGCGGGATTATTTAGCTTTTCACTCATGCAGAGAAATGTTGCAGCCGAAAAGGCAGCCAAACCATAATACATTTTCAACATAATCTCGTAATTCTGTAAAAAGTTACCGTATGTAAGGACTTCCAGAAAATTCAAGGCTAGTAGAGAAAATATAAGGCAGATAATTAGATTGTTTTCCCAGAGCAATTTTCTCCATCGTTTAAAACTAACAATAACGAGAATAGTAAAAGAGGTGATCAGTGAAGGAATCACCAGCCAGGTATTAAAAGATTCTGTAATAAGTCCATTTTCCATTTCAGGATTATCCCCTGTTATGAATTCCATGCAGGCTTTTAACGTGTTAAAAGTAATAGAAAAAATATTTTCTCATTTACGAGAATGCATTATTAAAAATGATATTCATTTTTGCAAAAAAAATAATGCCGTTATTAGAATTATAGTGTTGACAGTGTTTTGCAAGATCTTGGACACTTGGTTTCGAAGGGTTATTTAGCTTTTGGAAACGATCTCATAATGAGGTGTTGGACTGGAGTGAAGTAAGCTTTCGCTACTCTATGGAACGGAGTTTTTATTTGCAAGGACGCACTAATTTCGATGGCAGTCGGCCTATTTCATACCTCTATGCATCCCACGCCGGGCCGGCTGTCATTGAAATTTTCTAGGGGCGCTTACCCTTAATCAGATCTCCCAGCATACGCGTCATGCGTGAACCGATGCGTTTAAGCGCCAGAATGGTGAGATCATCCGATAGATTCATCTGCTGAAAACCACAAATTTCTTTTTCCAGATCATTACACAGGCGCTCAGGCGGAAGTTCTGAATGCTCTTCCAGAAAGGCGCGTAATCGTCCTTCACCATAGAATTCACCCCCTGATGAGCGGGCTTCCGTTAGCCCATCGGTGAACAGTAGTAATGTTTCACCTGGATGTAGACGCATTTCAGCATTTCCATATTCCTGGTTTTCCAGCATCCCGACAATAGTACCTGTGGCAGCTCCCCGGGCAGTGATGCTGTTGTTTTTGCCGATAATCAGGGGCGCAGAGTGACCGCCATTGGCATAGACGATGTTGCCCGAGTTGGTATTGTAAAAACCAAGAAATATAGTGACAAAGGCAGAGCCACTATGGCTTTCCCGAAGCAGTTCGTTGGTTTCTGCAAGGATTGTCGCCGGAGTTTTTCCACTTTTTGCCAGATTGCGGATGATGGTGCGAGTAACGGCCATTACCAGTGCGGCTGCCATTCCCTTGCCACTGACATCGGCAATGACGAACACCAGGGTTTTCGGATTGATCAGAAAGAAGTCAAAGAAATCGCCGGCGACATGGCGTGCTGCCTTGCTTACCGCATGGAGCTGGAACTCCTGGCGTTGGGGAAATGGTGGAAAAGTGCTGGGCAGCAGGGCCTGCTGGGTTTCCCTGGCCATCTGTAATTCTTTTTCCACTACTTGTCGAGCGGCAGTTTGCTGGCTCTGTAACTCCACCTGCTTGTTCAGGTTCTTCAGCATGCGGTTAAAACCTACGGACAGCTTGCCGAGTTCATCCATGGAATATATTTTCTCAATGGTTGTATCCAGCTTGCCGCGGGCTACTGAAGAAACGGCATCTGCAAGTTGCTTGATAGGTCGTGTCATACGTGAGCTGACATACAGGGTGAGGGCAATAATCAGGGTAATCATCAGGAACAAGCCATAAATGCCCATCGACATAAGTGACCAGAGCTCTTTCGTGCTTTCTTTTCTGGGAGTAGTGGCGATCAGAGTCCAGCCGCTTGAGGATACCGGTGTCGAATAGATCCAGGATTCACCTTTGACAATTTGTCCGTTCAAAAACAAATCATTAACAATGTTAAGGCTGCTTTCTCCGGCCAGGATATTATCCACAGCTATTGAGTAGCTCGCGTTGTTCTGCAGTACAACCTGATCCTGGATCGTCGAGTTCATTACCATGGAAGAATTGTAGTGAGAAATAAAGCGGCCGGATTGGCTAAGAATAATAAAATTCTTGTCGCCAAATTCCCTCGCGGTGAGTTCACTGAGAGTATCCAGGCGAATATCAAGAGTGGCAACGCCGGCAAAATTACCGTCACGAAAAAAAGGTGCGGAGAAGGTGGTCATCAGGACATCACCAGCGCCTTCATCAAAGTAGGGTTCGGTCCAGATGGCTCGGCCACTTTCACGAACTGCACTGTACCACTCCCAATTTCCATCCGTGTAATCATAGGAGTCTTCACCAATATCTATGGCTTCCAGGTTGTCTGCGCTTTCATGGACATAAGGTGAAAACAGACGCTTGTCCTCATGGAAGGCAAAGGGCTCAAAGGCAATAGCTGCACCATAAACCAATGGATTGTCCGAGACGTTTCGTACCAGCAGGTTGTAGATTTCCTCTTCAGAGATTTCTTCAACAAGGGAGAGGATGTTGGCTGTGGTCGTTGCGATCTGGCCAAGGCCATCAAACTCGGCTGCAATTTGGTTGGCATAAAGATCCAGTTGTCCCAGCTCATTTTCCTGAATATTGAGGATCGCAAAGGTATTAATACGGGACAGCGTGAAACCCATTATTACCGAGGTAATAATGATCAGGGGGACAATAATGGAAAGGATCAGTTTCCAGCGTATTGATAGATTAAGCTTGATAAGTATTCCCTGAAACAGTCTGGCCACTCTGGGGCAAGACGCCCGGGCCTGTACTTTCGATAATCATTTCGATAATCAGTTTGTTGAATGCATCAAAAAGTGTGTAAGCGAGGTATTTTACCTGTAGCGCCCGGTACTGACTAATCAAGCTTCATTAAGGAAACTCTACTAGTCAAACCTGGCTACGTCAGCATTCACACGAGTAATGAAGGAGTAGTCCACGATGGGCTCTTCGTCCAGCAGACGCCGTCTTAGCATGTCATGAGCAATTGCGCAGCTCATGATACGAACCAGGTTGCGGGAACGGTTACTCAGCTTGACGGTTTGTTCCCAGCACGTGTTTTTGTCACACAATGCAATCACTACAGTGCCTACCGGTTTTTCCTCACTGCCGCCGTCTGGGCCGGCAATGCCGGTGGTGGCAAGAGCAAAATTACTGTTCAGTAAGGCGCGGGCACCTGTGGCCATTTCTCTGGCGGTCTCCAATGATACCGCGCCATGATTTTCTAGTGTGGACTCTTTTACCCCAAGTACTTTTTGCTTGGCGGCATTGGAATAGGTCACCAGGCTTTGTAACAGGTAATTGGAACTGCCGGGGAACTCAACCAGCTGACTGCTGAGCAGACCGCCGGTGCAGGATTCCGCCAGACTCAGTGTTTTGCCCGAGTCTTGGAGCAGAGTGTGGACTTCTTCAGCGATGGTAGGAAAGCGTTCGGTAACCAGTGCTGTACCCAGTATGTTTTTTACCTGCCCGACATAGCCGGGAAGTGCAGAAATTGCCGGTTTACCCCGCGCAAAGATCTTGATTTCCACATGGGGAGGAGACGGACGATAACCCAGAGTAATACCCGGGGGGATCTCTATCTCATTGAGCTCATCGGCAAGGGTGGATTCGCCGTGACCGAGTGTGACCAGCTTGACCAGTTGTGTTGCCTGGCTGACGGCAAACTCACTATTGATAAAGGGCAGGAACTGCTCCATCACCATCAGCTTTAATTCAACAGGCACGCCGGGGGTGAAGAATAACCAGGCCCGGTTCAGCTTGATGCGGAAACCCGGCGCAGAGCCTACCGGGTTATCTACCAACACCGCCCCTTTCGGTAGCAGGCACTGCTTGTAATTACTGGCGGGCATTTTCCGGTTACGTTTGCTGTGCCAGCTTTCCAGGTGTTTTAACCAGTCGCTGTCTTCTTCCAGTTCCACGCCCAGGGCTTTGGCGGCCGCTTCGGCTGAGAGGTCGTCAGACGTAGGGCCGAGCCCGCCATTGACGAGGATGACATCCGCATGTTGGCTTCTATCCTGGAAAATACTGACCAGATCTTCCATGCGATCGCCGACTGTGGTTTTACGCTGTAATTCAAGACCGGAATCCATCAGCACATTGGCAAACCAGGCGGCATTGGTGTCCACGATTTGACCGGAAAGTACTTCTTCGCCAGTACAGATCATTTCAATTTTCATAGTGATTTTTCAATCAGAGTTTATGCGGATAATAATACCTTAAATTGCAGGCAGAAGTGTGACTCGACAGGGAAAATAGCAAGGCGCAATGGTCACCAGTGATAAGATAAATGCAAATCAGGGTAATACAAAGACGCTGAATATAATCAAGTATTTACCGGCAACGATCCAGAATGATTTGCAGATCTTCCTGATAGATATTACAACCTGAAGCAATTGCGGCAAGGTCCAGGGTTTGTTCTAGAGTGGTATTGTCTGCCTCTAGTGAAATGCTGATTGCCGTAGCCAGGTCATCCTTGATCACCAGCTCGTTAATTATTGCAGGCTGCCCCACAATAGTAATTTCATCTGGCTGTATTGTAAGTACCAGCGCCTCAAGGATTTCAATCAAAGAGGTTTCTGTCACCTTGAAGCGGTAAAACAACTCGCCGGGGTTTGAACCACGCAGGGCAATTACATTCCCCCCCCGCTCCCAGCGGAATTATATCGGTTTCCGTGAACAAGATTGCTACGCTATCGGCTTGTGCATCATTATCCAGAACACCGAGAATGATTGCCCTGTCATCGGCCAAATCACCTGCGGCTGCGAAAACAGCGAATGGATCGATGCCGGTCAGTAAAAATACTGCTAACAGGATTCTGTGAATCAAGTAATTTATAGCCATGGCCAGATTATGCCAGCTATATTCAGAATAGGTAGTATTGGAGAAATGGTGGAAATATAAAGAAAGAGAGGATAAACCAGGTAAGGCGAGCAGACGATGAAAGGGCCAATTATGCTTTAGCAAGTATCACTGAGCGATATAAAGAAGAGGCTTGTGCTGCTCTTTACTCGATACTTTTTACTCTTCGTCGTCTTCTGCTTCAGCTGCGATTTTTTTCAGACGCTTACCCGCTTCTATTGAAATATCTTCCGGAATTTCAATGTCGCCCAACCAGACCGCTTTGTCGTCCTCTCCCAGAGACTGGCTCACTACGCTGACGCCGGTTTCCCGGTTCAAACAAAGTATTCGGTTAAGGCTATCCTCATCGTCTGTTTCCGTTTTCAGTACCAGGCCGGTTTCATAAAGTGCCCAGTTGCTGTCCTTGGATTCCCAGAAGTAGTTAGTCTGTTTAGTGGCCGCTTCAACTTCAGCTTCGAGTTTGGCCTTGGTAGCTGATAACTCTTTCACTTCCTTACGCTCGGCTACCAACGCTGTATTCAGATTCTTGTTATCTTTGGCCTGGTCGATATTTTTCTTCTTCAGGTCTGTGACCTGGCGCTTCAGGCGCTGGGGGTCAAGTTTCTTAAGCTCCTTCAACTCTGACTGAACAGCTGACAGTTCTTCCTTGGCTTTTTTCACCTGAGCATTGACAGTATTGTCTTTCTTGTCGCCTTCGATAAGCTTTTCAAGACGCTCCATCTGCAATTCCTGCTGCAGTGCATCGTACTCAGTCTCAAGACCGGCAAAATGATTGAACTGCTTTTCCAGATGTTCAAAGTCTTTTTTATGATCAAGAATATCGTCGCGTAGCTTTTGTTCCAGCTTTTTCTGGCGCTCGAGCTGTTCCAGAAGCTGCTGCTTGTCATCTTCCAGCTTCTTTATTTCAGCTTTGAGTGCGTTACTGGTGCGGAGTTCTTTGAGACTTAATACTGTTGGCATATTGCGGGACGTGTTATGGAAGTAATAATGTTAATGCCAAATAATGGTCATTGGCCGAATCAGGGCGCGCATTCTACCACACTCCGGCGGCAGCCTGCCAAGGGCAGAATCATTTCTGGCTTATAAATAGTGGAATAAATGTGTAATCCGGGCTGAATTATTGTTGTTACTGGCCTTGAACAGCCTTTTCACGCATCTGTGTTAACAAACCATCCATACCGCTACGACGCACAACACTACGGTAAGTCTCCCGATAAGAGCTGACCATGCTGACATTTTCCACTTCCACGTCATACACAAACCAGCCATCACTGCGTAGCCTGAGCTTATAATTTACCGGGATGTCATTGTTACCGGCGAGGATGACACTGTTTACGGTTGCCCGGTTATTGTTGATTTCTTCCTTGTGAAATTCTACTTCTTCGTTGGTATAGGCTTCTATTCGGCCGATATAGGTATTTTCCAGGGTCTCCATGAACAAGGCCTGAAAAGCCTCCTGCTGCTCCTCGCTGGCGTCACGCCAGTTGGTGGAGAGTACGCTCTGCGACATAGCGCGGGCATCAAAGGCCTTATTGATCTCGGCACGCATCATCATGCGAGCTTCTTCGCGCTCCAGAGTGTTATTACGCAGGATTTCAAGAATCGCATTTACGGTGGTTTCTACGGTTTCTCCGGGCGAAGCGTTCTGGGCCTGCAGCTGAAATGAGGCGGCCAGTAGGAAGCATGCAATAGTATGAAAAAAGCATCCGGGAAAAGCGCCAAACCTGCTTGTAACAGACATAATGTAATCCTTTAGGGGGTCAATGGAGGGCGATTATACCTGCCTGATGAATCCGCTCAAAATGGATCAGTTCAGGCTGTATTAATGTCATGTTTTTAACAGAATATGCAGTTCAATTCTCAACCTGACCGGCACGACTCTGCATATAAGCATTTCTGAAAAAGATGTAGGGATCCAGAGCGCCGTCATAGAAGCTCTCATAAGTGTCCTGATCCAGGGAAAGCGCTATTTCGATACTGAGCAGGTTAAGAATAAGAAATTCGTCGTCCTCAAGTTCACTGCGGACCGGATTCATTGCGGCATTTCCAAGTCGGCCGGTGAAATCCCTGAGGCTGCTGGGCCCCAAAAACGGGATAACAATGTAGAAGCCATGGCCAATGCTATAACTGCCCAGTGTTTGTCCCAGATCTTCATTGTCGCGAATCAGGCCAAGGTCCGTGGCAGGATCGAAAAAGCCGAGAATCCCCAGTGTGGAATTAATGACAAAACGGGAAATTTCAGTCCCGCTATTAGGCAGATCAAACTGGAGGAGTGCGTTTATGGCTGATACTGGCGTGCCCAGATTATTTATGAAATTGGCGCCGGAGTTTCTCACCGGGGCGGGAAAGACTCTTAGCCCTTTGGCTATTGGCTTCAAAAGTCCCCGGTAAAGCTTATCATTGATGGCAAAAGAGATGCGGTTAATACTCTCCAGAGGATCAGCCATGGCAGGGGCGTCATCTTCCTCTTCATCAAAAATGAAGAAATCATCATCGTCTTCCTGGGCCTGGGCCTGAAGCGGAACGGTGGCAAGCGCTAATAAAGCCAGGAAGGTTAAGAGCGTCGAAAAAAAGGCAGGAATTTGACGGGTTGTGGTGCTATTCATGGTATGTCATTAGTTATTACTGATTAGCCGTCCGAGCTGAAAATATAACGGCTCACGAGATCTTCAATACTGATTGCAGATTCAGTTTCATAAATTTCCATGCCCTCGGTCAGCAGTTCTTCAAAACCTCCGGGAATAATATTTATGTATTTTTCCCCGATAATGCCCTGGGTACGAACTGCGGCAATCGCATCTTCCTGGATCTGCACGTCTTCATTAATCCGCAAATGGACAATGGCTTCAAAAGAGTCAGGATCAAACTCAATGGCGGTTACACTGCCAATGCGCACGCCAGCCCCTTCAACAACGGCACCTTCACGCAGGCCGGAAATGGAGGTAAAGCGGGCAGAAAGAGCGTAGCCAGGCTGTTCAGAAAAAGTAGTCCCGGCAATAGAGATAGCCAGCCAACTAAAACAGGCTATGCCAATAATGACGAAAATTCCTGTCATAAGTTCGATATTCAACTTTTGCATGATCAATTCTCTTATTTTACTTTGTAGCTGATTTTTACGACTGTTTTTAGATTGATGATTTTTGGCAACACTTTTTAT
>Ga0255753_1003976_pt1 | contig 15000 bp, 10 predicted proteins | sample 041ome_10_FD_179953 | JGI IMG/M metagenome (GOLD analysis project Ga0255753, IMG submission 179953) | Coastal salt marsh microbial communities from the Groves Creek Marsh, Skidaway Island, Georgia - 041412US metaG (version 2) | ecosystem: Environmental > Aquatic > Marine > Intertidal zone > Salt...
ACACTCTTCCCGACAGCTGCTGCTGCTGCTGCTCGTATCAACAGAGTTTCGAGCTCGAAATCCGCCTCGTCGTCGTCGTCGTCATCTTCGTCCTCGAAGTTTACTTTTCGAGGAGGAGCGTTGCGGCAACAACAGCAGCGACATGAGCGGCCTCGCGCCGCGCTTCTCAGAGCCACAAACGCGGCTTCATCTTCATCGAACAGCGAAGAAGAGAACGACGGAAAGAAGGACGCGACGACGATCAAAGCGGCTGATGCGAAAGCCTCTTCTTCTTCTTCTTCTTCTTCTTCTTCGAATACCAACAACAAGCAAGACCTGACGAAAGCGTTGGAATCCGGGAAGAAAGTCACCGGAAAAGGTGCGCGTGTTTCTTTATGCATACATGCGCGCGCGCGCACGTTCGCGTGTTTTCTGTGACTCTTTCTCTTTCTCTTTCTCTTTCTCTCTCTCTCTCTCTCTCTCTCTCTCTCTCTGTTCGTTTCTCTGACCTCTTCTCTTTTCTCCGATAAAAAATTGATTACAACAACGAACAAACAGTGGAAGCGGTGAACCGAGGCGGCTTGATCTTACGCGTCATGAACAACAAATATCGAGCGTTTCTGCCGAAATCGCAGATGCGATCGTCGAGGTTGAAGTTTTGCAAGACGACGAAAGCAGAGTTGACGGAAGCGGAAGTCATGAAGCAGCAGATTGGCAACTTGATCGACGTGAAGTTTGTCGAGGTGACGCCGAAACGCGTCGTGTGTTCGGAGAAGAGTTTGATTCAAGAAAACGCGGAGAAGAAGTTACCGGTTGGGTCGCAACAGAGAGTGGTGGTGACGAATTTGAGCGATTTTGGAGCGTTCGTGGAAGTTGTCGACGGTGATTTGTCGTCGTCGTCGTCGTCGGAAGAAGAAGAAGAACAACTTTCCCCGGTTGGTTTGGAAGGTTTGATTCACATCTCGGAGTTGTCTTGGAACAAAGTGGCGCACCCGAGAGACGTGTGCAGAGTCGGCGACGAATTAGAGGTGAAAGTGTTAGAGGTGGCGAATAGCGGCCAAAGAGTCAATTTCAGCGCGAAGCAAATGTTAGACGATCCTTTGATGGAAACTTTAGATACGATTATGCCGGTGACGATGCCGGAGTTGTCCTTTGACGATTCGGATTCTGCGTTTGCGAGCGGCGATTTCGACGGCGAGGAAGGGACGAAAATGGAAGCGAGTTTGCCCGGGTTGCCGAGAATTTGCGCGGAGTTGTTGGCCGAAGATGGCGTAGAGGCTGTCATTCCAGGCAGAACGGCCGTGGAGAGAAGGGTCGTTTCCCAAGATCTCGAGTTATGGCTCACCAACGTTCAAGTCGAGGACGGGTACAACTTATTAGCGAGAAGCGGAAGACAAGTGCAAGAGATTCACGTGGTGACGAGCTTGAATCGAGAAGCGATTAAAAGAGCGATTAAAAGAGCAACGAGAGCGACGAATGCTTAATTATTGTTCTCATTAAGAAAACGATGACAACAACGTCGGGTAAAAATTTGATGTTGACGATACAAAAAAAGAAGAGAGTTCCAAAACAAGAGCGAGAGAATGTTTGTGCGCGATCGATCATTTATTTACACACACGCGTGGTATAAAACACATCTCGTCTTATTCTCAAATTCAATGATTATTACAATTAAATGCTGCTTCCTCTTCTCCTCCCTTCAAAAACGATCACATATAAACCATTTTTCTTTTATTCCTCTCGCTCGCTCGCTCGCTCGCTCGCCCTCTTCTCTCTCTCTTCTCACTCTCTCTCTCTCTCTCTCTACTAACAAAATAAACTCATCGTCGATAGATGTACTCTTTATTTACTTCATGAACGATTCCAAGTACGCGACTTCTTCGGAGGAACCGGTGAAGAACGGCACGCGTTGGTGCACCTTCTCCGGGTTGATCTTCAACACTCTCCCGGTACCATCAGAACCCGCCCCGCCGGCTTGCTCGGCCAAGAAACTCATCGGCGCGCATTCGTACAACAAGCGCAACTTACCGTTCGGGTTCTTGGAATCGCCCGGGTAGCCGTAGATGCCGCCGTACAACATCGTTCTGTGGAAGTCACCAACCAAAGAGCCAATGTATCTGGCAGAGTACGGCTTAGATCCGGTTTCTTTACCGCCCGTCTTCAACGAGTCCATGTACTTCTTCAATCCCGGGGCCCACATGTCGTAGTTACCTTCGTTGAAGGAGTAAATCTTCCCGGATTTCGGGATTTGGATTCTTTCGTGGGTCATGATGAACTCGCCGACGGCGGAGTCCAAGGTGAAACCGTAGACGCCATCCCCGACGGAGATGACCAAGATGGTAGACGAGGAGTACATGCAGTAGCCAGCGGAAACCAAGTTTTCGCCCGGTTGGCAGACGTTTTGCACGCACTTCGCTTCGACTTCCGCCGGCGATTCGGAGTTGAAATCCGGAACGCACTGCGAGTCGCCCGCGTAGATACCCCAGATGGAACCGGTGGAAACGGCGGCATCGATGTTCGAGGAACCATCTAACGGATCAAAAACGCACACGTAGTTCCCGCCGTACGTTTCTTCGACCGCGACCGGCACGTCTTCTTCCTCCGACGCGATGACGCCGGTTCTCCCGGACAATCTCAACGTGTCGCAAAAGACGTCGTTGGAGATGACGTCCAACTTCTTTTGGTCTTCCCCTTGAACGTTCGTGTCGCCGGCCAAACCAGTCATGCCCGCCAAACCAGCTCTTTGCACGAGAGACGCGATTTGCTTGCACGCGACCGAGATGGATTGCAACACGATGGCGTGTTCGTTGTCGATGTTATCCTTCATCTCTTGTTGGAGCACCCACGTGGAGAACGGCGTGCCGATTTCCGACGCCGCCGAAACGCGAACGGCAGACGCTCTCTTCGTGGCAGAAGCAGCAGCCTTCTTGTTGCTTCTTCTCTTCAAAGCGGACGTCTTTTGGACGAACGCGGTGGTGGATTTCATCATCATCGTCGCTTGCGAGGCCATTTTTTTTTAAAAATCAAAAATAGTATTATCTGTTGTGGTTGTTTTTGGTCCATCCAGAGAGGACGCAGACAAAAGAGAGAAAAAAATTGTCGATCGATTAGTCAAAAATCATCATCATCGCGCGGGGAAAAACGAACGATAAACTTTTCGTCGTCGTATATCGACGTCGTCGTCGAACGCGAGAGAGGAGCTGTTTCTTATCGCGCGCGCGCGAATGAAAAGAAAAAAAGGTTCGAAAAGCCACTCCTCTTCTCTCTCCGTATCTCTTTCGAAAGAACGAGAGAGAGAGAGAGAGACATTTGAGAGAGATACGGAGAGAGACAAGAGAGGTTTCTATCCAAAAAACAGTAATCGGACGCTTTGATTCTTCCTCTTCTTTGCGACGACGACGACGACAACAAACGAGAGAGAGAGAGAGAGAGAAAACAACAACAACGACAGCGAAAAAGACCCTCGTCGATGATCGACGAGAGGTTCTTTTCTCTCTCTCTCTGGGTTGGTACGCAGTGGAAGCAGTGCGCTCTCGTACCTTCTTTGTTTTTAGTGTGGGTTGTGGTCTTCTTCTCACTCTTGACGGGACGTAAAAATGTACACATGTATAGGGTTTCTATAGCGCTCTTTTTTTCCTTTTGTTTTTTTTCTTCTCTCTCTCTCTCTCGTCTCTCGTCTCTCTATCTCTCGTCTCTCGTCTCTCTATCTCTCTTGACTCGCTTACGTCCGGCGCGTTCAACTGTTTTTATAGTTTTTACGTTTTCGCTTTCGTCTCGTTCGGTTCGTTAACCCAAAATTCGTCATTCTGAAGTGGTGCTCATCACACTCTCGTCCAGAGTTTGTGTTGGTGGTAGTGCGCGTGCGTGTGCGCGAGCGCTTCGTCGTTCAAACTTTATCACTCATCGCGGGAGAGAGTATTCGCAGAAAAAGGGAGATATTTCGATAAAATACCACACACCCCTTCGCGCGCGCTTTTTGCTCTTTCTTCTTCTTCTTCTCCCGGATATAAAATATAATTAAATAAGATTCTTCGCGACCGACGAGCAGCGATAACATATGGCGTTTGTACTCCGCGCTTTGAAAGCGCAGAATAAACACCGCGACGACGCCGACGCGGACGATCGGAAGGAACAAATGAATTGGGATTTGAACGAGGACTTAAAGTTGGACGAGGACGAGATGCGAGGGATGAAACGAGCTGACAAGGCGAGATATTTGAGATTCTTGAAAGCCGATAGAGACGGAGACGGCCAGTTGAACGAAGACGAGCTGCAAGTCGCCGAAGACGGAGAACGTCGATATCACTCGATACTTACGCTCCGAAAATTGAAAGTTTTCTTAAAGGATCGCATTAATATGAGATCTGCGTATTGGGCGCTCGTGTTATACGCGATGTTTCTCGCGTTGTACCTCGGACTTTTGTACCAACAAGCGAACGTGGAGTCGGCGTACGACGTCACGTCCTCGATCGAAGCGGTGCTTTTACCAAAAACGAAGGCGACGGATGAGGTAGTTGAATTATACGAAGATAAAAACGCAGTTTACTCGTGGATAAAAAATACTTTTGGACCGATTTGGTCAGATCCAGTGTGCGGCGACGGAGAGTGTTCCACCGGCGAATACCCAGGATTTGGTCGATTCGGCTGCGTCGCCGATTGCGGCGAGTACGCGTACTTGGTTCCCGTGGAAATACGGTTGAAAGCTGCGCCTTATTTCGCCGCCGATGATGATCGCGTTGCACTCTTCATGAATACGACAACCTGGAATCTCTGTACCAGAGAACTCTATCTTCCGAAAAATACTGTGGAAGAGTGTTGGTTCGCAAACTCTCGACAATTCAAGTACTACAACGGTACCGTGGAAACGTACGAAATGATGGTTCCTGGCTTACAATGGCAGGTGAAACTCAACGCTCCGTACGGAGGCACGTCGGGAGAGGTATATTATACGCTCAGCAAAGAATCGTCGGAGAAAAAACTGGCGTACAGTTGGGGTATGTGCGAGGTAAGCGACAACCAGGCGACGACCATGATCACCGCCGACGCGACGTATCTGTTCGACATGTACGAATACGCGGGGTTGAGCGACGGTTCTCACTCGAGATTTTACGAACCGCAATTGCATTCTACTGCGGCAAAAAATGCTCACGAGTCATCTTTCAAAGAGGTAGGTTCCGGACGCGAAGTTTTGTCCGAAGTCGTCATGAGCGCGGCTGAGCTCGACGCGTTCATCGCAACCAAGAATACGTCCTCGTCGAACAAATTCTTTTTTGCGCCGCGCATTTATCGCAATCCTCTGCTCAATTTTCCAAACGAAACCTTCGTCGTCGTTACTTCGGCATCGCCTAAGAACAAAAACGAGACAGTGCAAGTAGTCAAAGTTCTGAACGAGCCTTCTCCCGGGTGGGTGGAAAACGAATCCTTCGCGACGACGCGCGCCGGTCAGAGCATGAGCAAAAAATCAGACTCGGACAGAACCACTAAGATGACGAGCTCATCGGATATCCCCGCGGATTGGTCGGTTCCCGTGCTCGAAGGATCAACATCGACGTCTTCGAAACTTTGGGGTGGATCAGAAGAAAACTCCACGTTGACGTGCGGGGCGGACGAAAAAAAGTTGATGATTTTGTCGTCTCTTCGCGAGCTCCATTCCACTCACGAGACGCAAGCCTTTGTTACTTCCCCGGAAGTGAAGTTTCAGGAAGGAACGATCTGTCCAGTTGGCGAGTGGGTTCCTTTCGGTAATGCGTTTGAGATTGGCGAAGAATACAAAGGAGTGGTTGGAAGCGGAGACGACGCGAAAAGTGAATGCATCGAACTTTGCATGGAAGATGCTCCGTACGCAAACGTGGCACTGCATTATGATAACGAGTGTTACTGTCAGTATCACGGAGGTGTTGATGATGAGTTCGTTTCTGCGGAGGGACTCATTTCTGATAGCTCTGGTGGTTCCACTATATTCGGTTGTCTGCTTTCCGCGACGGCGTACTCGTGTTACGATGAAATGAATGAGCTGGGTGATCACTCATGCGAGGATTCTGGGAGAAACCTTGTAGTTTATCCGCCCCAAGATTACGTGACCCCTGGAAAAATCCAAACCTCTGTCGATGGAGAAGATGATCCAGATTTAGGGTGGGCGCCAAACGTATTGCTCGATCATCTGAGCGTTTACGGATACACTTCCAGATTTGCACGATCCGACGTCGATTTTACCGTGTATCCAAGACCGACGGAGATTTGCGTACCGGCGAACGTTTCGGAATTGTCGCTTTGGACTATCGTTAAACACGGTACGGGTTCCGAGAGTTGGGACCTTGCTGATTGGATTCGTGAAAAACGTTTCGAGACGCCGTCGTTCGGAATCATGACTGAAGAGGGTTGCTTGGCGGTCCCGGAAACAAAATGTACGACAACCGGACCCGGGGCGTTTTTTGATTTTTGCGCTACAAACGGGTGGAAAGCGTCGGTAAAGAATTTCACTCTTCCCAACCCAGGCGCTGGCGATTCGTGTCGTGGACCAGATGGCCTTGGTTATTGGCAGACGTTGAGTGATGCGGACGAAGATGATGTGATTGAACTGTATCCTGAAACAATCACTCCGGAACTCGAACTGATGACGGCGATCGAGACTTCGTTTTCAATCCCGCAATTTTCTGAGGCTATCACCATGCCGAACAGCACTGACGATTCATGTCCCGATGATACGAAAGAAATCTACGTGGTTCTAACATCCCCCTTCTCGGGATTAGATACGTTTTCGTACGGTATCAGATCCGCGAGTGATTCATACAAAGTCACGAAAGCTCGGATGAGTGGTGGATCTCTGCTTTCGCCTGAACGCTTCATTAAGTTAGACGACGCTCTCGTTAAAGCTCAGCTCCCGACGGGCGCGTTGAACGATCACATCTATTTGGATTGTATGCCGGAGAAATTATCTCTGTATTCTCTCGATAATAACACTGGTTATAAATTGAGTTCTATCGTGACCTACGGGACCCCTTACTTCGAATGGGCTCAGGAAGTGCAACCTCAGCTTCTTAACCTCGTCCCCCAAAATGAAGGGAACGAATATCCGCCTTACGGATATCCAATCGAAGGTGCGGTTGGTCAGTGCGTGTATATGAGAGAAAGTGTAGGATTGAAAACCACCAAGTATTGCGCGAAAGAAGGCGAGTACGAGATTCAAACTGCGCGCACTGGCTACATACTCGGCTTGACAGACGCGAAGGTGCACATCGCCGATTCCAAAGGGTGCTCCTTGGGCGTAGCGAGCGTCCCAAATCGCTCCGTCGTTGGTGTCGGAGCTACAGCTTCGAAGTCTAAATTTTCCGTAAATTCAACGACTGGTGGGAGCTCTGATTGCAAAACGATTATGCTTGACGATGGCGTTGTCGCAAAAGCGCCGAGTGTAATTCCTCCCGAGAAACCCGCGTGTCCAACCGGTCAAAGATTGTTGTCGATGATGACGCAAACATCTTTCTTGGGTCGTCGAAACTACTGGGTAGTGTACCGTGTCGAGACGCACGCAGTTGGCGACGGTGGAGATTCCGTCACGACCAAAGCTCGAACGTCCATGATTCTTTTGAATCCTGGAGACAACCAGTTTTCTATAGACCACTGGTGCGTTGCTCCCGGCGACTACGAAGTAGAGATGATTGATACCGCAAGTGCGCTCGGTGAATTGTCGGGCGAGCAAGGTCCAAGAGCAAAAGAGGGCTGGCGTGGTGGCGGCGTGTCTATTGTGATGGCCAATGGGTGCGAACTAGAGAAAACGTACCCTTCTGGAACTTCCAGACTTGCAAAGCCGTTCAGCGTTCCAGCAGGTGACGACGCGGATGAAGTTTTCCTTCAAACAGACTGCAAAGCAACTGGCACGCGAAGTGAAAAGCGAGACACATCGCGAGGCTGGTGCTCGTTCGAAACGAACACAACGAGTAATTGTAACGATAAGGTTCCAAATGGAGATTGGTTTTTTGATTACGATCTTATCGACAGTGATAAATGGGATGAGGACAGGATCGCGAAGTGCGACGAGGGTATTTGCGGGAACATGAGATGCCATGAGCCTGCATTTCTGAGCTCAGGTAACCGTCTCGAATCAGTCGAGAACGGATGCTGTGTTCCAGTAATGAGCACCGAGGGCAATTCTCTCGTTTTACCCAACTTTCTCATCCCCAAACTCTCCAGTAATGCCACAGATCCGGTACCCGTTGACGATTCCGTGAACAGAAGGCGTTACATTGCCGGAAAGAACGTCGTGATTGGAGGGCTTTTGATGCATCAAGTGCGTCATGCTCAAAATACTTGTCCTGGAAAATTTGGCACCAAGGGAGAAGGGGAGGAGACTCTGAGCGGCGAGGTGTGCCAAGATCTAAAAAATACGGATTCGTCGCCTTTTGGAGTTGATCCAGCGTTCATATCGACTTCTACACTTCACGCCGGCCTCGAAGTAAATCCCGTCACGTATTACGAAAGCAGCGAAATGAACCCTAGGGGCGTTCCGTATGGTTTTTACAGCGTTGATTTTGAGAAACGTGAGAAAGGTTTTCCGATTTTCATCGACATAAACGCGGCAGAGAACGCGTTTAACAGAGTAATGACGTATCTCGAAAATGGATTTTACCTCGATAAATATACGAAGTCATTCACGGTTGAGATCCTGACTTACAACGGCGACTTGAGATACTTTTGTCGTTACGTTTCCGAATTTTCCTTCACGCAAGCAGGTAGCATACTCGTCAAATCTACAGCCGATGCAATGGACTCTCAACCGTATTACTACGATCCCAACGATAAGCAGGCTGAAAGTTTATATATTGTCAGACGCGTTTTCGAAGCAATTTTCTGCGTCTCGTGCCTGCTCACGTTGAGCGTTGAACTGTTTCAATTGATCGTGGCTGTGTGGATTGACGGCCACCCTGGCGCATACTTTTCGTCAATTTGGAATTATATCGAACTTGCATCGATAGCTATGCACATTTGCACTGTAGTGATGTGGGTGCTGCACGTTGAAGCGATGAGAAAGTTCGACGCCAAACTCAGCTACGACGTGTACGTTGATCCACAACACAGTCAGGAGGCGCGATTTTTGAAGTTTGATGAGAATGGTTCAACTTTGAAATACTTTGTCGATAAGGTGATGGACGATTTTGTGGTGATTCTGAACAACCGAGGAATATACGTGACGATCAACGGGATCAACATCTTCCTGTGTTTACTCCGTTTTTTCAAAGCGGCGGATTTCCAGCCAAAGCTTGGCATCGTCACGCGAACGGTTGGTAAGTCGTTCCAGGAGCTTGCACACTTTTTTGCGTTACTATCTATGGTCTGTCTCATGTACTTGATTTTCGGACAGGTTGTGTTTGGCGATAAGGCTCAACAATTCAGTAACTTATCCCAGTCGGCGCAAACAGTGATTAGCTGGACTTTGTCTGGAGACGATCGCGGAGCGGGCCAGCGTCTGTTTGAATTACCTGGTAACCTGGCCATTGCGGGAGCGGTTTATTACACTACGTTCGCCCTGCTCACGACGCTCATGCTCCTCAACTTTCTCATCGCTATCTTTTCCGAGGGCTACATGAGAGTTCAAGATGAGAGTCACAGTACCAGTAGTCTTGTCTCTGAATTGTCGTTTCTCGTGAAAGGCTGGATGCGATCGGCGGCGAGTCGAGGGAAGATTTTGAATGAAAAGCAACTACTCAAGAGAGTACGCATGATGATTGCCGCTCAGGAAACTGAGATGTTGGTGTTGAACGAAGGGAATAATATAGACGTTAAAAAGCTCCTGGAAGACAAAGGTGGCGATGATTCTGATTCTGATGACGAAGGTTCAAAAATGATTGCGCTCACGGAAGATGGCGACGTGGCGTTTGAAGTTGACGAGCTTCAGCGCATCATCAGATCTGGCGTAATTTCGGCCAAAAACGCAGAGGACTCGAAATCTCAGAGAAAAGAAGGTTCCGACGAGAAGAATGGCTTCAAGGACGCCATGAAGAAGACGTTCTCATCTAAGGGTGGCAGTAAAAAGTTCACCTCTGGCAGTCAGCAGATTTTTGATTCCGTCGTCAACGCGTCTTACACGAAATACGAGAAACAAGAAATCCCGCCGCTCGACTTGAAGGTTGCGGAAATGCATTCGATGATGTTGGTAATGTATAAACAGATCGCCAAGTTGGAAGAAAAGTTAATCTCGACTGCCGGTGAGAACAAAATATCGTCGAAAGATAGCGTTCTCAGCCAGGTTGAGGATTAAATAGAATTCTTTCCAAGTAAACTATTTATTCTACTCTCGCGACTTTAGATTTCCGCGAGGGTTAAATGTGCATAGCGAGCCCGATCTTCCAAGAGTACAACAAGGTTGATGTGTATGTGTATAATGTACTACTGCATATAAATAACGTTTATATTTTTCATCGTTACACGAGTTAAGATTTTAGAACACAACATAGGGAATTTGAAAAAGAAGAAGTTCTGTGCGTTTGTCTCGGTCAAACGATAAATAATGTGCTTGCTACTCTCACTTCATCACGTAACTCGCCCTGTTTTTTTTTTACGTCGTAAATACCTCAAAAAGGATTCACACGCATCCCATCATGGGAGCAAAAAATTTCGGGAAGAAGAAAGAGTCGGCGAAAGTGAAGCGCGCGAAGCGAAGAGAGAAGAAACTGCGAGCGCTTCGGTTAGCCGGTATTATAAATAATAATACCGGTAGTGGTACTATTGATGGTAACGAAAAGGAGAATACGATTAACGATGGAATGACGACGACGATGGTCACGGATGATGATGATGATGGCGGCAGGAGAGAAGAAGAAGAAGAATCAGAAAAACACTCGATGATGATGACGATGATGACGGCGAAAGAACGCCGTCAGAGAGAGATGGAGAGAAAAAAACAGCTCAAACTGGCGATGAGTTCGATGAAAAACGCGAGGAAGAAACAAAATAAGAAGACCACGGAGAGGAAGACGATGAGTTTACAAATTCAGAAGATGAAGAAAGAGAGAGACGAGTTGCAAAATAAGAAAAAGAAAAAGACGAAGGAGGCGCTGATCGTTGGACAGATGAACGACGTGGAGATGATGACGTCGTGAATAATGATATCGTCGGATAGAGCGCGTAGAAAGAGAGAGAGAGAGAGATAAGAGAGAGAACAAAGGTAATGTAGAGAGAGTATTATAATAGCGTGTCGTCAATTTTAGCGCGTTTTTAGCGCGTGTGTACAATAATAATAATAAAAGAAAAGAAGTGAAAAAATGTGGACGCGCGCGCGCGCGTGCGTGGCGTGTTTTCTATCATTACATTTTTATTTCCAAGAGCGAGCGCAAACGATTTCTATTTTTGTCTCTTGTTTTCCCGTCGTCGTCGTCGTCGTCGTCGTCGTCGTCATCGTCGATTCGTTCGTCTTTTTCTTCGCGACTTTCTTGATCTCTAAGGATTGAACGACGCCGGTGTCCGAGGCGATGTCTTTGTTCTTGCGCGCATTCGTCGCGTACTCGCGATGTGTTTGATTCAAAGATGAAAACGAAAACGCCCAGCGTTTCTCGTCTTGGTCCCCGAAAGCCTCGTCGCGAGGTTTCAACGAGACGCCGTCGAAATTTCTCTGCATTTCGTCTTCCTTTTGTTGTCGAGCTTTCGTCGTTTCTTTTGCATTCGCGCGTCTCGAGAAGCTCTTCTCGCTCATCAATCGAGCGGCGGCGACCGAGGCGTTCAACACTTTCGAGCACGGATCGGTATCCAACCACAAACGAATAGAATTCGTGTTTTCGCGAAGGATGCGTTGCTTCACAGTGTTCTTGTTGTTGTCCTTTGCGATGGTATCGACATCCATCGCGTCGTCACCGACGTTGTTGTTGTTGTTGTTACCGAAAAAATCATCTTCAGCAGACAGCACTCGACAGATTCTCGCCATCGTCCACGGAGGTATCAAATCGCACGGGTCGCACCAACTGCGATCCCCGAAATTCATCTTTCTTCTCATCTTGTTTTTCTTTTTGCTATAACTATCGCTAATGTTGTTGTTGTTATTGCTCGACGATCCTAAATCCAAGGTCCACAGACGCATGAGCTTTGATTTGCTCGTTTCGCTCGCCACGGCGACTTTGTTCGGCCTCAACTCGAACGATTTCGTGAAGCAGTTGGCAAACGGTCTCGGGGCGAGAATAGCGCCAACGTCTGTGGATATCGTGCTCGCTTTTGGCGCATTCCCAGTGATCCCAGAGGAAGCGGTATTTATCTGCGCCAGAGCCAACGCTTCGGCATCCATGACCGTCTGCTCCGTCACTTTCGCATCGCCAGGATCTTGGCCTCGAAACTGCAACAGGACGTTGACTAGACCGTGCACGGCTAACGTGCCTCGGACGAGAATCGCGCCGTCTCGAGTGAACCGTTCGAATACTTTATTCTTTTCTTGCTCTTCTTTCAGTTTGATTTTTCGTTTTGATTCCTTCCAAGCGTCGATAAAGGTTGGATGTATGGCGTTTTTCAGCACAGCATCGTTCTTCTCCGCCTTCTTCTCGGTGACGTTGGTGTATCCGTCGCCGTCGTCTTCCTCGTCCTCGTCGGCGTCTTGACTGTTTTGTTGGTTCATTTTTTTGTTATCTTTCTCCTCGTTTTCTTTCTCGTTGTCTTCTTCTTCTTCTTCTTCTTCTTCTTCCTCTTCCTCCACGTCAAACAAATTCGCGTCGCCTCCGAACAACATGTGCTTCTGATTCTTTATTTCATCTGACCTCGTTCGGTTATCGTTCACGCTGAAGCCTTTGCCGTCCCTCGTGACAAAGACCGGTTTGAAAGGGATGCCATTCTTGGTCAAAATATTTCGCATTTGTTGGTTCGTGTTGGTGATGACGGCAAAAGCTTGACTATTGTTGTCGTTGTCGTCGTTGTTGTCCTCGTTTTCATCCGAAGTAAAGCTTTTGCTACCGCTACCATCTAATCCTGGACAGGCGAAGAATACCCGTCTGTCTTCATACGCGACGTAAAATGAATAGCTAAAATACGACCTCAAACGTCCGTAGGCGGAACTCAACGCTTCCGTCCACTGATCAGAACGTTTGCGAAACCACGCGTTGGTAGCGGCGCTGCTCGACGACGCCTCTTTATTGATGTTCGTGTTGAAAGAAATGTTCATTTTATCAATCATCTGCGCCGGCAATCGCGAATCCGGATATTGAAACGATATCGTCGCGCGTTGCATAGCCGCCGATCGTCTCGAGTCGTTTTTGTTGCTTTCGCTGGATAAGATCGAATTCGAAGAGGATGGTAAACAATAAAAGAAGGAACAGTTTTTGCTCGATAACGGTTCGATGCCGTTGACACCGTACGTGGAAAAAGCATCGTGCGCGCCGGCGGCGATGGCGTTTGCGCCCCGTTCGTCGTTCACCCACGAGAACGATTTCGACGAACTGGAGCACCAAGAAGTTTTTCTTCTTCTTTCTTCATCGAAACCATCATCGTCTTCTTCTTCTTCATCGTCGTCGTCGTTATCCTTGTCATCCAAACAACAAATCTTCGCGAACGTAGCTCTCGTCTTCAAAGTCCAATCGCACGGGTAACACCATCCCAGATTAGCGTCGTTGTCCATATCTTCGTCATCAATCGTTCTATCGTCATCCGCGGCACTACTCTCCCTATTTTTCGCTCTCGCCGAGAAATCATCGAAGCGCTCTCCGATAAACATCCTTTCAAAGTTCCGATTGTTCTCCTCCACGTTTACGTTTTTCAACTCTCTCTTCAATTGCAAAGCTTCTCTCCGTCGCGCCCGCTCTTCCTCCGTCGTTTTTTTGTTCTCTACTAAATCTACGTTGTTGTTGTTGTTGTTGTTCTTCGTCTTCTTCTTCTTCGCCACCGGCGCGCTCAGCGCGTTCATCATCATCATCGTTGTTGTTGTCTTCTTCTTCTTCTTCTTCTCTTTGGAAATATTTCGCCCGTCGTCCTCCTCATCATCATCTTCATCGTCTTCGTCGTCGTCTTCATCATCGTAATTCTCCTTCTGAAGATCTGCCCACTCTATCGCGCCGCCGTTTTCTCTTCTTCTTCTTCTTCTTTTTCTCTGCATTTTTTCCTCCTCTTTTTCTTTTTCTAGGGGAGATGCATCGGCTGAAAATAATAATGGAGGTGAGGATGCGCGCGCGTTCTTGTTGTTATTCGCGATCGTCGTCGTCGTCGTCGTCGTCGTCGTCGCATCCTTCATCTCTTCTTCTTCTTCTTCTGTTTATCTCTAGTCTGTTGTCGTTTGCTTCGTTCGCGCGCACAAAAACTCTCTCTCTCTCTCTCTCCTTGTCTCTCTCCGGGATTTTTGAAAAAAAGACGCACACGCGAAGAGAGTTGTGAAGAAATCAAAACTCTGCGGAGAGAGAGAGAGAGAGACGACGACGACTTATCGACGACTTATCGACTTATCGACAACTCACAAACAAACGAACGAACGAAGCGAGCGAGTGAGAGCGAGAGAGAGAGAGAGACCGCTTCTTCTTCTTCTTTAATTCTTCTTCTTCTTCTTCTTCAGCGTCTCGCGCTTTATTATTTTTGAAGAAAAGAATCGAAACAAAAAAAAACTTCACGCGAAGCACTTTTTTTTGCAACAATTTTAGTTTAGGGTTTTTCAATTTAGGGTTTACACATTTGGCAAAAGCAAAAAAAAGCACAAGCCCCCCCCAGAGTGTGTCTTGTCGAGCGCGCACTTCCAATTTACTCGTTTGTTTACTCGCGCAAAGTCGACGCGTGTGCGGGTGCTTTTCTTTTCTCTCTCTCTCTCTGTTTGTTGTTGTTGTTTGTTTGTTGTTTGTTTGCGCACAAAGAGAGATGTCGTACTACTCTCTGTCTGTATAAAAACGGAGACATTTGAGAGGGGAAATCCGGTACAACAACGCGAGCGCGTAAAATGAACGCATCGTCCTCGAAAGAAAAGATGGACGCCCCGAAGAACAACAACGACGACGCGACCGCCGCAAAAGGAGAGGAGAACGGAAGAGAGAATAACGACGACGAGAAGAAGAAGAAGAAGAAAAAACTAGTCGTCGT
>Ga0255753_1003985_pt1 | contig 14978 bp, 13 predicted proteins | sample 041ome_10_FD_179953 | JGI IMG/M metagenome (GOLD analysis project Ga0255753, IMG submission 179953) | Coastal salt marsh microbial communities from the Groves Creek Marsh, Skidaway Island, Georgia - 041412US metaG (version 2) | ecosystem: Environmental > Aquatic > Marine > Intertidal zone > Salt...
AGATCTGGTTTGTATTTCTGCTTCAATGCTTTCAAGAAATCAAAAGCATCTGGATGGTGATACGGAATATGTAGATCCGAAATCACCAAGACTGATTTATACTTCATAGTAAATCCAGTTGTTGGTTTATATTAGTATATCAGATTAATTAGGCTTCGCAAGCTGTCCACCAAAGTAGAACTCTACAATCATTGTAGCCCACTGGAAGATCTCATCAAACTTATATAAACCTTTTAGTGTTGTGAATGTTTCACCACCACCGACTGAAAAAAGACCTAAAAAATTCACGCCACTTGATGTCGTTTTTACTACAGTATCGACACCCAAGATGCCAGCGAGTGGATAGACAGCGACTAATGCAAGGATGACTAGGATCAGGATGCGTCTATTCCATGCAGCAAAGGGTGACTCTTGCATAGATTGTTCACGTGCTTTATCAATCTGTTCTGCCTTGGCAGCAAACTGAGCCATTAACATCTTCTGAGTTTCATGAGCCTGTGCTGATTTTATAGCAGTTAACTTAGCGACAAAGCCAAGCGCGATAGGGATTAAGTGTTGTAATAGTCCGAGCATATTAGTTTCCTAGTGGGTTAGTGGATGCCTTACGTAACGCTTTCATCTCCGCACGTAGCCCATCCAAGTTAGCAGTAATCTCTGAGCGTACACTTGATAGCACCGCCTCAACTTCTCTTTGATTACCTCGTGATTCAGCAGCAACTTCACGTGACAATGCCAATGCATCACTGGCTTTCTCTTGTGTGATAATCGCACGCTCCATGATCTCTATGATTCTATTCTGTTGACTACCTAACTTCAATTCAATCTCTTTGATCTTCGCTTCGTCGTATGACTCAATCACCGAAACCATATCGTTGTAAAGGGTTATCCCCATGTAACTGATCCCACCGATGACGGGCAATACCCCTAAAACTATCCCCAATATCATCTGATTGGATAAAGTTAAAGAGAATGTTTTGGTCTTGGGCGTAGTCATCTTCTAATTGTCCTAAGTAATCTTCAATGGGTTGTGCGTATGTTTCATTGTTGGTTTGTTCTATTAACTTAATAGCAATCCCAAACCCAGGCACAACTTCCTCGTTCTCTTTTGTCTTTGGTGCTTGTGTCTCTTGCTCTGCTTTCTCTTCTGTCTCTGTCTCCACTGTCGGCATCTCCATCTCTTGCTGTACAGGATCCTGGCTCGCAGTTACAGGTTCTGTGGCTGGAGTTTGGACAGGTGTGGAGAGTGGCACTGTCGTATTTAAAGGCGAAGCTGGATTCAACGGGCTTTCGATGCTTGTTGGATCGCTGGCTTTTAGGGTACACGAACTGGAGATTGTAGTCCAAGGTAATACTGTCGGGATCGAGTAGGGTGTCGAGCATGTTGTATGTCTTTGCTCTACTGATAATCCATGATACCCAGGTTCGCATTCTACTGTCCTCTCTTCCACAGCTTCGATGCAAGTTGCTGGGTCAGGTGTACAATGAGATGAGCTAACAATCCAATCACTCCAAGACTGAGAATTGCAAGTATAGAAACGAGATTCATTAACGAAACCACTAGTGTTTGGCTCTGTGCAAGTAGTTGTTCTTTGCTCTGTTTGGTCAACGCATGTAGAGTATGCATTACAGATTGGATCTTCTGGCTGATAGTTGACACACCAGTAATCACGGATTGCAACTTCTTCTTCAATGTCGTAACAAGCCAATGACTCTTCATCCATGTAGCCATTCGAGTCAGGTGTATACGTACAGTACCAAGCATTTGCATCACTCCATATTAAGAGGAATAACCAGAACAAAGTTCTTGCCATATAGATCCTCAAATCGTTTAGGGTGTAGATCATACCATGCTGATCTTGCTGCTACCCCAGTTGACCCACCAATAGGGCAAGGGCTTCCAGATAATTCCATTGCGTTCCAGACTTTAATGTCTTCACACATCACAGAGACAGCGGCAACTTTAAGGCCTAAATCATTTAAGACTTTTGCATACTTACGTCGCTGACATGCATCATCTTCAATCGCTGTACCACCAGCAACAGAAATGATACCACCTGAGATGGCACCGGTGACTGGCACTACACATAAGTCTTGAGAGTATGCAGAGATCGATGGGGCTATCGCGGTGGGGACTGGCATTCCGCGTTGCTCAATGATTGTTCGGGTTTCAGCTTTAGCAACAGATGACACAAAGACTAGGATGATGGAACCAAATGCAATGATGATTCCCCAGATGAGTTTGCTAAGCATCGCTTCAATGCGATCAAGACGATAGTGCAATGTTGCATATCGTTCTGCACAAAGCTTCTCGTGGGCCGCTAGCTTCTCGTCTGGTGTCATTTTGTGTTCCTGTTAATTTTCTGCATAGTTTATAAATTGAGCAATGCTTACCCTTGTTCCATCTCCCTGTATTGGTGTTGTTGCATGTGATGCACACCCAGGAAAGATAATAGCTCTGTTTTCTTTAAAGTCTACTTGATGATCTATGTCTTGAAAGTACATATCACCACCACTAAACTCACCAATACCTAATAACACAATTACTGTAAACACTGAGAGATCTGTATGTTGATTGTATACCTCATTATTATTATAGTAATTTACTAATATCGTATCAACAGTAGACTTCTTAATATGTTTATAATGCACGCTACGTGCAATTAGTTCGTCTAAATATTTATCTGTAAATATCTTTTTATTGTATTGTACAATTAATGATTCACTAGCATCATAATACAACTCATATAAAAACACACCCGTTCCAGTTTTTTGAGAGTTATTACCATTCATTGCATCCCCAGTTTTACCAGGTGGTTTCCTGTATTTATGAATACTAACCACTTCATTCTTAACATGTTGCAACTCTTCAGGTGTGTAGAAATCATCAAGGATTACGAGATCTAAATTAGGCTTTTCCACAAAACTTAATTTCATCGCCAAGGTTCTCCACCTACCCACAACACTGCTGTTTTTCTAACACCCTTAGTTACTGGGGTAACTCTATGCAACAAGTACGATGGGAAGAACCATGCTCTGCCTAACCTCATCTCTAAAGTTTCATCAGTATCAGAAACTTTAAACTGCAACTCACCACCCTCATATTCTTTTGGCTCAGATAGCATTAATACCATAGACAGCTTGCGTGGTACTGTGTTGTCTGAGGGACAAGCATCTGTGTGCCAGTTGTAATGTCCTTGGTATGCTCCACTATATTCTGACAACTGCATGTCTTCATAAAAACCAGTGAGATTAATGTGAAAAAATTTACTATTAACCTCCGATACTACTTGAGCAATCTTCTGCCAAATGTGTTGATTTTGTTCTGAGAAATCTACCCATCCAACATTTGTTCTTCTTGTATGCATATCATTACCAGAGTTCCCAACTTCTGCTGCATGATAATTTATCCACGATGGATGATGTCTTAAAAAATGTATATCTTCTTCAGTAAGAAAGTTATCCCAATAAACTACATTCTCTTTTCCGTTAGGGTTTCTCGGATTTAACAACATCATACAAGTTACTTAATCTCCATAAGATAAGTTCTGTCTTTCAAGTAAGAGTAAACTTCTCTATTAGTATTATCACCTATCTCATCAGTATGCTTACCATCAGCATACACATAATGTAAAAACACTTGACCAGAGTAATATCCATCTGGCCCATCACATTTATTTCTCCAGTGTTCTTGGTCCATGCCGTTATACAAAACTCCATCACCTTCGGCAAGATCAATACGTGTACCCTCTAAATAAATTGGGTATGAGTAATGATGCGATCTGCCTAGCTGTATAGTTACACTAACTTCACATGCAGGTCTGTCAGTATGCTTCTCTAACTCATTGCCGTTTTGATATAACCTAGCGTATGCGTAAGTTGGAATTAACTTTTTACCAACAACACTTTCGATCCTAGACCACAATCTTTCTTGTAATGTTTCAAACACAATGTCATGATGCATAAGTGTCAATGAATTTGGCACTTGATCGTCTTCTTTTTGCTCCTGCAAATCTACATTGCGTAATAATACATGTGTAAAAAACTGACAAAATTCTTTTGGTACAAGGTTTTTAATTATCATTTAACAGTAAACTTATGAACAATGCCGCCATTTAATTCTACCATAACATTCTTATCTAACGGTACATAGTTAAACTGTCTTAGCTTTACCCCATTCACTTTTACTTTGTCACCATCAGTGACTAGTAAGAATGAGTTTGCAGCAGCATTCACTTGACCATCAGTCACATCAGCAACTGTATATTCATCAACATTGTTTTTAGGTAGAATCAATACCCATGTGCATCCTTGTTCATTAGTAGAGTAAGTAATCTTTTTGTCATTCTTAAACTCACTCAGATCAAACCATTTTTTCAATGGTAAGTCATGGTTAACTACTCCATTAGATACATTGACATATCCATGTGCAAGATAAAACTGCATCTGCGTATTGCCTTGTAATGTGTTTGGATGCACGATAGAATCATTTGCTGTTGCTGCTCCAAAGCATATTGCAAAATCTCTGCACTGTACAAGATTCATTACTCTCATTATGATCCCCTTACTCTGCCATTGGAGGTACAATTACTTCGCTAGCAAATGTTACCTCTGTGTTAGTGTTTATTAAATCAACAACATTATATTCAAATGTTTGTCCGACTAAAGATTTAAGCTTGGCTTGCATTTCAGTATTAGCATGAGCTTGTTCTGCTAGCTTGGCCTGCTCTGCTAATCCTATGCCTTGCTCTGCAATTCTTTTCTTTAATAGTTCAACATCAGTAATATCAGGATATTGTTCTATTGGTTGCATCGCATAAGCTTCATAGTCTTCTGGATTATTAGTCGTTGTTTCATCAGATGAAAAAGACACTACAATTGAATGAGAGTCTTCGTCATACGCCTTTACTTTAAATTTAATTGTCTTCATAATGTCCTCATTAATTAACTTGATCCACCTAATTGTGTGCCAGTTGTTTGCCATGTTGCGAAAGATTGCCCTGTAATGTATCTACCTGTAGCACCCCCTGCTCCAGGAGGTCTTGGATTTTGTACATAACTTGGGCTATTAGCTCCAGGAGGTACTCCTGCTACTCCATTAGCACCTCTTGCTCCGCCAGTACCACCTGCACCTGTCCATCCTCTACGTGGTATATAGCTGTTATATTTTGTTGCTCCTCCTGCACCACCCTGTGTGTCATTACCAGAAGATCCTGCGTTCCCATTATACTCAGGGGCTGCTCCTGTGCCTGCTGCACCACCAGATCCTGCTTGCACACCTGCTCCACCTCCACCACCAGAACCACCATATGTTGCAAAGGTTTGCCCTTTTTGACCTTCAGCAATAGTAAGCATAGAAGTACCAGATCCACCACCACCACCACCTGCTCCTGCAATAGTACCATTGTTAGTGATATTCACAGGTCTATTAATATATAAAGCATGACCTCCTGCTTGACCAGCAACGCCATTGCCGAGAGGATGATTTCCTCCACCACCACCATTACCTGCACGCCCTACAATAGTTCCTTGATTGGTAACATTAATCTGATCAGTTGGGCTAAATGCTGATGGTATAGATAAAGCGTATGTGCCTGTAGATGTAGATCCTACAGTCACGCCTGGATTAACAGTCAGGTTTACAATGGATGCTCCTGCTGCATAAGCTGGATTAGATGATACTTGTGTATATAAATCGTAGTTATTTGTATTCGATGTAATCGCTAAGTTAAGAATGGTTACATTACCACTGCCATAGAAATCACCTAAAGAAATTTCACCACTTGTTGGAACACCAGCAGCAGCATTAGTGGAGTTGTCATCAACTAATCCACCACCACGATAATATTCTGTAATGGCATGTGGAGCAGTGCCACCAAACTCACCAACAATATCGTTTTCTAATCCGAGATCACCTGATGTTTTGACTGTCATTAGATAGTTCCATAAGCTGTTACATCACCAGTCACTGTTAAGTTACCGCTAGCATCTATCTTCATTTGGTTTGTACCAGCATTAGCAAAGTACAATACGCCACCTGCTTCAGTTACTGTCCAGTCACCTAAGTCCACAGTAGTTGCATTGACTGTAGCAAATGTAGGTGAATTAGTTGTACCTAAGTTTTGATCAATAGTGTATGCAGTAATGTTTGATGCTGTGCCTGTAGTGTTTTGATTGCCTGTAGTATTTACACCAGGTAAATCGATGTTAGCAGAACCATCAAATGATACGCCACCAATTGTTCTTGCTGTTGATAAAGCATCTGCTGTGCTAGCGTTACCAGTCACATCACCTGTTAAATCCCCAGTAAATGAAGTTGCTGCAACATCAGCTAATGCAAATGATGCATGAGCTGTATCAATTGCTGATCCAGGCTCAGGTGTATAGCTATCAAAGAATTTAAATGTACCATCTGTTGCATCACGGAAAATACCAGCATGTGCATAAGTGCCATCATTATAGTTACCTACCCAGCCCAAGTCGGGGTTAGTAACAGTTGAGCCATCATTTAAATAAATTAAGTTATCTTCAATTGCTAACTCAGTAGCAGAAATAGTAGTTGTAGTACCATTAATTGTTAAGTTACCATCAACAATCAGATTGCCTTGGAAGTTTGCATTATCATCATCATACTTCGCAATGTCTGCATCGTATGCTTGTACTGTTACTCCGATGTCTGAGTCAAGGACTGCATCAGATCCTAACGCTGTGTTGACATCAGAAGCTGATAAAGTCACTGCACCTGTTCTAGTATTGAATGATGTTACAGCACCTGATGCTGAGAACGCTGCTTCATCCCACGCAGAACCATTCCAAATATATAATTGTCCAGCAGTAGAGTTATAATACAAAGCCCCTGTAGTGGTTGTAGTTGGAGGAGATGCATATACACCAAGATATGTTTCAGCAAAGGTTACTACATCTGTAACATTAGTTGCAACTGTGTTAATGTTGGTTTCATTGCTAACAACTGAAGCAATGTCTGTTGCTAAACCAGCCACTGTATTGACATTAGATATGTTACCACCAACTGAATTAACATTTGATATGTTTGTTGCTACTGTACCAATTGTATCTGCACCATTTAAGTTTGTAGCGACAGTATTAATATCTGTATTTGCACTAGCTACTGTGTTGACGTTTGTAATGTTAGATCCAACTGCATTAACATTAGCAATGTTAGTGACTACTGTTGCAATGTTAGATGAATCTGTTGCTACTGTGGTGACATTACCTGAAATACCAGCAACTGTTTCAACATCAAGAATCGCAGTGCTAACTGTTACAACATCACTAATAGATCCAGCAACGGTGTTGATGTTTGTCTCATTAGCGTAGATTTGATTTAAGGCTGTCGTGTTAGCAGCCACTGCTGACACTTCCGTATCTAGTCCAGCAACTGTATTGACATCTGCAATATTTGTTGCCACTGTGTTTACATTACTAATACTACCAGCCACTGTGTTTACATTAGTAATACTACCACCAGTATTATTAACATTTGATATACTACCAGCAACTGTAGTTACATTAGCATCATTGTTAGCTACGGTCGTTACATTCGATGCAATGCCTGATACGGTAGTCACATCACTTGCAATACCAGCAATAGTAGTCACATCAGTGACCGCATTAACAACTTCAGGGTTACCAGTCGTAGAGTTAAATGATAGATACTTACCTTTACGATCATCATCTTTAGGCAAGGTCATATCAATCGTATCTGGATCGGTCACGGGTGCTTTAATCGCACGCTCATTAGATTCAAGTACTTGTTGTGCAAAGATGGTTAAGCTATCAAACTCATCATTGAGTGAGGTAGCAAATAAAGGACCACCTGTGGTAAAGTCTGTTGTTCTTTCAATGGTACGATCACCCACAATAGTGATACGATCATCAGCATCTGGAGTTGTAGGTACGTTAGTTCCAACAACAATAGTCACTGAACCTGTACCATCAACGTTAACAGTGATAGTGTAATCTGTAGTAAGAGTCAGTTCTGTATCATTAAAGTATACAGCAACATCAGTCTGAGTTAAGACTTCAAAGTTAAATGCGTATGGGCCTACACCAGCAGAGCCAGTATAGACAATACGTCGTGTTGTGCTTGATATATCAATTGCCATAAGTTATCCTCTAGTGTGTAATCCTATCATAAAACCCTGAAATAGTCCATATATCACTCGAATGGAGTGCTGTTTGGATTTGTCTCTCCAGGCTGCCACCAATACTCCTTACCCTCTTTATAATCTCTGCTTAATGTTCTGTTAATTTGTGATTGATAATCAGGATCAGACCACAATAATAAACGTTCCCATACCATACGTTTCATTGCTGTATTAATCATCCAGTTGTTTTGATATGGTGTGTGTCTAATTAATGTCTTTAATGTTCTTGTTCTAAATTTGCTTTCAGCATCTTCGTCGCCTTCAGCAAAATCTTTAGCTGATCCAAATAAAGCATAACCAATACTATCTATTGCTCCAATAACTGGACCAGCAACATAACCTGATAAACCTTGACGATAGTCACCTAACCCAATAGCTACATCCACAAGAGGGCCAAGACCTCCGCCACGTGTAAATGCAGTTGCCCAAAATATACGACCTTCTTCAGTTGTTGGATCCATGCTTTGTGGCTTAACACCTCTAGCAACGTTCATTAGTTGAACACCAACACCACCTAGTACAGTCATCATAATAGCAACATCAGCGACTGCTCGCATCTTTTGTAATGGAGTTTTAGCTTCAGATAGTTGTCTATCTAAATGTAAATGTTTAAATGCAAATGGCCAAGATTTAAACATACCAAATGATCTTGTAATTTCTCCAGGAATGGTGCCTGGTTTTGTAGTGCCTATTAATTGTGTACGTTCTAATAAACTAACTGTTGGAACTCCACGTTCAGTTTCACCTAAGATCATACGCATATAAGCATCTGCTATCTCTTGAGCTTCTCCAGCTTCTAATCCACTAATCTTTTCAATATCTCTTGGACTCATGTATTTAAATTCAACATCACCAAACTGACGACTACCTTGTTTCGCTTGACGTATTTTGTTCCACATATCATCAGTAATTTCATATCTACTTAATGCAACTCTATCACCATCAGCTAACTTATCCCATGGTGTATCAGCAAGCTTAGCCCACTTTTCCATTAATGATCGACCAGCAAATTGTCTACCTCTTTCAGTTACTGCTGTTAATCCAGTCAGACGTAATGAAGAATCGCCGATAAATCTAAACAATGGAGTTGCTGTATCTTCAGCTAAATATCTATTTAATGTTGATGCTGTTTGTCCTAGTACTGCTTCATTGATTAATCCTAATTCAGCTGCTTCTTTTTTACGTGCCGCACCGTTAGTAATGTTGAGTAAGTTTTCAATATACCCAGCTACTGCTTTGACCTCAGGAATATTATTCATCTTAAACATACGAGCGACTGTGCCAGCATCAGTTGGTGCAGCAAGTAATGAAGTAAATCCTAATGAGGTAGACATAAGTAATGATCTGTAATTTCTAAGCAACTCTCCGCCACCTTCTTGTACTCCGTTGTATACGCGATACATATCACCAAAGAACTCTGCTGTTCGTTGTGCAGTTTTATCTGGATCTTTATACTTCTTGCGTCCTGTGTATTTACTCTTTAACTTTGAGTAGTCATTATTTCTTGCCAAGTCAAGTATTTCATTTTGTAAAAAGCTTACTGTAGAATCTGCATTAGGGCCAAGCACTTCCATCTTAGCAATGTCTTTAGCCATGCCACGCATGTAGTTAATCATAGAGTCGTATACTTGAGGCTCTCCATACAACTTCTGATACTGTTTAAATGAAGATGCATTTTTAAACTGAAGGATACGTTCTTCTTGATGTCTAAGGTATACAGCAGAACCAGCAGTGTAGTTAGATGCGTAAATAGATTTGTCTAACTTGTTTCTACCTTCTGATGTAATGCTATCATACACTTCACCTAAAACTGTGTTTAACTCATCATCTGTCATTTGACTTCCGGTACGCTTACTAATCATTGCCTCTTTGTCCATCAGTTTTCCAGTATCTTCTACCCATTGCGTTTTAGGCACTTTCCTAATCTTACCGATGTTGTGTGATTGTGGCATACGCCATTTGTTATTGTATTGTATGTTTCCGCCATGCTGATTAAATACAATGAATGCATAATCTGTTGCTTCTTTCCATGCCTTAGCAAACTCTGCGGCTTCTTTATTCTTTGTTGATCCCGGCTCAAACACTTCGTCTAATACATTATCAATTAAATCTTGTTTACGTTTTTGACTAGGTATGATTTTGCGAGTAAAGTCTGTTCCAGTGCGACCAAGCGCTGTCTGTTCCATTTCAAGTATTAAATTGTTTAATGGCGCAATGATGCGACTAAAGACTACATTCTCTTGTAAGTATAAATTCTTACCAACAGTAGTTTCAGGAACGGGTGTCATAATAGATTTAAGTGTTTCAAATGGATCTTCTGACGCATGTAGCTTATTACGCAATTCAATTTTCTTTAATGCTGTTTGTAGTTGCACACGCATCTTATGATTTTCACGTCCTTCAATAAAATCAATCGCTTTGTCTTGTGCAAACTTAATTCGATCTTCTGGATTTCTTAATGCAGCTTCAGATGATTCATAGAATTGTTTATAAATATCTATTGCTTCTTGACGAAACTTCTCACTCAGCACACCTTGTGCTGCTGCTAAACAAGATTCTAATCCATGTGTTATTTGTTCTGCCATTAATTTCTACACCTGTTAATATATTCTAAATGACGATCAACTTCAGCGTAATCATCTAAGACTTCTTGCAATGTTTTTGGTTGTCCACTTTCATCTGTCAACACTCTAAGATTTAGTATTGCTTCATCAGCATCATCAGCGACTAATCTTTCACGCATTGATTTAACTTCATTCTTAACGCTTTGTGATGCTGCACCATTTCTATAATCATCTAATGTCTTTATGTCACTAGCAATTTGTTTAGCGACTCGAGATGTTTCCGATATAAAACTGCTTGCTGCGATGTCTCCCCTATATATTTGGCCATCAAAAGCGCCTTCTGATAATCCCTGTCTGAGATTGAGGACTGTGTTGTTTGAGACGACATCGAAGTCTTCTCCGCGTCTAATTGCTTTTGCTGCGTTTGTGATTTCATTCGAGAGGATTCCCGCTTCGTCCCCATACGACCTAATGAGTTTGATGAGTTTTTCATTCTCTGATCTCCTAAATTTATTGATTGTTGTTGGTTCTTGTTTACTTAAAGCAGCACTTTCTCTTTCTAAGTATTTAACCATATCATTGATAATTGCATTACGCTCACGCGTAAAGTATAGACCCTCTAAGTCAAGAGATAATTCAGACATATTATATGATGATAAGTCTTTTGTTTCCATGACTAACTTTTCAATATTGTCTACATTCTTTAAGCCAGACTTGTTAATGATATCAAACATAGCAATCTGCTCTGCTTCATCTTTAAATTTTCTAGCTACAATCTTAGCAACATCTTCACTCACAATTCCACGAGTAAATGCTACAAATCCTTTTGCAGACAATCTAGCCAATTCACTGCTATCTTTATATGTAGGTAACATATCATCAATAATATCCTCTAATCCGGGATACATTTTAAATACCTTCATATCTTTTGGTGAAATAGTGCGGTCTAATGCATTACGTACAATACTAGATAGTCTTACTAATTCTGGAGTAAATCCTGATGACTCGTTTAATATAATTGCAGAAATAGGTTGATTGGCCTCTTGTGCTAAACGTAATCTTGTATGACCATCTACTACAGTTCGTATTCCTTTAGCATCTTCAAATACAATAATATGTCCAGCTTTGACCGGATCGTATACAACATTTTTAGGAACAGGCTCTTTAAATTGTTTAAACTGAAATCTATCTTCATCTATCTGAATGGTTTTAGAATCTACCTCTTCTGCCATGTTATATTGTTTTTCTGTTAACTTCACATCCTCCGGTACATTTAATCCAGCGTTAGGCCCTTTGTCTAATGCCTTCATATCATTGTCTAACAAATGTCTAAAGAATTGTATTGTATTGCCATGATGAGCAGTATTGTTTGGATCATTAGGAAAGAAGTTATTAGTTTCATTTACATCCAATGCTGTTTGTCTATCTAACCCCATTTCTAATTCAGGATCAGGTTTATATGTATAGCCTTGATTATCTGCATGTGCAGCTCTAAGAGCTTCAATACCTTCAATACGCTCTTTAGGTGTTAATGCTCTTTTGATTTTGTTTTCAGTATACTTAAAGTATTCTTTAATAGGCAGATGAGTTGCTCCAATAATAGCGCCACCAAATGCAGAACCTAATGCAATGTTTTGCAACATCTCTTGTTTGGTATAATCTTCACCTGTCAAGCGCTGATGCCATTGCTTGACTTGATCATATTCATATAATTCTACACCCGCAAGGATTGCAGAGTTGGTAGCAATCTTGCTGGTTAAGTTCCATGATGATCCTATAGGAATTAACATACTTGCTAAATCTAAATCATCCGAAGCCGCGCCAATCATTGATCCAGCAAAAGCGCCTATCTTACCTAATATGCTTTGTTTTTCACCAACTCGGTATTGTTCTTGTATTGTTTCTTCTGCATTAGTTGCTGCTTTAGTTTGAGCTGATCTATAAAAACTATCTGTGCTATTAAGATCAAACCCTTGTTCTGTAAGATAAGTCTTGTATTCTGGATTGTTTTCAGCTAATGAATATAGTTTATTGATTGTGCTTTCAATGCCGGTGCTACGCTTACCTGTAGGATCTTGCAAGTAAGTTGGGTTATCCATGATCTGAGTCATGTCAATACTATTTTGATTAGTCATTGATGCATACTGCTCAACAAGAGGTTGAAGTATGTCTGACATATAATCACGCTCTGCATCAGCTCCAAACGATGCAAACGTACCTTTAGTAAATGCAGTAAGGTTTTCTATACCACCACTATATTCTCCACCAAGGACAGGTTCTCTATAGTTAATCAGTGATGCATCAGGCGCACTTAATAGCTTCACTCATCACCACCCATGCGCTCATATCTGTATGAACTAAATCCAGTTCTTACACGTTTCTTACCAGCTAATGGTATGTCTTGTTGTAATGATCCAAACTGTTCTTTGGCTGTGTAAATTTCTTGTAATACATGTCCATCAAATCTAATTGGCACATTACTTTCATTAGTAAATGGATGTCCGTTTTTATCTAATAAAATGTAATGATCGCCAATTCTTTTTGGTGTAGCATTAGCTAAATCTTCTGTAATGTGTTGTTGCTTATTTGGTGCCGTAATAGAAGGCACTTCCCCTGTATCTACAACAACAGATGATAAGAAATCATTTGCATCTGCGGTAGAGAAATACTTAGGAAATTCCTCAAAATCCATATCATTATGAATGATTACAAATCTATCATTAACTTGAGATAATCCACCCATTTTACCCTCTGCTCCAGTTACTGCCATAATTGCTTCTTTATATTTGGCATCATTAACATTTGTGCTTCCAGCAGCATCAGGATACATTCTAGCATAATATGCATCAGCTGCCTGTAGTATTCTATCTGACTCTCCAGGATGTAACGAGACGGCATCAATTAAAGCTAATGCAGATTTAGTTTTCTTACGTTTGCTCTTCATATCTAAATTAGATTCTACTATAAATTGCTGACCTTCCAGTATAGTAGCCAGTGTATTTGGATCTGTGCCATTAACCGCTAACGCGCCAACATGAGCAAACACAGGATCTTTCGGAGACACTTGTTGGAATACAGATAAAGCATCTGCACCAAACGCATCAACTATTTGAGATGCAACTGAAATTTTCTGATCCTTAGTAATTTCATCAGATGAAATAATACGTGTTAATCGCTGAGCTTGTTGTTTAGTTAAGAAATTAGTCTCTCCAGGAATATAATCTGGCTGAGATCTAATTGCGTTAAATTGTTTTTCAAATGACATCTGTAATTGTTTTGAATCTCCAGTTAACAATAAATCAATATCGCCATGATTAGTACCTGATCGTGTAAGTGTATATTGTGCTAAGTCTTTATCCCTTGCTTCTTCTAATTTCTTAGCATGATCTTTTGCAAGCGTTACGTATGATTTAGGATAGCTCTCAGGATCATTGTCCCATCGTGAAATTAAAGCTTGTATTTCTGGTAATGATTTACTTTGAAATTCTTGAGATATACTTACTAACGCCATGGTAGTGTGGAAATCTTCTAAAGCCGCTGCTTTTGCTGGACCAGATAACTTAGCAATCTTATCAGTATATGATGTAAGCTCCACTCTCCAATTATTTACATTTGCACCTTCTTCAAGGTTTGATCTAATTGTCTTACCTTGGTCAGTAATGCCTTTTAATTCAGCTTTATATTCTGATGCTATCTGTGAGTATTTTGATTCAATACGAGATTGTAATGTATTCTTTTGAGTAGGTTTAAGATGTTTCCAAACATCTGAATATTTACCTAACTCACCTTTTTCTAATTGGTCATATACTTCTTCAATGGTTGCAAACTCAAGTTGTAATTCATCTGCAATGTGTCTATATAATGCTTCTGAGAATTCTTTTTGAATATCGTTTTTAAACGATTCTTTACGTGGACTGTTTGCAAATAACTGTTCTGCTTCTTGTTGTGAAGCTAAAAACTTAGCAAAAATAACACTAGGCTCTTGATTCTTCATATCTACTTCCATTTGCCTAACCATGCCAAACATAGTGTCTTTAGCTAAATCATCTTGTCTTTCTTGTTCTTTGCTGCGTAATTCTTTTAATGATGCTTTATAGTAACTATTACCATCTGTAATACGTTTTTGATAGAATGCATTAGCAGATTCAGGATCTATCTGTGCAATAACATTTGACCATGACTTTAATGGTGTTTCTAATTCTCGTTGAATAATTGCTGCATCAGTCAGCTGACCATTCTTAACTCTTTC
>Ga0255753_1003991_pt1 | contig 14957 bp, 10 predicted proteins | sample 041ome_10_FD_179953 | JGI IMG/M metagenome (GOLD analysis project Ga0255753, IMG submission 179953) | Coastal salt marsh microbial communities from the Groves Creek Marsh, Skidaway Island, Georgia - 041412US metaG (version 2) | ecosystem: Environmental > Aquatic > Marine > Intertidal zone > Salt...
GAGAGACAGAGAGAACAAGAGAGAGAAAAAAAAAGAAAAAGACCGCAGAGAGACACTTTCGCGTGTGACACACAAACCTATATATTTGTTTCATCATAAATAAACGCGCGCGCGCACACAAACAGACAAAACAAAACAAATAAAATGTTATCGAGAATATCGAGACGAGCGGTATCTTCCTCTCTCGCGAGCACGAGCGTGCGCGCGATTGGATGCGAGAGTACTAGAAGTACTAGCAGTAGTAATAGTTCGAGTAGTTTTTTCTTTGGCGGTTTGGAGAAAGAGCTTGAAGAAAATGAAGCGTTGGAAAGACGACGACGACGACGGGGAGGGGTGAAGAACCACTATCACCACCGCCACTATCACCACCGTTTCTTCTCCGCGTCTGCCGCGCACAGCCGCCACGGTTTGGATGATTTCGTGGACAGTCCTCCGAAAAAAGGCGAGGACGGAAAGCCAGACCCGATTGAACCGGTCGGTCGAGCCTGGGAAGCGAAAGAGTTGAGAATAAAATCGAACGAAGATTTACACAAACTCTGGTACGTTTTATTGAAAGAGAGGAACATGTTGAACACGGAATCGCACTTATCGCGAGCGAGAAACGAGTTGTTTCGACATCCGACTCGGATTACGAAAGTGAAAAAAGCGATGAGTCGAATCAAGTTCGTGTTAACGGAACGGGCGATGAAAGAGTACGAGGTGGAGATGGAGCGAGCGATGCAAGTAGAGGAGAAGGAGACGCGGGCGCGGTTGCAGGACGAGGCGGAAGCCAAGTTGCGAGAGAGGAAAAGGCAGATCAACACGGAATAACTCCATAGTCTCTTTCTATAATACAACAATAATTTTTATAGCAGATGTTTTTTTACAAAACTTTCACGCCGCTGCATTCGACTTGAGCGACTAATACGCCTTCTTTTTTGTTATCCAAGCCGCCTTTAACGATGAGTTTACCACCTCTTTCGATTTGGAAAACGACGCTGGAACCGACGAAGCGGATTTCGCGCTCGACGCCTACTCTGTTGGCGAAAACAAAAGCTCTTTTTTGAGGCCGCGCAATCTCTTCTTCTTCTTCTTCTTCTTCTTCCTCTTGTTCTACGAACAGAGGAAGCAAACGGTTGAACCAATAGTTCCACGTTTCCGTTCGGTCTGGAACGATTGCTTTCGTTACTTCATCGTCGTCCGGATGCGCGTTTGTCCACGCCGAGGCGAACAAAACTAAAGCGGAACCCGCTTTTTCTATCGCCTTTGCAAACTCAAACGCACCCCACGGCGCTTCAAATTTGTACGGATTGATATCCATGCATATCCCAATCGTAGTTCTGATTCTATATTCCTCTACTTTTGCACTATTACTATTTTTATGCCGATGATTACTACTAGTACTACTATTAATGCCTTTCGCTTTCAATACGAGTTCTTTCGACGTGAACCCGCTCTCGATATCTTCGTCCGCCCACGTCTCATCTATGCAATACAAGTGATGCTTATTCGCTCTCAAAACCACACGACCTGTTTCATCGACAATTTGTACCGCGTTGTATATTTTGTTCGCGTCGCGAATGCCTCTCACGTACCCAGCGCTCGCGAGACATTGAAACCTTTTCGCCACGGAGTATAAAAACTGCCTCGTTCTTCCTTTCGTATTATCGTCTTCTTCGTCCTCGTCCCACTCGACTAAAGGTTCAATCTCCTCTCGCGAGTCGAACGTGTACCCGGTAAAACACATCTCCGGACATTGAATTATGGACAAAGGAATTTCGTCGTTTCCTCTCAACAGCGCATCTTCGTGCACTTCGAGCGCTCTCAAACACCTCTCGAAAGACTTTGTTCGGTCACCTGAGACGTCGTGAGACGAGAGAGTGAGAAAGAAAAAGGTGGTTATTCATATCAGAGTTAAAATAATTAACGCGTGAACTCTCTATAAAATATAGTACCGTGTGCGGGCTCAAACTGCACGCACGCCACTCTGAACGCGCAGCAACGCTCTTCTTCTCCACTCTTCTTCTCCTCCACTTTCGTCTCTGACTCGCTCGTCATTCGTCGGGTCGGTTTGTTCTTTTACGCTTTCATATTCACGTTTCGTGTTTACTTACTTTTTATTGAGAGCAGAGCAGAGAGAGAGCAGAGAAAAGAGAGAAAAAAAGTGAAAAAGTTGGGAAGCAGAGAGAAAAAAGTGAGTTCTTTTCTCTGTTTCTTCCCCGCACTTTCTTTTTTTCGGCGGCGCTTTGTGTCTGTGTGTGCATATTCACCGCGCGCGCTTAAAATAGAGTAACCCGCGTTAAAAGAGAAACAGACGTGCACACACGCGCACACGCGCACGCACGCGTTACGCGATTTTTACCATAACTTCTCTGTTCATCGTAACTTGTGGCGATTAAATAATGATATCGGCTTTAGCGTGGGTCCCTCCCGGGGCGTCCTCGCAGACGCCGAAATTTACCGAAGTTCCCGAAAGCGAATTGAAGGAAACTAGGGAACGGATGAAACGAAGGACAGACATAGAAGACGACAGCGAAGACGACGACGATAGCGAGGACGAGAACATCGAAGAGGACGAAGACGACTCGGAGGACGAAGAAGGCATGGCGGACGAGAGAGAGATGAAGGACGCGTTGAACGACGAGGACTCGGACGGTTCAGAATCAGACTCAGACGCGAAAGCGAAAAAAAGTGAAAAGAAGAAAGCGATACGGAAAGCACAAGCAGTCGCGAACGCCGCGAGAGGCATCACGGACGATTTAGCCGAATTGGATATGGATAATTACGACAACGACGATTTGTACGACGAAGATATTCAAGAGAGACAATTGTTTGGGAAAATGACCTCGGAGTTTGAATCGAACCAGGACGACCCGTACGTGACGATTAAAGACTCGGACGACGATGAAGAGGAGGAAAACCCGGACGATTTTGGGATTTTAAAGAACGATTTAGTAGTGTTAGCGGCAAGAGCGGAGGAAGATGCGAGCCATTTAGAAGTTTGGGTGTATCAAGAGGCGATAACAAACGAGGAGACGCACGAGACAGAGGCGAATTTGTACGTTCATCACGACGTGATGTTACCGGCGTTCCCGTTGTGTTTAGCGTGGATGGATTGCTGCAAAGATACGAACGCGAATAATCGAGGCTCGTATTGTGCGGTTGGAACGATGTATCCAGGAATTGAAATTTGGGATTTGGATTGCATCGATGCGGTCGAGCCTTCGGCGACGTTGGGCGGCTACGACACCGCGGACGTGAAGAAGAGTTCGAGCGGAGGAAAGAGTAAACCTAAAGTGAAGAAAGAAGGGCATCAAGATGCAGTTTTAGGCATGTCATGGAATTCACAGTTTCGAAACGTATTGGCGTCGGCGAGTGCGGATAAGACGGTAAAGGTTTGGGATGTCTCCACGGAAACGTGCACGGAGACACTGACGAAACACACCTCCAAAGTGCAATGTTTGGAGTGGAATCCAGAGGAAAGAACGGTTCTCGTTTCGGGTGGTTTTGATAAGCACGCCAGAGTCTGCGACGTTCGAGCGCCTAAAGAGGCGAGTTTAGATTTCAACGTCGGCGCCGATTGCGAATCAGTGTGCTGGAGCGCGAGAAATCCAGTCGAGTTTTTTGTTTCTAACGAGGACGGCGAAGTCGCTTGTTTCGATACGCGAATGGCGTCTTCAAATGCTACTAATAGCAGCGGCAAGAAGAAGGGCAAAAGTTCATCGTCGGGGACGTCTTCAGCTGAGCGTTGGCGCATTAAAGCACACGCGGAAGCAACGACGTCCGTATCCTGTTGTCACGGCTCTCCTGGAGCGTTCCTTACCTCGAGTACGGATGGAACGTTGAAGTTATGGGACGAAAACGTCGGATCGACGCCGAAGTTGTTAGCCGCAAACACCGCTGGTGTAGGAGCTGTATTTTGCGCGGGTTTTTCGCCGCATTTGCCTTATTTAGCCGCCGCTGCTGGAAGCGCCGGCGCGGTTTCCGTATGGGATGTTTTAAGTGATGATGCGGTGAGACAATCGCGACACGGACCACTATTAGAGCGATACGAGGCACAATTCAATTAGAATTTTAATTAAGAATGATATGTTGCTATTGTTATAAACACTACTGCTGATACATTTCTTTCTACTATATTCTTTACAATTATATCACTTCTTCATCGCACTGATTGCGGTGGCGTATTTTTCTTGGAGAGCCATTTCTTTTTCTCGCGCGGCTCCGGCAAGCTCCATTGCCTTTTCAACTCTTATGGGTGCCCCGAGACTTTCCTTCGCCTCGAGCAATTCGAACGCGCGCAACGTGTTCTTTTTATCCATGAACTCATCGTGCAAAGTCTTCAACTTTTTCGATAAAGCAACACTACGCGTGCGATAGCCCTCGTGTAAAAGCGCAACTTTACGTTCCAATTTTGAGGCTTTTTTCGCTTCAGTGCCCATGAGAGCATACAACGCTTGGTATTCTGCCTTTTTGCTACCAACGTCTTTACCTCGTGCGGACTCACGTATTTGTTCGCGGGCTTTATGGAACTGTTCCGCAAACGAATCCGGCATGTCGCCTGCTTCTGCCGCAAGCATAGCTTTCGCTTCTGCAAGTTGCTCGCTCGAAAAGCAATAAAAGTTTGGGTCGTCTTCCGGACGAATACCGTTCAAATCTCTTTTAATGAGTTCTATCATCTCATCGTCGATGAGTTTTTGAGTCTCGTCTAGGTTTCTTCTCGTTTCCGCAACGACCGTGGGATACTCCTTCGAAACGTTCGGTTTCGGCAATTCGTTTCGGCGTTGATACACTTGCGATCTTCTCTTTTCCATTTCATGTCTGGCCTTTTCTTCCCGCTCGCGAAGGCGTACTCTGCGTTCAGCCTCGTCTTCTTCGATTTCAAAAGGTGCGCGACGATGACCACTCGCATCGACTTCCATGGCATCGACGTCTTCTAATTCGTCCAACTCGTCGATGTTTGGAATTTGAACTTTGAACTCATTCTTCGGTTTCGGCAAAGACGCGAAACGTGATTTAATACCACTCGCAATCGGGCGTCTAGGAGCTGCTTGCTGATTTGAACCCGCAGAATCACTCGGGCGCATGAACTCTGCCATCGCGTCCGGATCATTGATATGTAAATTGTCGCGCAAAGGTGTCTGACCGACAATCCCGGTACCCGGTCGCTGTAAAGCGGGAGTACCGTGCACAACATTCGTGTGACCTCGTTGATTCGTGCGCTGGCCTCCTTGAATCGACGGTGTGGCGCCAGAAAAATCCTTCCCCGCACCATCTGCAAAGCCGCTCGGCGTTTCGCCGCCGTATAAAGTTGACTTTGTCGCCGTCATGGCCGCTAAATATCGCGCCTCTTCTAAAACCATTTCATCTCTCGATTTACGTTGAATCATGGGCGTTTCTTGCCCGGGCAACTGATTTGATGTCGTTATTCCTGTCGTATCCGGCGCGAAGCCCATTTTCCGTAACTTTGCGATGCGTTCCAACTCGGATTCCGACACCGACGGTTTCGGCAAGTTCAATTTTCCTCGAATCCTTCCGGCGGAAAAATTATCCAATTGCTTGTTCGATTCTTTGACCGCTTTTGGCACGTTCTTCTTCTTAGCTATCTCATCCAACTTGTCCATCGTTCGCATTTCTTCTTCTCTTTCTTTAATCATTTTCCCATCCAATTCGTGGATAGTTTTCGACTTGAATTTAGCATCTTGTATCATTTTCCTCTCCATTTGTTTTTCCTCCGAGACGTCGTACGGCCCCTTCGGCGCCAACTTCTCGAATGCAATTTCCGCGTTGTAATCGATACCAACGATGCGTTTGGTGTTTCTACCCCCCATACCAGCTGCTCTCATTTCTCTGTTCTTCTGTATGCTCGCTAATCGCCTGGCTTCGTCCAATCTTTTCTCCCTCGCTTTCCTCTTTGCTTTCTTCCCTTTCGTATTCGCCAACCTCGCGCGCGCTTCTGATAACATCTCTTTTTCGTCTTCGTCCATATCAATTGCATCTGGTCTCGCCGGTTTTGCTTCTGGATTTGGATCAATCTCTCCAGGCCTTAATCGTCTCGGGTCGTCCATCGGATCGTACTCCTCGTCCTTCGATACCGCCGCGTCGAGTAACTTCTCGTATCGTTCTAAACATTGACTTGGCGTCCTTCCGACGATGGGTGCAATCGTGCGCCACTGCGTCGGCATTAACTTTGCCAAGTGCAAAAGCTTCTCGTCTTCCTCTCTCGTCCATTCGGTTTTCTTAATAGAAGGATCTAACCATTCGAACCATCTCGCTTTGCACTGCTTCGCCGACTTTCGGACGAGTAAAGAGGAAATTCGGGCCCACTGATTCTTCCCGTATTTCATCACCGCCGCTTTGAGGATCTCGTCCTCGGTGTTCTTCCACACCCCACCTTTAATCATAATCCGCATGGTTAAAAGCTTTTTGTGTGATGATTACGCGCGTTAAAATGTTTTTTTGTTGCGTGATGTTATTGTTATAATTCTTCGCGTCGTCCTGATGAAGATTTTGGCGGCCCTGATTTTGAGAGAGATCGATTTTTGTCGCGTGGGGGGCTTTCTCTTCTCCTTGTCGAGCTTTTTGAAAAAAACGCTCGAATTTATTATTTCACATGCGATTGTGAGTTTAACATCATCATCATCATCATCATCATCATCATCGTTACCAATGAACGCTCTGTTTCAAACATCGACGCTGCTGAGATTTCACTATCGTTATCATCGTTACCAATGAACGCTCTGTTTCAGCCAACGACGCTGCTGAGATTAGTGCTCTTGTATTTACAACAGAGCGATGATGAGAACAATGTCAGAGAAGAAGAACAAACAGTCACGAAAGCTATTGTATCCGTGCTCAGCTCGAACTTTGCGTTTACTCGCTTTACGAACGTATTTTGGGCGTATTTAGCGGCAACTGCGACGGTGTTTTCGAGGTCGATGGCAAAAACGAACGCGGTTGCGTCTGCGTGGAGCGTGCTAGACGGGTTGACGTTTGATTTAGAGACCGTCGCGAGCAGAGGAACGGTAGCGTCGGGTTTGGGAACGGGCCAAATATATGGATTTGGCTTCGAGGTGACTTCCACGGGCGCTGCAGCCATCAATCAGGTATTTGCTGACCAGTATATCGATTCAAGAAAGAAGAAACGACGGAGAAAATTACTCGGCGTTGATTTAAAAGAAAGCGCATACGTTGCATCAAGAGCGATGAACGCTACAAAGTTTTCGTCTGCGATGATGAAGAAGATGGGAAAAAATACGAGCCGAGGAAGAAAATTGCTCCTCGATGATGATGATGATGATATTGAACGAATGTTGGTGCATGCTTTTCTGAACAATTTGCCAGTTAATGTGCGAGAGGAGTTTCTCCAGAGCTTGCAATCAGTCATAGTCGATCCGTCTCTCGTTTTAAGCTTCGAATTAAATATCGCAAGAGTAAACGTCTTAATTCCTCGAAAAGGTTATTCAGCTTTAGAGAATGCACAATTGTTCCGAGCGGGTCAAAGAAATTTATGGTCTGGTTATTTACAGAGGAGACGGAGTGGCGTTGGAGCTTCATTTTCTTCCGCCGTTGGCGCGTCTTATTCTCCCGGCGATAAGCTAGCGTTTGACATTCAAGATACGACAGAGAAGCTGAAAGCGGCGACGAATATAATCGACCAGCTTAATGCTGATCGAATCGCTAAAGCACACTTTAGTAACACGACGAAAGTTGATGTAGATCCTTTTAATTTACCGGACGGAACTGCATTACCAGCTGATTCGGAGCCAATCGGTGTGGCGAGTTTGACGTATGCAGTTACAATTTCAATCAATTTCGGTCAACGAATTGGTGTTCTCGTGTGATCGTAAGTTATGTTTCAAACTTCTTCTCTAGAATTACAAAATGCACGCGTTCTACTACTAATCGCTATCGAAAATTTCAAAAGCTTCGTCTTCCTCAGCAACAACGGGCGGTTCTTCTCCTTCTTCGTTTTCTTCTTCTTCCGCTTCTTCTTCCAGTTCCTCTTCCTCCACTTCCTCCTCTTCTTCCGCTTCTTCTTCCCCCTTCGCTTCTTCTTCTTCTTCTTCTTCTTCTTCTTCTTCTTCTTCTTCTTCTTCTTCTTCTTTTTCGTCTTCTTTTCCGCCATTCTCCTCTGCTTTTTCGTCCTTGTCTCCCTCGTCCTCCATGTTAAGATCCTGCGCCTCGGGTGTTTTCGTCCTCTCTTTCGGCGCTGCCTTCGTTGATTCTTCCAGCATTTTTTGTTCCAATATTGCATTCAGCGCCGCAAAACCATCCTCACCGGGTGGAAGGGCCACCACTTTTGCGCCAGGACCCAAATATGCCGGGATATTTGTATTCGTCATATGCACAGGCGCCGTTGAGTTTTTAATAGTCGTTTCTGATTTCTTTTGCTTTTTCCTGTTGCGTTGTCGTCCAGTTGCTAATGCCGCAGCGATGGCCAACGCTTCTTCCTCCGCCAACTTTTCCTTTTCTTTCAGTCTCTTTTGCTTCGCGGCGTGGATTTTCTCTTCTGCTTCTGCCCACACACTATCCTCTGCGATTGGATCTTTGCCATTCAGGACGTTCAAATAGGCAACGGTTATGCGCTCTGAAATCGTCGTCCGTGCTTGTCTGGAAAGGAACCCAAATTTTTCGGAACATCCGGAAATGATCGCCGTGCCATCAGGACCATATTCCGTTTGACCATGCGCGTAAAAACCAGTCGAATAGTCTGTATCATCACCCTTGCCATCTTCTTGCTCCGCAACCAATCGAAACTCTCGCTTGACGCTCGGTAAAATGACATCGTCCATGAAGAAAATCGGAAATCTAGTTTTTGGCAATGCCCGAAATTCGTGGTAATCCAGATGCGTCTTCGATTGTTGAATCGATTTTTGCACCTTTGGGAATAACGTCGAATCTTTCTTGTTATACCACGAATTTGGCAACTTAATCTCGTGCAGCTGATACTTGACGTTCACTTTCGACAACCTCGGGTCAAAACCTCGCAAAATCCAAAGTTTACGAAACGGACCGTTGTTGAACTTATATGCCAACTCTCGCAACGCTGCGCGAGTTTGTTTTACGTCTACGCTTATGTGCGCCGGTACAATCGACCGGAGTTTTTCTTGTAACCCTCTTGGAGACCACACCGGCCGTTCCTTGAATAGCTTTACTAAACTCTTATGCCACACCGGTCGTCTTTCATCTGCTTCGATGTTCCTCGGTAAAACTTGTGGTACCGTCGCGTCCGCGAAATCGACTAAAATTTCGTTGTTCCCTTGCGGTATAAACGTCAATTCCTGTCTGTTCTTTCTCGTTTCTCCGTCCTCAAAGTAATCCACCGGCACGTCCTCTTTACAAAATACCGGTGGCACGAGCTTAAATTCACCAGGGACGACTAAATTCTGGTTTGTATCTCCTATGTCTCCGCTTACCTGATTTCTATTTTCGGCTTTGGATTTCAACCGTAACATGAACGGATCCTCCGCGTCTCCTTTCGGCGGCCGAATTGCATCCTCGTTCACCATGAACTCTTTCTCGTCCTCAACTCGACTGCTTTTTATTCTATGCATGCTCTGATCGCTCGCGAATATCCGTTTCCTCGTTTTCATCTTCTTTTTCAACTCCTCTTCCTCTTCTCGTTCCGTGAGCGTCGAGCAATACTGAAAATCCGCGAGACCGCGAAACTCGATTTGTTTCGTGCAACGAGCAAATGCTTCCACTTGCACGTTATTGCTATTGTTCTTTCTACTGCTATTGTTCTTACCATTAGGAGGAGAAGAAGAAGAAGAAGATTTAAACACTCTTAAAACGAGCGTTTTCGCGTCCAACTTCTCGCCGTATATCGGCAGCGCCAACTCGTCCTTCTCCCGAAACTTCATCTCCAACGCTTTCGTTCCCGAAGACACGAGAAGTTCTTCCCCTCCTCCTCCTCTCGACGACGATAAGAGTCCGTGATGATTTTCCTCCCCTTTTTCGCCGTCTACATTCATCTTCGCCGACCTCGTCGTCGTGCTAACTGTATTATTCGTCGCCGTGCTCGCCGTCTCTCCCTTCCCTATCGCGCACGCTTTCATCAACTTCACCTTCCCCCCAAACTTCTCGACGATTTCCGGAACGTGGTTCATGCAATCGTACCCCGGGTAGACGATAGCGACGACTCGTTTATTCGGAACAGTCACCGTGAATCCGTTCTGTTGTTGTTGTTGTTGATGTTTCGAATTCGCTCGACAACTAGAACCGGTCGGATTCGTTTTGTGTTCTTCTCTTGAAACTTTCCCATCATCTCCGACGCACGTCTTCTCGTTTCTTTCCGTCGTCGTCTCTTCCTCTCCTTTCGACATCACGCCGCCGCCGCGCGAAGGAGAAGGAGAAGGAGAAGGAGAGCGTCCTCGACGTCCGCTTCTCCGAGAAGCGCTTCTCATTTTTTTTTGTCGTGAGTTTTTGTGTTTTTCCTTTTTTTCGTCCAAATTGTCGCTTCACTCATCACGAACACTTGTTTCTTGCCTTTGTGCACGATGCCGGGTGCTGTCGCGTCGTCGACGACATTGTCATTGTATTTGTCGTCCGTGACTGACGCCGCGATGTCCAAAATAGAGCGAGTCACGGGCACGTCGGACGTTAAGATCAACGCGTGCGCGCTTTTATTGTGCGTCTTGGTCGTCGGGTTGGTCGCTTTGAAACTTTCCAAGAGGCTGATGATGATGAAGAAGAAGAAGACGGAGGGAGAGAATAACGGGGAAAGTTCCGACTCCGACGACGACGAAGAAGAGGAGGAAGACGAAGAAGAAGAGAAAGGAACGCCGACGAAAATATCCAACTTGGACGATTTAAACGCCATCAAACGCGCGTACGAGGAACTCTTTTGCGACGGTTTATTACAGACGGAGAGGATTAAAGAAACGCACTTCGTGTCAAACATGAAAATACTCATAGGCAGCGTGGCGTGCGCGTTCGCGTTCGTGGCGCAGTTTTATCCGATGTACTTGAAGAAAAAAGATGGCGGAAAGTACGACGTGAAGTTTCACGAGGATTCATTCTTGCAACAGTTGACGTTTTTGTGCGTGTGTGGGTACGTGATTACGAATTCGATTTTAACCGCGTTCGTTCTGTTTTGCGAGCGAGGGGTCTTGTTTTGGGGGGAGTACTACGAAGAAGAAGATGAAGAAGAAGGAGAAGGAAAAGGGAAGGACGATACGAAAAAGAAGAAGAGTAGCGATAATAGTACGGACGCAAAGTTAGTAGGGCACAAAGTCTGCGCGAGAATACACCACATGCGATTTTCGCCAAACTTGACGCTTGAGCTCGTCTCTCGGGAACTGTTGTCAAACGGCGTGGTGAAGAAGATGGATAAAGAAAAGAAAGTGAAGACTAAAGACGGAAAAGTGATTTTACCGACCTGTAGTGGGAGAGTGATGAAAGTAGTGAACGTCGCAGAGTACGTGTATACGGACGGCGTCTTCGCGGAGAGTTCGTATTTGGACATGGTCGAGCAGTTTGTTATCGAGTACGAGCAATCGTTGGAGAAGAAGGACAAGTAAGGACAAATGATAGAAGAGAAGAAGAGAGAGAGAGAGAGAGAGAGAGAGAGAGAGTTTGTTATTTAGTTTTGAATTAGATCTAATGATACAGCTAAAAACCGTATAAATAAATATAACACGCGTGCAATAATAAATGCTGCTCACTACAAAACGCTGTTGCTGTTGCTGCTGCTACTACCGATACCATTATCTAGTAAAAGTGTTTTCAAGCTACGTCTCGGTTTCGTTTCGTCGATAGTTTTCGGCGGCGTTATGCGCGCTAACCAAATACCATCTCGTCTTGGATTTTCCACGAAATTGGTCGCATTGTTATACGATATGGAATACGTCACGAGTAATTCTTGGTCGTCGTAAAATGCCATGGTTGGATAGTGAATCATCACGCCTGGAGGCGTGACGCCTTCGTCGATTCGCGCAAATATGTATAAATTTTCGCCGTCGTCGTCGGAGTGTGCGATGACCAACTCGTCGCGTTTCTTACCTCCCGCAGTTTGCTCTTTATCCTCCGAAGTGCCTTTGATGGCATCTGCACCACCGTCACCCGAAGTCGTTGCAATGGTTTCGTCGTTGAAGGCGACGTATAATCGTTTCGTCTTCCGGTTGACAATCGTATTTAATTTAGAGTCTGGATTGACGAGCGCCGAAGGCAATGGCGCAGACCACGTGATGCCTAAATCGCTACTAATGGATTTGAATGCGACGCCTTCGGTCGAACGCATGAGCATGGTTAAATGGTGACTCTCACCACTTTCAAATATAGAGCCTTCAATAACCCATCGTCCTTTCGCGCCAGTTTGAAACTGAATAGCGCCATGCGCTTTCCACGTTTCACCTCTATCGGTCGATCGTAAAACGCCCGCCGCGTTGCGAACACCTCTAGCCGTAGAACACGTGTGGGGACTTCTCTGTCTCCAGAACGGCAAAAGCCACACTTCTTCGTCGTTGTCTACTTGAACAACAGTCAATTTATTTGCGATGACTTTGGGGATCGCGACGTTATCTGTGGTCATGCGATACACCGTTTTTGCTTTGCTCCATTCTTTTAAATCCCCTACTACTTCTTCTTCGTGTTCGTTTTCATCCTCTGAGGTTTCCGCAAAACTTCTCGTTCTCACTTTGATATCCCCACCGATAATCCATCTCTTCGGTATCGCTTTTCGCATGACTGGAAACTCTTGCGCTAAAATTTTTGGTCGCAAACATCTCGGTGGCGTCTCTGCGTAAAAAAGGTACTCTGTTTTTGTTTTTTCGTCTCGATGTAACACCGGCGCCCACAAACCGTTTGAATACGTCCTCGGTTGTAAAGTTTCCCCGCCAATTTTCGTCGTCGAGCTTCTCTCTCCAACCGCTGGTGCGGGCAAAGGCTTTTCTAAAACCCACGCCGTATCCGCTAACTTCCTAGAATTACCACTACCGCTATTACTGCTACCACTGTCGCTGTCTTCCGTCTCGTTATACATGACAAACGTACTCTTCGTCGTCTTCCCGTTCCTTTTCGTCATCACGCGCACGGTTTGGTCAAATCCGCCTTCGATATCAGGCGCGGTTTGAAACGCGACCGAAATGCCTTTCCCGTTTTCTCCTGAGTTTGCGATTATGGTGCCCATGTGCGCGTATTCTAATCCGTGCAGAAGTGGATCGAAAATCCGTTCTCGGAAAACCTTAATCCCTTCGCCCGGGAACAGTCTTTTTTGTTGATAGTGTCCACCAGCCAACTGACTCAAACTTGGTTTCCCTCCTCTCGGTTGTTCGTCGACGTCTCCTCCTTTATTGTTACCACTGCTATTATTATCGGCATCGTCTTCTTCGATCAAACCAAAAATTCTGCTCAAATGGTCCTCTCTTTGCGTCTGTTTCCTCTCTCTTCGAGAGTGACGATCGACTTTCGCGTAGTGCGAGTTCACTCTTTTCATCGATTTTTCCACTTCCAAGTTTCTGTTGTTGGAGATGTAAAACGCGTTCACGAAATAACAGATGAACAGTATCAAAAAGAGGAGCACACGAACGCGTTTTTTGAACAACCACGAGCCGCGGCGTTTCCTGGACGACGACGACAACTTGGTGGTATTCATACCACCACCACCAGTCGCTCCAACGCCTGGAAACAGTCGCCTTCCGCTCGCCTGGCGCAACATCAGATTTTTTTATTCCTCGGACGATGTTTTAAACTTTTTATTTGTGAAGCTTCTCTCATCAGTTTTAGAATATGAATATATATCAATATGATTTTTAGTTTGACCTTCATTGCCGTGTGTGTTACATATTTTGTGGTGCATTAGTCTACATCTCTAGGGGAGGACCGATACGCACCTCTGTTGTCGCGAGGAGACGGCGATCGAGAGTACGTGCCTCGGCTGCTCTTTTTCTTGTAGTCGTTCTTCGCGTCGCCGTCGTCTTCGTCTCTTCCGCCGCGGGGAGGCGAACGGCTGCGGCTTCGACTTCTACCGCGTTGATACTTATCGCTTCTGCGTTTCTTTTCACCCGGTGAAGGAGAGCGCGATCGCGAGCGAGAATAACTTCTCGATCGCGATCGACCTCGTTTCTTACCGCTACTCTCCCTATTGTTTTTTTTGTCATTGATTTTATCGTCGTATCTATAATCGTCTTCGTCGTTTGAATACCTTTTCCCGCCTCCTCTTCCATCTCTTCCGTCTTGGTCGTCGTATCCTCCTTTCATTCCTCCTCGCTCTTTCCTATAGTTCTTCAAATCGCACTGAATCTTCGAAACGCCGAACCTGTTTTCGAATTCAATCCCGTCGCAATCGTCGCACGCGTTCTCGGCGTCGGTTAAATATTCGAAATCCACCTCGCCGATTTGCTCTCCCGTGTTCGAGTCGACGAACGCGTTCGCGTACGTCACTTTCCCACTTCTTCTGAAGAAGTCCTTCAAGTCTTGCCAGCTCGCGCGAGGCGGTAAATTTTTCACTATCACGCAAAAATCCGTCCGTCTCGGGCGATCGAAAGACCCTCTTCCTCCTCCTCCACCTCTTCCTCTCTCGTCCGCGCCGAACCGTCCTCCTCCTCCTCCTCCTCTTCCTCCTCCTCTGTCCTCTCTGCCACCACCACCACCGCCATAAGAAGACCCTTTACTAATCTCCACTCTCAACCGGTTACCATCGAACTCGTATCCGTCTCTGTAATACTGCGCATCCTCCGCGTCTCGCTTATCTTCAAACTCGATGAACGCAAACGCCGGCGGGTGGTTACATCTCGGAATTTTTATGTGCGTGATGCGTCCAAATTTATAAAACAAATCGTCCAACTCTCTTTCGCGAATATCGTACGGGAGGTTTCCGACAAAGATGGTGCTGCCTCTCGGCTGTCCTCCTCCTCCTCCTCCTCTGCTGGACATGGTGCTATTTCTAGGCGTGTGTATCTCTAAATCTCTCTCTCTCTCTCTGTGAGTATGTTTTAAACCTTAATCTGAGGGAAAAAAAAAGTCATCAGATCGCG
>Ga0255753_1003996_pt1 | contig 14950 bp, 13 predicted proteins | sample 041ome_10_FD_179953 | JGI IMG/M metagenome (GOLD analysis project Ga0255753, IMG submission 179953) | Coastal salt marsh microbial communities from the Groves Creek Marsh, Skidaway Island, Georgia - 041412US metaG (version 2) | ecosystem: Environmental > Aquatic > Marine > Intertidal zone > Salt...
GAGAGTTTTGCTGCCTATGTGACCAGCCGCGCCAATCGCAACGATGATTTCTACACCATGCCCGCAGTAGGCGTGGATATCTGCAATGTGCAGGTGCCGATCCGCTGGATCGATCCCGCAGGCAAAAGCTGATGCAAGGAGATGTGCTCACCGTCACCGGCGCGCTGCTCGGCTGGCGCAACGATGCCGGGAAGCTGGCGACTTACCTGATTCTGGAAGGCGAGCAGGCGAAGGAGGTTTCCACCCACGAACTGCACAGCCGCATCACCAGCGGCAAGCGGCGCGGCTTTGGCTCTGTAAAGGTCGAGGCGGTGATCGGCGGCAGCACATGGTACACCAGCATGTTCCCGCAGGACGATGGCTGGTTCCTGCCGGTAAAGGCCGCCGTGCGCCGCGCCGAGGGACTGGAGGAAGGCGGCGAAGTGACTTCCGAGATCACCCTGCTTTGAGCCTTGTGGTAACGCACGCCTCCGCGCTCTGGGTTTGGACCGGCGGCAACAACGGCGGGACATGGCACTTCATGACCATCACCGGCGATGCGGGCGAGGCGATTGCCGCGCATGAGGCGATGCGGCGGCTGGAATATGGCAAGGGTCGCGGCTTCGGATCAGTCAAGGTGCGCGCCGCGATTGGCGGGACTTCGTGGAACACCTCTGTCTTCCCCAGCAAGGCAAGCGGCGGGTACCTGCTGCCGGTGAAGCTGGCGGTGCGCCGTGCAGAGGACCTTGCGGAAGGCGATGTGGCCGAGGTGTCGCTGGAACTGCTTTGATCCATGCTATCCCTTTGCGGGCAGGCGAAGACTAGATCCGATCCGCCTGCGCCACGCTGTCACTGGCGCGTAAGCTGCTGACGATCCGAGTCAGATGCGCCAGGTCCTGCACTTCCAGATCCACTTCGTAAGTGTGGAACGGATCATCCCGCTGGACGAGTTCGAGGTTCATCACATTGGCGCTGTTGTTGGCAAAGACGCCCGCCATTTCGGCCAGCGTACCGGGGCGGTTGTAAAGCGTGACCGAGAGGCGGCCCACCGCGCCGTGCGAATCCTTGCCCCATGACAGGTCCACCCAGTCCGCATCCTCGCCGCTGGCAAGTTCGAGGCAGTCGATGGCGTGCACTTCCACCACCTGCCCCATGCGGCGAAGGCCCACGATCCGGTCCCCCGGAACAGGGTGGCAGCATTCGGCCAGCGTAAAGCCCATGCCGGGCGTCAGGCCCTTGATGTTGATCGCACGGCCCTGCGCCGGTTCTGCCGGAAGGTCCGAGGTGGAGCCGGGGACGAGCGCTTCCATCACCTCGCGATCGGTCAGCTTGGCAGAGCCGATGGCGAACATCAGGTCTTCCGCGTCATCCATGTCGAGCCGCTCGAGCGCGGCGGCGATGGCCTTCTTGCCCACCTTGGCGGGCAGGCGCTCCACGATCTCGTCAAACAGCTTGGAGCCGATTTCGGCGATCTCCGTCCGCTCCTTCAGCCGCACCGCGCGGCGGATGGAGGCGCGCGCCTTGCCGGTGACGACAAAGCCCAGCCAGCTCATCTGCGGGCTGGCTTCGGCACCCTTGATGATTTCCACCATATCGCCATTGGCGAGCGGGGTGCGCAGCGGCATGTGGCGGCCGTTGATCTTGGCGCCAACGGTCTGCGCGCCAAGGTCCGTGTGCACGGCAAAGGCGAAGTCCACCGCGGTCGCCCCCTTGGGCAGCTGGAACAGCGCGCCCTTGGGCGTGAAGGCGAAGATGCGGTTCTGGTAAACCGCCAGCCTGGTGTGTTCGAGCAGCTCCTCGGCATCGTGGCTGGCATCAACGATCTCGATCAGGTCACGCAGCCAGCCCACTTCGCCATCGGGCCGGTCTACCTGCTTGTAAGCCCAGTGTGCGGCGAGGCCGAACTCGTTGGTGCGGTGCATCTCGCGGGTGCGGATCTGCACTTCCACGCGCATGGAACCGGCATGGATCAGCGTGGTGTGGAGCGACTTGTAGCCATTGGTCTTTGGCGTGGAGATATAGTCCTTGAAACGGCCCGGCACCATCTTCCACGTCTGGTGCAGCACGCCCAGCGCACGGTAGCAATCCTCCACGCTGCCGGTAAGCACGCGGAAGGCCATGATGTCGGTCACCTGGTCGAAACTCACATGCCGCTCGGCCATCTTGCGCCAGATCGAATAGGGGTGCTTCTCGCGGCCCCACACTTCCACTTCCAGCCCGGCCTCGGCCAGCGCCTGCTTTATGTTGAGGGCAATGGCATCCACCTGCCCGCTCTCGCTGGAACGGATCTGCTCCAGCCGGCTGGTGATGGTGGCATAGGCTTCCGGCTCGAGCTGTTCGAAGGCGAGCAGCTGCATCTCGCGCATATATTCATACATGCCCACCCGCTCTGCCAGCGGGGCATAGATATCCATCGTCTCGCGCGCGATGCGGCGGCGCTTGTCCGGGTTCTTGATGAAGTGCAGCGTACGCATGTTGTGCAGCCGGTCCGCCAGCTTCACCAGCAGAACGCGCAGGTCCTCGCTCATGGCGAGCAGGAACTTCCTGAGGTTTTCTGCCGCGCGCTCGTTCTCCGGCATCTGCTCGATCTTTGAGAGCTTGGTCACGCCATCGACCAGTTGCGCCACCTCTGCCCCGAACAACAGCTTGATGTCATCAATGGTGGCAAGCGTATCTTCCACCGTATCGTGGAGCAGCGCGGTGATGATGGTTTCCTGATCCAGCTTCAGGTCCGTCATCAGGCCGGCCACTTCTACCGGGTGGCTGAAATAGGGGTCCCCGCTGGCGCGCTTCTGGCTGCCGTGCTTCTGCACGGTGTAGACATAGGCACGGTTGAGCAGCGCCTCATCGGCGTCAGGGTCATATTCCTTGACCCTTTCAACAAGTTCATACTGGCGCAGCATACTTGGCTAAAATGGGGGGCTAGGCTCTGTAAATGCAACTGGAAAAGCGCGCGGCAGGCCACCTTTCCCGCAGATCGGGCAATTGGCCCCCGCTGCCATGCGTATCGGCGGGGCAGCAAGCGCGTGCATCGGCGCAAATGCGCCGCGCCTCGCTCCATCGGAAATGGGCTTGCAGGCAGTTACGATTGCAACCATAGGCAGCACATGCGCTTCGTCGAGCAGGATAGGCACTTGGGCTGCTGGCTGCTGTAATCCGGGCGCCGATACACTAGGTACATTTCGTGGACTTCAGGGAAATTGCATCCCTGCCAATGGCTTGCTGGAGATTTGACTTGGCCTTGCCGAAACACGCCGCAATCGCCGCCGCGCTTGGCGCCATGGTGTCGGCCGCGCCTGCGCTGGCGCAGGAAGCCGGTGATCCGAACAGCACGATTGTCGTCACCGGCGAGGTGGAGCGACAGGTGGACGAGGAAGAGGTCCGCAGCCAGGCGCGGGCCATCACCCCGCGCGGTAACACCATCGGCGCGCCGCTCGCCCGTTTCCAGCAGCCCGTCTGCGCCGGGGTGTGGGGGCTGGAAGGCGAGAGCGCGCAGATGATGATCGACCGGATCTACTACAACGCCGAAGCGGCCGGCCTTTCCTTGAACGAGGAAGCTGGATGCGCGGCCAATGTGGTGGTCGCCTTCGCGGCCGATCCCCATGCCGAGTTCGAGAGCCTGCGCGAGGCGCACCATCCGCTGGTGGAAGGCCTCAGTTTCTGGGACCGCAAGCGCGTGACCATGGTGCAAGGCCCGGTGCTGGCGTGGAGTGTGGTGTCCACCCGCACCGCCAACGGTCAGACGCGCGGCGGCCAGCCGCCGGTGTTTGACGGCACGGAAATGTCGCGCCTCTCTTCCGCCACACGCCGCGACATCGAAAGCGCGGTGGTGCTGATTGACGTGGATGCGCTGGGCATGATCGACGGGATCGCGGTGGCAGATTATGCCAGCATGCGCCTACTCGCCCGCACCCGCCCTCCGCGCGGGGACGAGCCGGCATACGCCACCATCCTCTCGCTGTTCGACAATCCGGCGCAGGCGCCCGAACGCATGACCGATTTCGACCGCGCTTATCTCGCCAGCCTCTATTCGGGGCAGGACAATCGCCCCGGCTCCATGGCGCTGCGCAATGTGGGCGATTTGATGGAGCGCGGTGTGGAGGGAGCGGACTAACTCCGCTTGCCGCAAGCCAAGGCGCGTTCCAATATGCGCGCCATGCAGCAAACCGCTCCGCAAAAGACCACCATCTTCACCCGCATGTCCGCGCTGGCGGATGAGCTTGGCGCGATCAATCTGGGGCAAGGCTTTCCGGATTTGCCCGAGCCGCCCGAACTGCTGGAGGCCGCCCGGCGCGCACTGGTGGATCATCCCAACCAGTATCCGCCGATGCGCGGGCTTCCCGTGCTGCGAGAGACGATTGCCGCATGGCACGCCCGTGAGCAGGGGCTGGATGTTGCGCCAAACGAGGTGGTCGTCACCTCCGGCGCGACCGAGGCGCTGGCCGCGAGCATCTTCGCGGTGATCCAGCCGGGGGACGAGGCAGTGCTGTTCCAGCCGTTCTACGATGCCTATTTGCCGCTGGTGGAGCGCGCGGGCGGCGTGGCGAAGACGGTGAACCTCGTGCCGCCGGACTGGTCCATCCCCTTCGATGCGCTGGAAGCTGCGATCACGCCGAAGACGCGGCTGATCGTGCTCAACACGCCCAACAACCCCACCGGCACGCTGGTGCCGCGGGAGGAGCTGGAACGGCTGGCCACGCTGTGCGAGCGACACAACATCACCCTGCTGTGTGACGAGGTGTGGGAGGCGATGATCTTCGATGGCACCGCGCATGTCTCGCCGCTGCATCTCGCCAGCCTGCGGGCACGCTCGATCAAGATCGGTTCGGCAGGCAAGATCTTCTCGCTGACGGGTTGGAAGATCGGCTGGGCCGTCGCCGCGCCGCCGCTGGCTGATCGCATCGCCGCGCAGCACCAGTTCCTCACCTTCACCACCGCCACGCCCCTGCAACGCGCCGTGGCCGAAGGGCTGGCCCTGCCGGGCGAATGGTTCGCCGCTCAGCGCGCAAGATATCAGGAGGGCCGCCGCTTCCTCGCTCAAGGGTTGGAGCAGGCAGGCTACACCGTGCTGCCCAGCGCAGGCACCTGGTTCCTCTCGATAGACCTCGCCGCCTCGGGCCTGCCCGCTGATGACGAAGCCGTGGCCGAACGCCTGATCCGCGAGGCAGGCGTCGCCACGACCCCGGTCAGCGCCTTTTGCCGAGATGACCCTATGCGGGGGCACTTGCGGTTCTGCTTTGCGAAGCAGCGTGGGACGCTGGCGGAAGCGCTGGCGCGGTTGGTAAAGTGGCAAAAGTGAGGGAATTACAGCTTCACGGGATATTGCCTATTTGTGTGGCTACCGTAGGCTAAATAAGGTGAAAGACCACACGCTTCAGACTGTTGGATGGTGGCTGGCTGGAGGTGCCGGGTTGCTATCGTTGGCGGGTTTTGTCTTCCCGATCATCGAGCCCTTGATGGTTCCCGCAACCGTCTTCGTCGGCGTGGTATGTGGCGTGATATTCTTGCGCATGCTGCTTAGCCAGTTCTATCGAGAAGGCATTGATCTCGCTAATTTGGCGCTGGAAGGCAAGAAACCGCGATCAGGGATCCTGAAGCGAATCAACGGCCAACAGTGGGGACTTTTTGGGAAGAGAAACGGCCCGTCTGCACGGGCATGGCTGCGCGCAGTTCTGTTTGTTGGAGTAGGCCCCGCAAATCTCGTCCAACACTACTCCGGCGGAAAGGCAGCGTGATTGTGGGGCTTAGCGGCCATGTTAGCAATACTACTAACTCTCATCCATATCGCAATTGATGCCCAAGCGCAGCATAATTCCCGATCTCGTACCAAAGATTGACACTGGGGGGCTTGCCCCCTCACCTCACCCCCACGTCACCTCGGGCGGAAGGCTCATCAGGATCGCGTCGATATTGCCGCCGGTCTTGAGGCCGAACAGCGTGCCGCGGTCGTAGACGAGGTTGAATTCGACGTAGCGCCCGCGCCATTCGAGTTGGCGTTTCTTGTCCTCATCAGTGAACTCCATGCCCATGCGCTTCCTGACGATGGCCGGGAAAGCGTCGAGGAAAGCCTCACCCACGTCGCGGGTGAAGGCGAAGTTGCGCTCGAACTGGTCCTCGTTATCGCATTCGAGGTGGTCGTAGAAAATGCCGCCCACGCCGCGCGCCACGTTGCGATGGGGGATGAAGAAATAATCGTCCGCCCATTGCTTGAAGCGTTCGTAATAGGTCGGGTTGTGGGCGCTGCATGCCGCACGCAGGCGGGCGTGGAAAGCCTCGGTATCCTCTGCATTTTCTATCGGCGGATTGAGGTCCGCCCCGCCGCCGAACCATGCCGCCTGCGTGGTCAGGAAGCGGGTGTTCATATGCACCGCGGGCACATGCGGGTTGGCCATATGCGCGACCAGCGAAATGCCTGTGGCGGTGAAGCCGGGGTTTTCCTCGTCCGCGCCGTTGATGGTCTTGGCGAATTGCGGCGCGAACTCGCCCGAGACGGTTGAGACGTTGACGCCCACCTTCTCGAACACCTTGCCCTTCATCTTGCCCTGCACGCCGCCGCCGCCATCGGAGCCATCATCCGTGTCCCGGTCCCAGGCGATATATTCAAAGCTCGCGTCCGATCCGGCCTCGCGTTCGATGGCCTCGAATTCGGCGCAGATACGGTCACGCAAGCTTTCGAACCATTCGCGGGCAGTCGCGGTTTGGGGTGTCCAGTCCATAAAAACTCCGCTCATCCTGAGCTTGTCGAAGGATCGTCCTTCGCTTCCTGTGCTGCCCTAGAAGGAAAAGCGGCCCTTCGACAAGCTCAGGGCGAACGGGACTTGCAAGCAAGGCGCAATATTGCCATCAGCAGACCCAATGGTTCCCGTTTCGTTCGCCTTCCCCTTTTGCGGTGAGGAATTCCGCCTGACGCGCTGTGATCGCAATTTCACGGCGCTGTTCTGGCCGCGTGAAAACGCGCTGCTGGTGGCGGATCTGCACCTGGAAAAGGCGAGCTTTTTTGCCACCCACGGCCAGATGCTGCCGCCTTATGACAGCCGCGCCACGCTGGAACGGCTGGCAGCGGCGGTGAGGGAATCCGGCGCGCGGCGGGTCTACACGCTGGGGGACAATTTCCACGATGCCCAAGGCGCAATGCGGTTGGAAGGACACGCGGCAGGGATGCTCGATGCGCTCACCCGCGCGCTCGACTTCGTGTGGGTAACGGGCAACCATGATGAAGGGCAGGACGAGGCCGGGCGCAATATCTGCGGCGGCACTTTCGTGGAGGAACTGGAGCTTGCCGGAATGGTGCTGCGGCACGAGGCGAAGAAGGGCGAGACCCGTCCCGAGCTTTCCGGCCATTTCCATCCGCGCCTGCAATTGAAGGTGCGCGACAAGCACATCCGCCGTCCCTGCACAGTGGTAAGCGAGAATGGCGAAGCGTCAGGCCGCATGATCCTCCCTGCTTTCGGTGCGCTCACCGGCGGGATGAACGCGGCCGACCCCGCGATCCTCGGCGCACTGCAGCCCGCAACCGCGATCCACGCCATGGTTGCGACCGAGCGAAAACTCGCACGGTTTCCCTTGTGGACAGGCCGTTAATCCTACCACTAGCGTCCGCCGCGATTAATCACTACATAGGCGCCACAACAAGAAGCGTTACAGGAGCATAACCCATACCTCGTCCACCCCGCCGCTCGATGGCGCCGCCGGTCAAGTCCGGCCCCCGTTACGACCATCTCATCCAGTCCGACAAGGTTCGCGTCATTGACGAAAATGGCGAGAACATCGGCGTGATGTACACCGAAGAAGCCATTGAACAGGCAGCCGATGTCGGCTTGAACCTGGTCGAGGTTTCGCCCAACGCTGACCCGCCCGTCTGCAAGTTCCTTGATGTCGGCAAGCACCGCTACGAAGCGCAGAAGAAGGCGAATCTCGCTCGCAAGAGCCAGAAGACGCAGGAGATCAAGGAAATCAAGATGCGCCCCAACATCGACGATCACGACTATGACGTGAAGATGAAGGCGATGAACAAGTTCATCGACAATGGGGACAAGGTGAAGGTCACCCTGCGGTTCCGTGGACGTGAAATGGCGCACCAGCACCTGGGCATGGACCTGCTCAAGCGCGTGCAGGACGACATGGAAGAAGTAGCGAAGGTGGAAGCCTTCCCCCGCCTCGAAGGCCGCCAGATGCTGATGGTGCTGGCCCCCAAGTAAGGGCTGGCCGTTCTCACGCAGTCATTACAAGCAGCGAAAGGCACGCCGCCGATACCAACCACTTTTCCATCCGCCATGTTGCCCTCCCTGCCTCACGCTCTAGGAGCGTAAGCCCAAGGGACAGGAGAGCAAGTGCAGCCGGGAGCCCCCGCCTCTAAAGCGAGCCGTATCGGCTTCTGGATCGGCCTTGCCGGTTTTGCGGCAACGCTGGTGCTGCCTGCTCCTGCCGGAATGCCGCTGGAGGCATGGCACGTCGCAGGCCTGGTGGTATGGATGGCCGCCTGGTGGATGACCGAGGCGATCCCGCTTACCGCTACCGCGCTGCTGCCCTTCGTGGTACTGCCCTTTGTCGGCGGCGGCACGGCGGGCGAGGTGGCCGGCGATTACTATTCGCCGATCCTGTTCCTGCTGCTGGGCGGGGCCTTCATCGCGCTGGCTATCGAGCGGACGGGGATGCACAGGCGGCTGGCGCTGTTCATCCTGAAGCTGATCGGGGATCGCGGCGGGGCGGCGGGCATATTGCTGGCCTTCATGATCGCTGCCGCAATCCTGTCCAACATCATCTCCAACACCTCCACCACGCTTATCATGATGCCGATGGTGCTGGCGGTGATTGCGGGTGGAGAAGTGGTAGGACGAACAAGCCCGTCCTCAAGTAGCGAAGCGGTAGGACAGACCAAATTGGGCCTCGCGGGCGCTTTGCCGATGGGCCTTGCCTTTGCTGCCAGCATCGGCGGGCTGGGCACGATCATCGGATCGCCCACCAACGCCATCGCCGTTGCGCTGCTGAAGCAGACCATCGGGCTGGAAATCAGCTTTGCGCTGTGGGCGCTGTTCGGCGTGCCGGTGGTGGCGCTGGGCATTCCGCTCGCCGCGTGGATCATCGGCAAGGTGCAGAAGGTGGGCAGCCACCCCTTCGATGCCGCCGCGGCCCGCGAGGCAATCGATCCGCACGGACCGTGGACCAAAGCGGAAAAGCGGCTGGTGCCGGTTATCGCGATCACCTTCGTCCTGTGGATGGTGCGCCCGCTGCTGGCACCATACCTGCCTGCCGGATCGCTGACTGACGGGACCATCGCCATCCTTGCCAGCTTTGCGCTGTTCATCCTGCCTGACGGAACCGGCCGCCGCATGCTACTGTGGCCCGAGGCGAACCGCGCGCCGTGGGGCGTGATCATGATGTTCGGAGGCGGGTTGGCGCTGGCAGGGGCAATGGGCCGCACCGGGCTGGCAGACTGGCTGGGCAACGCGCTGCTGCCGCTCGCCAACGTCCCGCTGATCTTGGTGGCACTGGCGCTGGTGGCGATGGTGGTGCTGGTGACGGAGTTTGCCAGCAATGTCGCCACCGCCAGCGGCATCATCCCGGTGGTAGCTGCCCTTGCCGGAGCATTGGGCGGCGATCCGCTGCTGCTGGCCCTGCCCGCTGCGCTGGCGGCAAGCTGGGGTTTCATGCTGCCCGCAGGCACCGGACCCAACGCCATCGCCTGGGCCACCGGGAGGATCGAACTGCACCGCATGGTGGGCGCAGGCGTGGTGCTGGACGTAGCCGGCATCTTCCTGATCGTGGGCGTGTGCTGGACGGTGGCGGGCCTGCTGTAAGGCCTCGAAATCATGCGCTGACAGCTTGTGTTCACCTCGCTCCGGCAAGAACTCCACAACATCGCCCCGACACGAGGGGCAAAGTGCTTGCCCCCATGCTTGCCGCACGGCTAGGACAGCGGCCAATCACCTGCAGACAGGATCAGATTTTTGACTATGACCGCCCATCGCACCTTCCTCAAACCCTCGCTCATGCTGGGGGTCGCCGCATGCACGCTGCTGCTGGCCTCGTGCGGTGGCAACAACCAGAACAATCCAACGCCCACGCCGACTCCCACCACTACGGCAACGCCCACACCCACGCCCACCGGGCCGGTAGCGGACATCAACTTCGCCAATGACTTCGCCTTCGGCAGCGTCCAGCTCTACATCTATGCCTATTTCACGCCCACTGGCGGGATGCAGGTGTTCAACGATGCCAACCGTCTGGCCAACTCCACCGGCGGGCTGAGCTACGAAGTATCGCCCGAAAACGTGATCTTCGCCTTTACCGACCTCAACGACAATGTGGTGTTTGATGCCAGCACTCTGGTGAGCGGCACCGATACCCTTCGCCTCTATGAAACGGGTGACGAGAAGCTGAAGCTGGAACTGCCCTACGGCAATGTGCTGCGGGCAACCTATTCGCGGGTCGATTCCGATATCGCGGGCGTCGATCCGGGGGTGCTGGCCAGCAACCGCGTACTGTTCCTGTTCGATGCGGTAACCACCACCGACGCCATCACCACCGGCCTGACCTGGGCCGGCACGCCACAGGTGATCGGCGGTACACCGGGTGCAACCGCGCCCGATGCCATTACCGCCACGGCCAGCAACTTCACCATTGCCCAGATCACGCTCACCGCGAGTGACGGCACGACCACCACCGTCAACGGCGTAACCGGCACGATCCGGATCTTCGCAGACGTCAACGGCACACCCACGCTGGTCACCGAAATCGAAGTGGAAGTGCCAATTTCGACTGGGGATTCCTTCGGCGGCGCGGTCAGCGATGCAAACGATGACTTCACCGGCGCGCTGACCGGCACGCTGGCAGGCGCCAATCGCGAGGAGATAGTGTTCATCTTCTCCGTCTCGCACACCGACGGGCGCAAGTTCGTGGGCAGCTTTATCGGCGAACAGCCCGCCGTTCCCTAAGCAACGGCGCTTTTGGCGGCGCTAAAGGGCTGCTGGACGGCCTGACCGCCGCCATGCGCCACAACCTGCACCGGGATGCGGATGGTGAAGGTGCTGCCCTCGCCCGGTTGCGAGGCAAGCTCGATCCGCCCGTCCATCAGTTCCACCAGCTGGCGCGCGATGGCAAGGCCAAGGCCGGTGCCGCCGCGTGCGCTGGCGGCGCCCCTGCCCAGCTGGGCGTATTTCTCGAAGATGCGGCCCTGCATGGCAGGCGCGATACCCGGCCCGCTGTCAGAAACCTCAACCACAAGCTCGCTTGCCATGATCCCGCGATGGGCATGGGCTGAGATGCGCACATGGCCGTGGTCAGTAAACTTCACCGCATTGCCGACAAGGTTGAGCAGCACCTGCCGCAAGCGCAAGACATCGCCGCGGATCACTTGCGGGACGTGCGGCTCAATCTCGCAGGTAAGCCGCAGCCCCTTTTCGCGCGCACGCGGCTGGAACAACGCGGCGGCGTAGTGCAGCTCTGCATGGAGATCCACCTCCTCGCGCGCCAGTTCCAGCCGGCCCGCCTCGAGGCGCGAGAAATCGAGGATATCGTTGAGCAGGCGCACCATCGTCTGCCCGCTCTCGGCGATGTGATCGACATTGCGGCGCTGTTCCGCTGTCAGTTCACCTTGCCGCAAGAGGTCCGCAAAGCTGAGCACGCCGGTCATCGGGGTGCGGATATCGTGGCTCATGCTGGCAAGGAACTGGGCACGCGCATCCAGCTGGAGAAGCCTGTGGCGGATCAGCAAGGCGACAGGCACGGTCAGGGCAAAGCAGCCCGCAATGAACCACGCCAGCGTGGCCGCATGTTCCGGGAAGTGCGCCAGTGCCCCGCGTCCCTCTGCCTCAGCCAGCAGCGCCTGCGGCACGACCACCGCCAGCATCATGGCTGCCCCGCCAAGGCCCAGCCGGATTGACGTCAGCGCCATCACCGGCAGCAGCAGGAAAATCAGCCCGCCATCGCCGCCTAGGAGGCATTGGCGGGCTAGAGCCGCCGCCAGCAGGCTCGACGCGCCACATTCCGCCAGCAGCGCAAGCCGCGGGCTTCGCAGGGCCATGATGGCAGGCAGGACAATGGATACGGCAGGCATTCTGGCAAGCTCCCCCCCAAGAGAGATGGAGGGCTTCCTAACCGAACATGGATGAGGCCTGCTTGCGACAGGGCTGCGTGGAAAGACCTAGGTGAGGCGGCCAAGTTCCAGCTTGAAGGACCGTCCGCTTTCGGGAACCCGGCGCAGCGGCTTGAATGGCGGTAATTGGGTGGGAAGCGGACGTAAGCTATCTTACCTCAATCGCAGTTAAATCCTGAAGCGTCCGGCGCTTTGCAGACTATGTAGCCGCCTTCTTCATTTGGCCGCAGGCGGAAGCGAAACCTGACGTCCTCACGGAACCAAGTGTGCCCAAAGTACCGAACGGGGATTATGGTCTTTGGTAAGTCTCCTACTTCGACATCTGAAACATGGAAATTGGCAGAGAACCATCCATGACCTAGTAAGTCTTTGGGATCGAATTGACTAGGTTCGCTCTCCAAGTTTTCGAGTTTCCCAATCGCTATAACGTCCGTTGGAGGGAGCGGGTGATTTAGGGGTGGCCCCCAGTCGGCAATGTTGACGCAGCCAGTCAGCACGGCAATCGTAATCATTGGAGCGGGACGAAAATACCTTCTTTGCATCTGGGTGATCATGACTGCTCAAGACTTTCCAAGCAATGTCCGCAATTGGGTCGAATCCCGACAGTCCGCTCTTCAGCTGATAATGCGAACAGACGTCACGCGGCCCAGTCTCTGAGCCTCAGCCCTTCCACTCGCGCCTTTCTTCGGCCTGGCGCAGCACTTCATAGGCAAGCTGGAACGCCTGGAAGGCCTTGGCGGCGTCCTCGTCTCCGGGGCGCACATCGGGGTGCACTTCCTTGGCCTTGGCGCGCCACGCCTTCTTCACGTCGTCGAAGGTGGCATCGCTTTCCAGTTCGAGCACTTCGAGCGAGCGCATTTCGTCCGCACTGCGCGAGCCATCGCCGCTGCCGCCCCAGCCATAATGCTGCGCTTCGGCATAACCTGCGTTCTCCGCCCGTTCGGACTTGGCGCGCTGGGCGGCCTCTTCCTTGTCGAGGCCTTCGAAATAGTCCCAGCCCTTGTTGTATTCCGCCGCGTGCTTTTCGCAGAAATACCAGCGGTCGCGGCTGTTCGGGCTCTTGGGTGCGGGGCAATTGCCCGGCTCGTTGCAATTGTGCCGGTCACAGATGCGCACGTTCACCGCCTCGCGCGAGCTGTCATAGCCGCCCCAGCGCGGAAAGCCCCAATTGTTCGAGCGGCGGGCTCCTACCATCTGTTTAACCGGAGTTTGAGCATGGGATGTCTATAGGCACTGTAGCCGCGTGTTGAAAGGCACTGTGGCGCGCGTCTGATACAAATCCTTACCAATGCTGCATTGCAATATGGCGCGGTGTCCCTATCTGCACAACTGGTAACACATGCAAACAAGAGTTCCGCCCGTGAGCAAACAACTGGCCATTTCCAGCGCATTCTCCATCTTCGCGATGGTGGCTTTCGTGCTGTTTGCCGTGCCGCATGGAAATGCAGCGGGCGCGAAAGCCGAAGCCTCCGCGCCCGCGATCATGCAGGTTTCTGCAAACCTGCCGTTCGTGTCACACTGATCAGTCGATCATCACCGTAACCGCGCGGCGGTTGCGTGCCCATGCCTGCTCGTTGGAGCCGGTGGCAGCCGGGTTTTCCTCGCCATAGCTGACAGTACGCAGGCGGCCTTCCGCCACGCCCAGGCTGACGAGATAGTTCTTGGCCGAGTTGGCGCGCCGCTCACCCAGCGCAAGGTTATATTCGCGGGTGCCGCGTTCGTCGGCATGGCCTTCGACGGTGGCCGAGGTGCGCGGATACTGCAGCATGTATTCAGCCTGTGCGCGCAAGGCGATGGCGTCTTGACTGTCGATGTTCGACGTGTCGGTATCGAAGTAGATCACGTCACGGCCGGCCATGGTCATACGGAAGTGTTCCTGCGAACCTTCAGCCGGGCCAGCGGGCGGTGTGGGCGTCGGCGTGGGGCGGACGACCGGTGCCTGCGTCTCCTGCACGGGGGGCAGTTCAGCCGGGGCTTCCTTGGAACAGGCCGCCAGCGCCAGTGTGCTGGTGGCAGCGAGAATGACGGCAATACGCATATTCAGACTCCTCGATAGGAAAGGGCAGTGTACCGCTGCCCACGGGGGAGACAACGCATTTATGGCAGAACCGGTCCCCAAGCCGGGTCTGACGCTCCGACCGGAGTGTTCAGGCGACGCTCTTTCTCGCCGGTCAGGTCCACCTGCCAGATTGACGTGTCGCCGGAATTCCTCTCGGTCCGGAAGAACTGGATGATGCGGCCGTTGGGGGCCCAGGTCGGGGCCTCGTCCTGCCAGCCATTGGTCAGCGTGCGCATGCCGCGACCATTGGTGTTCATCACCGCAATATGAAAATCGCCAACGATATGGGTGAAGGCGATCTGGTCACCGCGCGGGCTCCATTCCGGCGTGGCACAGCGCCCGCCGAAGAAGCTGATGCGGCGCTGGTTCGAACCGTCCGTGTTCATGATGTAGCACTGCTGCGTGCCGCTCTGGTCGCTTTCGAACACGATCTGGCTACCGTCGGGCGAATAGGAACCGCCCACCTCGATCGCCGGGCTGAAGGTCAGGCGGATCGGTGTGCCGCCGGCGGCGGGAACGCGGTAGATATCGGTATTGCCCGCAATCGCCATGGAATAGAGCAGGTAGCGGCCATCGGGGCTCCAGCGCGGAGCAAAGGTGGGGTTGCTGCTCTGCGTCACCAGCGTCTGCTGGCCGGTGCCGATGTCATAGACATAGATACGCGGATTGCCATCCATGTAGGACAGGTAAGCGATCTTGGAATAATCCGGCGAATAGCGCGGGGTAAGCGCCTTGGACTGGCCATTGGTGATGAAGCGGTGGTTCGCCCCGTCACTATCCATGATGGCGAGCCGCTTGGTGCGGTTATCCTTGGGGCC
>Ga0255753_1003998_pt1 | contig 14939 bp, 11 predicted proteins | sample 041ome_10_FD_179953 | JGI IMG/M metagenome (GOLD analysis project Ga0255753, IMG submission 179953) | Coastal salt marsh microbial communities from the Groves Creek Marsh, Skidaway Island, Georgia - 041412US metaG (version 2) | ecosystem: Environmental > Aquatic > Marine > Intertidal zone > Salt...
TTCAAATTTTTGGCGGGGAAATTCGCACAAAAACCCTAAACAAAAAATGATGCAAAAAAGTCAACCGACGAAAGAAAAAGAAGAAGAAAGAGAACGCCACAAGCCACACTCGCGCGCGATAGATAACAACACGCACGCGATTAGAATTATATATATATATAGAGAGAGAGAGAGAAAAGAAAATGAAACAGACGTCTACTACGTGGGATAAAGCGAAAGTTCTCGCGATGACGAGTAAGAAGCTACAGGCGGACAAGTGCGAAGAGTGCATCAAATCCATCCGAAAGCTTCCCGAGAACAAGACGTGTTTGACGTGCTCCGGGCCCGGGTCGCTGGCGCCGCAGTACGCGTGCACGAACTTTTGGATTTTTGTGTGCACGAGATGCGCGGGAGTTTTTCGCGAGTTTGGGTTTCGCGTGAAGAGCGTGAGCGCGAGCACGTTTACGCCGGACGAGGTGGACGCGTTCGTCGAGAGTGGAGGCAACGAGAGAGCGAGGAGAAGATATTTCACGAGAGGGAAGTACGACGAGGGGAGGTTTCCGAAACCGGAGAGCAACGAGACGAACAAGATAAAAGGGTTCGTGAAAGCGGCGTTGGTGGATAAAATTTGGATGGGTGATGATCTCGGTGATGACGATAGAGGTGGAGGAGGAGGAGGAGGAGGCGGAAGAGAGAACGCGTCGATGCCGGAACCAAAGTTTAGAGAGAAGTCGCCGGATTTGTTTGGCGGTCTGTTTGAAGACGAGAATACGAGTAACAACATCATGAATCAACAACAACAACAAAATCAAGGGAATACCACGGAGGGCTGGAGTTCGTTCGCGTCACCGCCGTCGTTTTCGCCCCCGGGGAACGAGACTGGTCTTAACGCCATGGAACAAAGCGCTGTTCAACGCTCGTTGCCGACGAAGAAAATAACCTCGTTATTCGACGCCGTAGAGCAAGTACAAACCGGTGGGTCTGGGTTTAACGAAGGATTCTCATTGAAACCACCGCCAAGAGTGGCTAATACCGCGGTTCCTTTCCAGCAGCAGCAGCAGCAGCAGCAGCAGCAACAACAACAACAAAACAATGCGATGAAAGTAGGTGAAAGCTCCGTCGTGGGTGGCGGACGCGCAATGTTGGACGACGATTTTTGGACGCAACCAGCGGCACCGGTGATAAATATGCCACAGATGCCTGGTATGCCGCAAATGCCTGGATTAGACATTCCACCGCAGCAGCAAAGCTCCAGTGTTCCTCCTCTTCCTTCTCGGCAACCACCACCACCACCACAACAGCAAGCGGACCCGTTCGCTATGTTTGGTGGCATGACTGGCGTCTCAGCACCTCCTCCGAAACAACCAGCGGCACAACCTGCCATGCCGGCTATGCCTGCAATGCCGGCTATGCCTACAATGCCTACAATGCCAGCCATGCCTACAATGCCAGCCATGCCTACAATGCCAGCCATGCCTACAATGCCAGCCATGCCTACAATGCCAGCGATGTCGACGCAAAATCCTCCTCCTTCTCAAAATTCAGCGGCGTATAATCCGTTCGCGTAGTAAATTCTTTTGTAGATTATAATAGCAGCACGCACGCGCAGAAAAGTGTATATATTTATAAATTACAAGCTGTACATACTGAACTGAAGTGTGATTGATCGATTGATGGATGACTGATGCTAAAAAATTATTTGCCAGCTTCTTCCATCGCTACGGCGGGCGCTCGATTCTTCGCCTCTTCTAAACTCTTTTCGTAGTTTTCGATACTCTTGAACAACTCCGCAAAGTTACCTTTCCCGAATCCCCCGCACCCAGCCGCTTGCTCTTTTTTCTCTTCTTTTGGATACTCGCACCCGATGCGTTGGATGATCTCTATGAATATCGTCGGTCTATCCGTGAGCGGTTTCGTGAAAATCTGAATCAAAACCCCTTGGTCGTCTTTATCCACCAACAAACCTAAGCGTTCGCACTCTTTCAAAGTTTCGTCGCTCAACGCGTCGCCGACTTTCGCTTTCAAGTTTTGGTAATACTTTTCACTCGCGGGCGGTTGAAAATCAAACCCACCAAACATGCCAGAATACTTTTTCATTTCCGTGACGGTGTGAATGATGTCGTCCGTTTTCAGCGCCAAATGTTGTACGCCTGCGCCGTTGTTGGCTTCTAGATACGTCTGAATTTGCGATTTTCGTCGAGTTCCGAACGTCGGTTCGTTCACTGGAAGCAACACAAACTCATCGTTATTCGCTAAAACCATGGAGTTTAACCCAGAATCGACGGTTCCAACATCCGCGGCGACGAATTCGGCAAATTCGTGGAATCCTAACATCTTCTCGATGTATTCCACGGTTTCGATTAAATCGCACACGTTACCTACGCAATGGTCCAATCGTTTCAAACCGTAATTCCTCTTTTCACTTTTACTGCCACCGTTTTCGTTTTGTTGATCGACTGCGTCGTAATCCAAATATCGGTACGTCGCGTCATCGTCCAAATGCGTCGTCGCGTCTTCCACGAACCTCAACTCCACGTCTCCGTACAGCGCGACTTCCGCCACCGTCGCTTCGCGTCCGTCTTTTCTATTCCTCAGCACTCTCGGTCCACGAATGCCAACCCCGCCATTCTTCGTGCTCACCTCGTACGCCTCTTTGCAATCCTTCACTCTCAAACACACTCTTTTCACGGCTAAACCGTGTTTCTCGATGAACCGTTTCGCCTTCACTTTCTCCTCCGTTTCCGCTTCGTCGTCCTCGTTTTTTTCAACCCTGTTCCCGTCCAAATCCCTCCGGTGTCCCTCTTCCTCGCGCATCACCGGCGCGGTAAACACAAACACCAACTCGTTACTTTTCATCGCGTACGAGTTAAAAATCTCGTTCCCGGTAGATATTTGATCGCTCGTGCCGACTAGATTCATCCCTAAAGCGATCGCGAATCGATTCGCGGTCGTCTTCGCGTCCGAGCAGAAAAACTCCACCGAATGGAATCGCGCGATGGGAAATAAATCCGATTTTGGATTCGTGCGTTTGAAGTTTTGGTACCCGACCAGATGCCTCCTCTTTTGCTTCTTATTCTTCGTTCGTTCGTCGGGGGAGTCATTCTTTTCTTCTTCTTTTCCAACAGATGGGTTTGGTGGTCCCATTTTTGTCTCTCTCTCGTCGTCGTTCTTCTTCTTCTTCTCTTTAGATATACGCGCAGTGTGGATATGTAACGACGCAAAAAGTTCCTAAAAATAAATTAGGGTTTAGTATTTAGGGTTTATGTTCGTTAGAAAAACAAACACCCACGAAACAAAACCACACCTGCGCACACGGGACGACGACGACGACAGAGCGACCGCGCGCTTTTTTGTCTTCTCTTTTATTGACAACGACGACGACGACGGACGGACGGACGGACGGACGGACGGACGGCATTACTTTAAAGATAGAGAGAGAGAGAGAGAGAGAAAAAACATGACCGAAGACACAAGCGCTAAAATAACGGCGGAACTCGAAGCGAAAGTCGCAAAAATGAATTCGTTTTTAGACGCGCTGGAGGAAGCTTTGACGACGACAACGACACAGAATGAGAGGACCGGGAGGACAGAAGAAGGAAAAGAAGAAGAAGAAGACGACGACGCGCTCGTAAAAGCCGAGCATTTGCTCGAACGCGTGGAGCTCGGGTTGCTCGCTTTCGCGGCGTTGCTGAAAACCAAAGGCGTGGATTCGGAAACCCACGAAGGCTTAAAGTCGGAGAGGAAACGGATGGAGGCGTACAAGAGGAAACTGGAGGAGACGAAGAGAAGAGTGAAGAAGACGAAGAAGGATGACAATAAAACAGCGGGAGGAGGAGGAGGAGGAGGAGGAGAAGAAGAAGGAGAGATTAGAAACGACGACGATAGCGGTAAAAATGGTAGCTCGAATAAGGATAACAACAAACGACTACGCGAGGAAGGCGAGATTCCGCGCGCGAACAATCGCGTAGCCTCTCGGTTCGTCTTCAACGCGCTCGGCGGGTCGAGGACGGCGGAGAAGGACCGCTTGAAGCAAGAAGCGGCGGCAAAGTTGAGACGGAGCATAGAAGAAGACGTGAAGAACAAGTTCGAGGAGAAAGTGAACGAAAAGTATCGAGAGAAGCAAAGCAGGGGAGCGGTAGGTAAAAATAAAAAGAAGAAGAACGATAGCGACGCGAAGCCAGACATCGAAGAAGGCGAGTACAGCGAGTGACGCGCGCGCGTTATTTAATCAACAAAAACACTATGATGATGATGATGATAATGATGCACGCATACATAAAAGGCTAACTCCTACTAAAAACACCACACGACGCTCTTTCTCTCTCTTTACTCTCTCTTCGAATAGTTATTTATACAAAGGCGCTTCAACCGGTGGCGGCCCGATGATTAAATACAGAGCCAACAACCCAACCGTCACCCCTAACATCGCCTTCGTGAACCCCTCGCTCGTGGCCACGTTCAATGCCCTTTGCTCGTCCTCCCTGATTTGATTTTTCGCCCCGTTCGGGTCTTTCGGGGACGCGAACAACGACCCACCTCCAGGTTTCATATCCACTAAATCGTTCGGGTCCGTGATGTTCATCTCTCTCGCGAAGGATTTCAGTTTCGCTTTTAAATCGTCCTTCTCTTCTCGTTGCCGTTGCGCGGCGTGCACTCTTCCTCTTCCTCTTCTCGTTCTTCTTCTTCTTCTTCTTCTTTCCTCCTCCGGCGTGGTGGTGGTGGTAAAGGTTGTTATCGTCGACGACGAAAAACGCATCGTCACCTTCTGAAGGTGTCGACGTTTCAGAGAAGAAGAAGAAGAAGAAGAAACGCTCGCCGTCGTCGTCGTCGGTCTGAAGGTGAAACAGAACGTCATGAGAGAGAGTCGCTCTTTAAAATCTGTTTTCGCGCGCGCGCGTTGCGTTTTGGAGAGCGCGTCGTCTCTGTCGCGCGCGCTCGCGGCAAAAGAAAACGCGCTTTACAAGATGGTTTAACACCCTAAATAAGATCGCTCTCCTGAAGAAATTAAAAGGGATCAACCCACTACACTTTTGACGCGCGTCTTCTCGTCGATAACGCGCACGTAAAAAAGAGATAGGCAACGCAGAGGCAGGCATTTGTCCACACGCACGGAGGAAAGAATTTGGCAACCAGAGAGGTCGTGTGGATTATTTCTATTTTTGTCCATTCTTATACTCTTTAGCGATTGATTGGATTTTTTAGTTCGAGAGAGATATCAACGGCAGCGAGACGCGCGCGCGCGGTTCGCTCTAAAGAAACCTTCTTCAGCGGGAAGAGCAAAGTCACGAGACACATATATACGCACGCATGAGCGAATTAAACCACGGCGTCGCGTTAAACGATTCGGCGTATCGAGTCCCTTTGCACTCGCCGGGAACGGTGAACAAGAACAAGAAAATCGCTTTTTTATGCCTCGGGTATTGTTTCAGTTCGGCGTTTTTAGCCATCGTGAATAAGTGGGCGTTACTGTTGTTTCCGTTTCCATCGATATTGACGGCGTTACAATATTCTTCCTCGGCGATAGCGGTGACCATATTAGGGCACTATGGAGTGGTTGAAAGAGTTCGATTGGATTGGAAGAAAGCGAGGCAGTTTACGCCGGCGGTGGTTTTGTTTTACGTCTCGATATTTACGAATTCGAAACTGTTGCAACACGCGAACGTGGATACGTTCATCGTGTTTAGATCGTGTTGTCCATTGCTGGTGTTGCCGCTGGAGTATTTGTTTTTGATCAAAGGAGGAGGTTTTAACGGTAGTAGCAATAATATTAATAATAATAGTAGTAATAGTAGCGACGGAGAGAGTAGTGGGACGAAGAATAACGGCGTCGGGAAGGTTAGCGAGAGAGGAGAAAAGACGACGAAACCGAAACTGTCGAGCTTAGTCACCGTGCGACAACTGCTCTCTTTAATCGCCATCTTCCTGGGTGCGATTGGTTTTGTACTCGTGGATAAGAAGTTTCAACTTCACAGCTACTTTTGGGGCGTTGCGTACGTCTTATCTATGACGGTCGATATGGTTTTGATCAAGAAAATCGTCACCAACGTCGATTTGAGCACATGGGGGTTGGTATATTACAACAACATCTTGGCGATGTTCTTGTTCCCGATCGCGTATTTTATCTCTGGAGACTACGCGCGGTATCCAGAAATACGAGCTTCACTTTCCGACGAATCAAACACGGCCGTGTTAGCCATCTTTACCAGCTGCCTCATGGGTCTCTCCATCTCTTATTTTGGCCTCGGCGCGAGAAGATCCGTCGGCGCGACTACGTTTACCGTCTTGGGCGTCGTGAACAAAATCGGTACCGTGATCATAAACACCCTGATCTGGTCGCACCACGCCTCGCCCCCGGGTCTCGCCTTTCTCATGGTGTGCGTTTTCGGTGGAGTTGTCTACCAACAAGAAGCAACCAAGACGAAAAAGAGCCAAAGATTGCTGAAGAAAAGACAACAATTGCAGCAACAAGCGGACGGCAGGATTGGCGAAGGCGCGGCGACAAAAATGTAACATAATTGGATAAAAGAGTTTAAAAGATAAATTAATCGCGTGCGCGTTGGAAATGGTAATATAATGTACGTAATAGAAGAAGAATAACTATACGAATGATCAATCAGCGGACAGATCGCTGTCATCAATCTCTCTCTCTTTAGAGCGCTTCTTTCTTTTTGGCTCCACTTTTTCTCCTCGCGCACGACAACAAAATATATCTACACGTATATATGTACGACGACCGTCCACCTTCGAGCAAACAGCCGCGCTACTACTCTACCGAGCAGCTTCAAAAGAAATTGAAAGAGTACAACGAAAGGAACGTGGGTTTAGCGCGAGAGATTTCAAAGGTAGGTACACTACCTTTTTTGCGCTCTAGGACACGCGCGCGCGCGAGTATTTTTTTCTCTCTCTCTCTCTCTCTTTTCAACGCGCGCGCGCGTTTAACTTTACCATCATCAATCACGCGCTTTCTTTTCTTTCCGACCCCTTGAAAAACACAGATACGAGGCGAATCTAAAGAAGCGCGCGATTTGGCGCACCGCGCGTCCATTTCGGAATCCATGATGAGAGTCGCGCACAACTGCGAACGCGCGGAGTTCGCTCGACTCCGGAGAGAAGATTCGAAAAAAATGAAACAGATGCGAGATGAAATTTTACGGCTGAAGATTGCTTTGAGCGACGCGACGACGAGGGCGAGCAAGGAGGAGACGACGACGAGAGAAGGTTCGATGGAAAAGCATCAGATGTTAGCGCCGGCGGGGGCTGCGATGATGATGATGATGTCGTCGTCGTCGTCGCCGCCACCGCCGAATTCGTATTTGCGATTGAAGCAAGAGAGTGGCGGTATCGCTTCCGCGGCGACGCGATCGAGGAGAGGAGGCAAAGAAGAGTTTGCGGATACGAAGGAGTACTTTGAAAGCTTTTCCTCGGAGGAGGAGGAGGAGGAAGAAGAAGAAGATAGCAGCTCTTCGTGGTCAGCCTCGGATGAAGGTGGTTTTGTGAGCAACTCGAACAAGAGTAAACGTAGCCTTGGATTAAAGAAGAGAGACGAGAACAAAGAGAAGCGACCGCTGGTACCTCCGGGAAAGAAGGACGAAACGGTAAAGACATCGACAAAGACGAAAGCCACCGCCATAACCACCACCGCGCAACCAGAAAACGACGACGAAAACGACCGCGATCCACTCCTCGTTCGCGGCCACAAAGCCAAAGTGGGAGGAAAACCGCCCTTACCTCCGACTTTCAAGAAGCAACAGAGGCAAAAAAAGAAGAACACGAACAAAAAAGACGAGGCGGCGGACGAAGAGCGAGAACAGAAAAAAACTCTCGCCGCGCGAATGGGATTCACCGCCACCATCGGCAACGCCATCTCCGCCGTCACCGAACAGCGAAGGCCCTCGCGAGATGTCGCCAAGGTGACCTCCTATAAAGAGCCCAGTTTGTTGACGAAGATGCGCAGACCGTAATCAAACGCGTGAGAACAAAAAACACGCGTGGCATATTTTTTTCAAGCGCGCGAGAGAGAGAAAACCCGCACGCGCGAGCGCACCAGAACCCCCCCCCCACACACACACAGAGAGAGAGAGAGAGAAAGAGAGAGAAAGAGAAACCCCGAGCGCCTTTCGCTCGGGAAAGAAGAGATGATGAGAGGAAATTACCCTCTCGCCGTTCGATCGATACGAGTACTATTATTATTAACATTTTTTTTAGAGAACACGACGAGAGTGAAATTTTCACAATTTTTTTTTAAGGTTTTCGCGCTCTCACTCAGAACCTCCTCCAAAGTAAAACTTCTTTTGCCGCGCGTGTTTCAAAACAGTAAACGCGAGATGACATCGTGCGCTGCCTATTCTTTTCACCAGAGAGCGTTCGCGTCGCTGGACCAATCGTTGGTCTCTTCTTCTTCTTCTTCTTCTTCTTCGTTCGGGAAGAAATCTCGCTTTTTTACAAAAATTGCGTCGTCCCGGCGGCGGCTGCGTGGCGATGATGATGGTAGAAGAAGAAGAAGCGCCTCGCTCGCGATGGCGACAAACGACGACGGGGACGTCGCCGTCGTTCGAAACCCGCACAAAGCGAAACCAAACGTGCAGTATTCCACGATCGAGCGCACGGCTGAGTACGTTCTGGAAAAAGAGCGGGGGGTTCGCGTGCACCACCCGTCCTACGACCACAGGAACGACCCTGGAAGAGAAAACGACAGTCGATTGAACTCGCTGGCGTTTCATCACAAAGACATGGAGGACGTGATTCCGTTGTCGGAATCGAGAGAGCGGAAAATGGTGGCACCGATGACGACGCGGGTGATTTTTCCGGATTCGTACGACGAAAATCGGGCGAAACCGTACCCGATGGTGATTTGCGTTCCGGGCGACCCGGGGTACGGCGTGGATTACGAGGATGGGTATTACCACGCTTCGGAGGAGGATATCGCCAACGAAGGGATGGTTATGGCTTTGAGAGATTTAGATTATCACAACACGAACGATTGCATAATCGTAGACTTGTGTTTCAACACTTACACGTGGATGAACGACAGTTGTTCTCGAAACCACGAGTCGTATCTCATGAACGTCGTTTTGCCAGAACTGTTAGGGTACGAGGCGAAAAATGTCGGCAAGATCTCCTTAATTGGGTACGGAACGAGCGGTTACGGCGTGTTATCGTTATTATACAGACACCCAGACGTGTTTCACAGAGCTGTGAGCGCAGATGCGCCCATTTGGGGCGGCGCCAACGAAGGTCGCGAGGTTGTCAGAAAAGAGTATTTAGAGAGCTCGACGTACACGTCCCCGAAAGGCGTAGAGATGGAAGAGATGACGCCACCCGGGGAAAAACCAAAAAGTAAACAAACGAAAGATCAAGAAGAGGAAGAGGACGAAGAGGAGAAAGAGGAGAAGAAACGGCGACGAAGTTTGCGCTATTACGACGCGTTCCCCGACTGCGGCGAGTCCTTCCCGGACGAGCACAAAGTGTTGTTATTAGCGCACGCCGATAAGAACGTCGAAGCGTTTTCCAGAGACCCGCGAGTGGAACAACACCCGCGGTTAGCGTTAATCCCCATGATCGAGTACGGCAGAGAAGTCGAGTGGTTCTCCGATGCCATCTCCAACGTCACCACGCACGACGTCTTAACCGGCCACGAAGACGAAGAAGCGTGCCACGTCGGCCCGTGGTTAGCCACCGCGCTGGATTGGTTGAGAGAAGATTTAGGATAAAATAAACACGATTGTGTGTCGTGCAAATTCGATTACAACTCATACTTCCATCCTACGTTTTCTCCTCCTTTCGTTTTTTTTGTTTTCATCATAATTGTTTTGTGTGTTTATTAGTCGTGCGATGACCAAATCGTCGAGTTTTGGTAGTTACACACTTTCAACTCACAAGGGGAACAAACAGCAACGTTGTTTGTTAGTTAAAAAATTTTCCCGAGTGGGGTCTTGATACATACATAAATATTCTCCTCTCTGTCTCTCTCTCTTTTCTCTCTCTGTGCACTTATCGTCTTCTGCTCGACGATCTCGTCTTGGCGCCTTGCGACGCGGTCCACGCGACGTAAGTCAACGCGGCGTGCACGAAGACTTGCACTTTCCAAATCGTTTGCGCGAACGTCGCCGCGTCTGGGCCGAAACCAGCCATGGCCATCAAAGGCAACATCAAAGCTTGCCCGACGGCGCAGATTTTCAACGCGGTTTTATCCTTCGGCCCGGCGGTGAGTAATCCGTACGCAACCGCGCAGAGCATGCACCCGAACATGCGCGAAAACATCTGTCATCATCATCATCACAGAGAGAGATGGTTTTAAAAAAAGCGCGCATTTTTGATGAGTCATTTATTTTCCAATGCGTGTAAAAAAAAGAAACTTACCAACGCGACCGCACCATCCGTCTTCAAAAAGTACGGCATCATGCCTTTCGGCCCGTAGTATTTCGCCCAGTTGTGGTACAAAGTCACGCCTGTTTCGTCGTTATTGTTGTTTTGGGCATCATCATCATAGAAAAGAGAGAGAGGTTCATAATTCAGTTATATTCTAATAATAATTCGACAAAATTTGCTTTCACACTTTTGGGAAGTCTCCACATTTGAATTTTCACTTTTGCGTTACGTAAAGAAAGAAACGAGAGAGAATGAGAGAGTGAATCGAGAAACCATACCGTAAAAGCCGTTGTACGCGGCGAGCATTTTTTGTTGAGTCGTCGGAGCCATTTTCTTTGTGTGTGTGAGTGTGTGTATGTATGTATTGAGAACGTTTTTAAAAGTGGGGAATGGAATGTGTTTTTTGTTTCCCCTTTATTTTATTTCTTCTCCAAAAAAATGAAATTTTGGACTCTTTCAAAATCTCAAAAAAGAAGGTCGGCGGCGGCACAAAACATCAGAAAAAACAAAAGAGAAAAATGTCGACGAAGAAGATCCTCTTCGCGGGCACGACGGTGACGACGACTTCCGATGAAGAAGAAGAAGATGACACGCAAGAACGAAAGCGTAAGCAAGAGATTTCGTCGCTGTTCGAACGAGCGAAACGCGTGAACGAGAAAGCGGGCCCGTTCGAGGCGCTTTTTATCGTCGGGGACGTCGCCGTGAAGTCTTCGACGCATTTTTCTTTCGGAGAAGAAGAAGGAGACGATGAAGAAGACGAGGCGGCGGGGAAGAGAAGAGAGGAAGAGGAGAAACGCCGGACGAAGGAAAGCGTGGAGGCATTTTTGGGGTGTTTGAGAGAGGAAGAGGTGAGCGTGAAGACGTTCGTGTTGGATTTGTTTTTACTCGAACGGTTGAAAGAGAGAGAAGAAGAAGAAGGAGAAGACGGCAGAGGAGGAGGAGATGTGCGTTTGGTCGATGCGAACGAATTCGACGGCGAGAGAGACGCGGCGGCGAGCGGCGGCATCACCAACATCGAAGGATTGAATCCGCAGGGAAGCGTGAAACGCATCGTCGTAGATGGGAAAGAGACGAACGTTTTCGTGGTGACTAAACCGGGAGTATATTCAACGTTGATAGGTTCAAAGGGTGAAGAAGGAAACGACGGTAGTAATCCGTTTTCTGTGGCTATTTTACCGGGTTCGTACGACCATTTGAACATTAAAGAGTCGCACGCCTCCGCCGGAAACGCGATGTTAGCCGAGAAGACCGCGAAAGCGAACGGAGAGTTTACCGTTCAAGACGTGGAAGTGATTCGACAGACGGTGAGAAAACTGAAGGAAAATGGGTCGACGTTATTTGTCGTGGACGCTTTGCTCACGCAAACGTGGCCGAAAGATGTTCACATGTTGTCGAGGTTTAAGGACGCGATGATACCGATTTCGGCAGCGGAGAAGAACGCGTCCCGGGATGTGGCGGAGATCGCGAATGCAATTTGTCCGAGATATCACGTGGTGCCTTCGTCTCTCTCTTCTCCTCCGGAGAATGCTGCAAGTGATGAACAAAATGATCAATTTTTTGAACGCGAACCGTACAGAAACGTGTCTGCGAAACACGCGACTCGATTCATATCGTTGGCCAGCGTCGGTAACGCGAAGAAACAAAAATGGTTGCACGCGTTAGGCATTGAACCTGGAGGCACCATGAACCCGATTAAGTTGTGTCAAATGCCACCAGATTCTACGCCATCTCCGTACGCTATGGCCGGCGTTTCAAGCTTACAACAACGAGGAGGAGGAGGAGGAGGAGGAGGGAACCAACAAAACTTGAAGAGAGAATTGAAACCAGATTGGCGAGATAACGCCGACGTGAAGAAGAAACAGCGATTGGAAGAGAGTCAAACGAGAGCGTTAGTTGGAGATGCAGATAAGACGATTCACGTGAGAAATTTAGATTACCGCGCGGACGAAGGAGCCATCGCGGAATTTTTCGGCGAGTGCGGTGAACTCGCCGACCTTCGACTCGGCCGAGATCTGGAAACCGGCAGATCGAGAGGATTTTGCAAAATCGCCTTCAAAACGAAAGAAGGCGTGGAAGCGGCTTTGGAGAGAGACCAACAAAACTTTTACGGACGCGATATTCGAGTTCAAATGGACAGACAGCAACAATTGAGACAGTACGACGTCGAAAATAATAAAAACGGTGCTTACGATCCGAACAAAAGGAAACCGCCGCCACCGCCGGTATCGTGTTGGTTTTGTCTCTCAAACAACAAAGACACGCACATGATCGCGTCCATTGGAAACGCATCATTCGTAGCTATGGATAAAGGTGGTTTGAACCCGGAACACGCTCAAATTGTGCCAATTGAGCACATCGCCGCATTTTCCATGCTTCCAGACGATGCGTGCGAGGAAGTGTGGTCGTATTTACAAGGCTTCCGGAAATTCGCCGAAGCGACCGAAGACAGAGGCGTGGTCGCGTTTGAGCGACACTTGACGTTGAAAAATAAAGGCGGTAATCACATGCACTTAAATGTGGTTCCAATTCCAAGCAATAGGAAACATTTATCGAAGAAAATCTTCGAGCAAGCCGCGAAACGATGCGACTTTACCTGGGACATCATCGCTCCAGAACATACCCAAAACGGCATCGCGGCGAGAATCGCGATGACTTCTTTGCTCTCTTTCCCGGAGGCAGAATACTACGCCGTGCACTTACCGGATGGCACGATTTTAATCACCGAAGTAAAACAATACGACAAGCACTGGATGCAATTTGGAAGAGAGGTCATCTCGCACTTGCTGAAAACGCCCGAAACGGCGAATTGGCAAAGCGTCGTTCAAGACGAAGACGGCGAGATTGAACGAACCAACGCGTTTAAAGAAAGCTTCAAACCGTTCGATCCAGTCATGGAGGCCGAGGAAGGCGACGACGAGTAGAAAACTGTCGTCGAACAAAAAAGCGTAGTCAGCAGCAGTAGTAGTAAAACGAACTTAGCAGTAGCAGTAGCAGTAGCAGTAGCAGTACTAGTAGTAGTGGTAGTTAATAAATAATGATACACAGAGCAATCGGATAACCCAACAAAACACTGGTCGGTCACCCGGTGATGTAGAAGTCCATCTCGGAGATATCTTTGTTCAACTCGTGGTGGTCGCACTCCTCCCACGGGATGAACACCAAAGTATTCAAACCGCGTTGTAAATCTCTCTGTCCGTCGCTCTCCGGGTGACCTGAATACGCACCCGGCGCAACCCCTTGCCTCTCCGCGCCTAAATTTCGTCTATAAAGCGCCTCGTAATCGTCCACGCTCTCCCAATTTTCCTCCGTCGGTAAAATCCGTCTCGCTTTCTCCGCAATCTCATTCTCGTCTAAAACCTCGTTCGCGTCTAAATCTTCGTCCACTAAGAGCAGCTTCACGCAGTCTAATCTATCCGACGCGCCTTTCAACCGCGATCTCAATCGCACCCAAAAATGCGTCGTCGTCACGTATCCACTCTCAGGTTTCATCTTAGCCGATTGACAGTGAATTCTCTCTTCTTTATCTTTCGCGTCTAGCTGGTACCACCCCACGTTGACGGAGGAATCCTCGTTCGCTTTCTTCCCGTCGTACATAGTTTTCTTCACCACTCTGACTGGTTCCGGAGACGTTTTCGAGTACCACTCGCCGTTTTCTAGAAAACGAAAATATCGATAATACACCACGACACGCGCTGGACGATGTTCCTTCTTTGAGGTTCCAATCTCTCTTCTCGCGCACGCTTTCACGTACGTGTTTCTCGACACATACAACCCGTCCGTCCGTATTCTATTCCGTTCGTAAAACATCTTCTTGTAATTATTCGAGTACAATTCGACGCACCGTCGTCGCGTTTCTTCCGCGTCCCGATCGAAAAATCGAAACGCTCGCTCGCAATGCGTTCGCCACAAACTCTTCGTCGAGTGTTGAATCATCGAGTGCCATTTTTTACACACCGACGACGCGCGAACCAAATCTCGCGGCGACAGCTTTTTGAGCACTTCGAATATCGCATCCACGTGTAACATGGCGAGTATCTTGCTCTCCGTTTCGTTCAAGCGCGCGTTTTCTTTCGCGCTATTTTTACTATTACCACCACCACCATCAAAACCACCGGAAGAACGAGGAACCCGCACCGAGACGTTATACATCTCCAGCCAAGGTCTGGAGAAGAAGAACGCGTTCGTCTTCATTTTTGACCAAAACCACCACCCCTAAAACAGAGAGAGAGTAAATGGAAAAACGGAACGCGCGCGCGTAGTTTTCTCTCTCTCTCTCTCTCTCTCTCGCGAATCAATTCACGAGAGAGAGAGAGAGAGAAATATACATACCCTTCTCTCTCTCTCTCTCTCTGTTTAGGCGTGGGTCGCGACGAGTTTGCGCGCGTCTTCGCACTCGTTCATATCTCTCTCTTTATCTCTTCTTCTTTCTGAAGAATTTTTTCCCGAAACTTCTTTAAAAAAAAGACACGGAGGAGAAAAGTCACCATGGAAGAAGAAGAAGAAGAAGAAGAACCGAGACGCGTGCGGTCGCCGCCACCGCCGAATTCTTCGGTCGACGGAGACGTACTTCTCGATCAACAGCTACAGCGCAA